>WNGR01007065.1_pt1 | contig 11929 bp, 7 predicted proteins | sample 5407581 | NCBI WGS metagenome assembly WNGR01 (sample SAMN13153383, study PRJNA577476) | soil metagenome | isolation source: 80 cm soil or saprolite under Garry oak tree replicate 2 | place: USA:California | collected 2016-06-15
GCGTTCGTCACCTTCCTGTCGATGGCGACGGCCCTGCTGGTCGTGCTGCCGGTCTCGTGGGTGTACGTGATCACCAAGCAGCGCTCGGGATACGACCAGTCGGTCGTGCAGACCGTCATCATCCTGCCGATGACGGTGGCCGCGACGGTGATTCTGGTGCAGAACAGCCTGGCGCTCGCCTTCACGCTCGCGGCGATCGTCGCGGCGGTCCGGTTTCGCAACACCCTCAAGGATACGAAGGACGCGGTCTATATCTTCCTCGCGCTCGCCGTCGGCGTCGCCGCCGGCGTCTTCGCGCCCACGGTCGCAGCGGTGATGTCCATCATGTTCAACATCGTCGTGCTCGTGCTGTGGGAGCTGAACGTCGGGAACATCTACGCCGACCAGCGGGGGGGCCGCACTCCGTCGCTTCCCCCCGCCGAGGCGCTGCTCGGCCCACGCCGGCGGTCCTCCGCCGCGCTGGCCGTCGGGGACCCGGACCTGCTGGCGGCCCTCGCGCCCCACGAGCTCGAGGAGGTCGCGGACCGCGCCGCTCGCCTGCAGGCCTACGTGATGGCCCGCTCGGGCGACAAAAAACAGGACCGGTTCAACGGCGTTCTGCTCGTTCACACGACGCAGCCCGAAGCGGCTCAGCGCGTCATCGAGGAGCTGCTGCAACTCCAGTCGCGGCGGTGGCGGCTGGCGGAAATCGTGCCGGCCGAGCAAGGCCGGTCGACGCTCGAGTACCTGCTCCGGCTGCGGGACGAGTTCCTGCCCGCGACCCTGCTCGACGCCCTCAAGGGGCGCGGCACTCCCCCCATCGACGCCGCGGAGTACCGCTCGCTCCGCGGACTCAAGAAGCACAAAGGAGAGTGATGGTTCGGGCGTGGCGGCTCGCCGCGGTGGCGTGGTTGTGCATCGGCCTCGAGGGATGTGGCCACGCGAAAGCGGGAGGCGCCGCTCGGGCCCAGGCGCCGCCGGCACCCCCCGCCGAGATCGACGTCACCCTCTTCTTGATAGGCGATGCGGGCGGTCCAGCCGTGCCGCCCGATTCGGAGCCGGTGTTCCAGGCGCTCCGCGCTGCGGCCGCTTCCGCACCGCACGCCGTCATCGTATTCCTGGGCGACAACGTCTACCCGAGCGGCATGCCGGACTCCACCGCCCCCACTCGAGCCGCGGCGGAGCGCGCGCTCACCGAGCAGCTGCGCGTCCTCCAGGCGAGCGGCGCCCGCGGCTTCTTCGTGCCCGGCAATCACGACTGGGACGGCATGCGACCGGGCGGGTGGGACGCGATCCGGCGCGAGGAGCGGTTCATCACAGCCGCAGGCGGCGGGGCGGCACTCCTGCCGGCGGGGGGCTGCCCGGGACCGGTCGTCGTGGACGTCGGACACGTCGTGCGGCTCGTGGCGCTCGACACCCAGTGGTGGCTGCAGGAGGGACCGAAGCCCGCAGGCCGCACATCGTCGTGCGCCACCCGCTCGGAGGGCGACGTGATCGATTCCGTCCGGGCGGCGGTACGCACCGCGGGCACGCGTGCCGTGGTGGTGGTCGGCCACCATCCGCCGGCGAGTGGCGGGGCGCACGGCGGGCACTTCGGGTGGCGGGATCACGTCTTCCCACTGCGGAACCTCAAGTCGTGGCTCTGGATCCCGCTCCCGCTCATCGGCTCGGCGTATCCTATCGCCCGCGCCGAAGGGATCTCGAGCCAGGACATTTCCAGCCGTGCGTACGCCCGGATGCGGCTTGCGCTCGACAGCGCGTTCGCGGGCGCCCGGCCCCTGATTTACGCGGGGGGGCACGACCACACGCTTCAGGTGATCGCTGGGACGAGCACGCGCTATGTGCTCGTGAGCGGCAGTGGCACGTTCGGTCACAGCGATCGGGTAGCGGCGCTCGACAGCACCCGGTTCGCCCGCGATGCCAGCGGATTCATGCGCGTCGAGTTTCTGCGCGACGGCCGTGCCCGGCTGGGCGTGCTCATCGTCGATCGCGCCGGGAATGCGGCGGAGGAGTTCGGGCTATGGCTCAACTGAGTCGGGCGAGACAGCGCTGGATCGCGTTCGCACTGGCGGCGCTGCTCGGGTCGGCGACTCTTGCCGGGCAGACGCCCGCGCCGGCCCGAGGGCCGACGCGCCAAACTGTGGTCGCGGGAGACCACTACCACGCGGGGTGGTTGCATCGCCTGGTCCTGGGCACGCATTACCGCGACCTGTGGGCGACGCCTCTCGAAGTCGACGTGCTCGACTTGTCGCGGTTTGCCGGCGGGCTTACGCCCACCGGCTGCGGCGGTCGTCGGCAAACCAAGGTACTGCGCCTGCTGGGTAAGGACGGACGGCAGTATGCGTTCCGCTCGGTGGACAAGGATCCCACGCTGGCGCTGCCGCCCGAGCTGCGGGCCACCTTCGCCAAGGACCTGGTCCAGGACCAGATCAGCTCGGCGCATCCCGGTGCGCCGCTCGTGGTCGCGCCGCTGCTCGACGCCGCCGGCGTCCTGCACGCGGAGCCGCACATTGCCCTCCTGCCCGACGACGCACGCCTCAGCGGGTTCGACTGCGTGCCGCCTGGCTTCAAGCTCGGCATGATCGAGGAGCGCCCCACGGAGCCTCCGGACAACGACGTGGCATTCGCCGGCGCGGTCGAGCTCGCCGGGACGAAGAAGCTGTTCGAGCATCTCGAGCACAGCTCCCGCAACCGGGTCGACTCGCGCGCCTTTCTCGCGGCTCGCCTGATGGACGTTTTCATCGGCGACTGGGACCGGCATCAGGATCAATGGCGCTGGGCGCGCTTCGATTCGGGTGACGTCCATTGGTGGCGCCCCATCCCCCGCGACCGCGATCAGGCGTTCGCGCGCCTCGACGGCGTGCTGGTTTGGCTCACCGGGTACTATTGGCCCCAGGTCATCGGCTTCGGCGACGACTACCCGAGCATCTGGCGCCTCACGTTCACCGGGGAAGTTCCCGACCGGCGGCTCCTCGTGGATCTCGAGAAGCCGGTGTGGGACTCGGTCGCTCGCACGCTCCAGGCAAGGCTCACCGACTCCGTGATCGCGGCCGCCGTGCGGCGGCTGCCCCCGGAGTACTTTCGCAAGAGCGGGCCCGCCCTCACTCGGGCGCTCGAGCGACGGCGCAATCATCTGCTCCAGGTGAGCGATCGCTACTACGCACTCGTCGCCGGTGTGGTGGACATCCACGCCACGGACGAGCGCGATGTCGTGGACATCGAGCGCCTCGGGGGCGGTCGTGTCTCGGTGCGGCTGTCGGCCGACGGCGCGACGGCGCCGTACTACCGCCGGACGTTCGACGGCCGGGAGACGGAGGAGATCCGTGTCTACCTGCATGGCGGGGATGACCGGCTCGTGGTGCGCGGCGCCGCCCGATCTGGAGGGGGGCCGCTGCTGCGGGTGATCGGAGGCGGTGGAGATGACGAGCTCGTAGACTCCTCGCGTACCGGGCGAACGAAGTTCTACGACGACCGCGGGAACAACCGGTTCGTGAAGGGACCGGGGACGTCGGTGGACCGCGGGCATTACGACGAGCCCCCGCGCGACACGTCGACACTGGGGCGCCCGCGCGATTGGGGATCGCGCTGGCTGCCGTTGACGTGGGTGGCGTATTCGCCGGACTTCGGTCTGTTCGTGGGAGCGGGCGCCGCCGGCACCGGGTACGATTTCCGGCGGCTGCCGTACAACTCGCACGTGAGAGTGCGCGCCGGCTACGCGACGGGTGCCCAGACGTATCGTGCCGAGTTCACGGGTGAGTTCCGCGGTATCGTCGCGCCCGCCATCGTGCGGCTCCACCTGCGCGCGTCGGGGATCGACGTCCTCCGCTTCTATGGCTTCGGCAACGAGACCTCCGACGCGGGCTCGACGGATTTTCACAAGGTGAAGCAGCAGCAGTACGTGGTCGCGCCGGCCCTGGAATTCCCGTTCTCGAACGCCGCAAGCTTCTCGCTCGGCCCCGTGCTCAAGTTCGCCCATACCAACCTCGAGAGCGGCACGCTGATCGACGCCGTACGGCCCTACGGCGTCGAGGACCTGGGGCAGGTCGGCGCCGCCGCGGACTTTCACCTCGACACTCGCGACCAGCCACGGGGCGCTCGCCGCGGGGTCACGTTCGGTTTCGGCGGGACCTATTACCCAAGAGCGCTGGACGTGACGTCGTCGTTCGGTGAGGGTCACGCCGAGGCGAGCTCGTACCTCACGGCCCGCATCCCGTTGCACCCGACGCTCGCTGTGCGCGTCGCCGGGAAGAAGGTCTGGGGAACCTATCCGTTCTATGAAGCGGCTTACATCGGCGGCGCGACGACGGTGAGAGGCTTCGTCGAGCATCGCTTCGCGGGCGACGCCGCGGTCTACGGGAACGTCGAGCTGCGGTTGTCCATCGCCAGGTTCTTCGTCCTGGTCCCGGGCGAGCTGGGGGTGTTCGGGCTCGGCGATGCTGGACGGGTGTACCTCTCGGGCGAGACGTCGGACCGCTGGCACGCTGGCGTCGGGGGCGGGCTCTGGTTCTCGTTCTTGAGCCGTGCCAACACGCTGTCCGTGGCGGCGGCGCACAGCGTCGAAGGCACGCGCGCGTACGTCCGGGCGGGGCTCGCGTTCTAGGCATGATGGCCGAGTGGAGAGGCGAGGTCCCGACCCTGGACCTCTTGAACCGGCTGGTGACCGAAGCGCTCCCCTTGGGTCTCCGCTCCGGTCCGGCGGAGCCGTTCTTCCAACGGGACATCTACTACGACTCGGCCGACTGGACGCTGCGCCGGCGCGGCGTCAGCTGCCGGTTCCGGACCCGGGTGGACGACCGGCGCATTCTCACCCTGCGCACCATCGGCCGGTGGGAGGGTGGCGTCCCGCTCGTGTTGCCGCAGACGTTCGAAGCCGAGGTGCCCGAGCTCGAGGGCGCGCAAGCACTGGCGGGCACGTCGGACCCGGCGCGCCGGTTGCGCGCGCTCATCGAGCCCGGCCTCCTCATGCCCCGCATCCAGCTCGAAACCGAGCGCCGCTTACGGCACACCCGGGCAGGCTGGTTCTCGCGTGGTCGTTACGACGTCGTGTATGACGTCGTGACGGTCCGCAGCCATCAGCGGGCGCAAACGTTCCAGGAGCTGAAGCTCCGGGAGCTCGCCCGCGGCCGACCGGGCCTGGACCGTCTGGCGCGGGCATTTCAGGCGCAATACGGCCTGCGCCCGCTGCTGGTGGGAAAGGTGGACCGCGCGGCAGCGCTGCTGCGCGATCTCGAGAGCGGCGCGTTGGCCCACGCCGCGCGCGGCGGGCGGGAGGTCGCGCTGGTGGCCGTGGACGAGGGGTCGGTCGCCATGCTGACGGATTCGAGCTCACTCACGTTGCCGGTGCGGAGCGGCGAGGGCGAGGAGACCTGTCGTGAGATCCTGCGCGCGTTTTTCGGCAGCGCCGACGGACAGGTACGGTTCCTCGGCACGGCGCCGGGAGGCTTAGCTGGCCTGAGACCGGTGCTCGAGGTCTGGTTGGCACCACGGGTCTCGGGTGCGCGGGCCGCAGGTGTCGCCGGACGGCTCCAGTGGCTGCCGTTCAGCGACCTGCTCGCCGCGGCCGGCTCGCCGATCCTGCGCGACCCGCGGACCCTCGCGGCGCTCACGGTGGCGGCCCGGTCGGACGTCCTCGCCGAGTGGACGCGCCCGAGCGAGCCCGAGAAAGCGGCGGCGCCGCGCCAGACCGCCGAACGCCGGGTGCGAATGTCCGATCTGGCCCTGCGCTCACCCATCCCCGACGTCGACCACCCGACGCCCGAGCACTTCCTGAACAGCGACCTGAGCCTGCTCGAGTTCAACGCTCGGGTGCTCGAGCTGGCGGAGGACTCGAGCGTCCCGCTGCTCGCCCGGATCCGGTTCTTGTCCGTCCTGAGCGGGAATCTGGACGAGTTCTTCATGGTGCGCGTCGACGCGCTGAAGCGCGCGGCGGCGATCGAGGAGGGCGGGCCGCTGGCGGCGGGTCTCGGCGGCCTCGCCGCGGACGAGGAGCTCCACGCTATCGCGATCCGGGTGCGGGCCCTGCTCCACCGGCAGGCTCGCTGTTTCACGGACGTATGCCTGCCGGCGCTCGCCGCGCGCGGCGTCCGCCTCCTGGGCTGGTCGGAACTGGCGACGGCCCAGCAGGAGCTGCTGCGCCGCTACTTCCGAGAGGAAATCTTCCCGTTCATCACGCCGCAGGCCATGACGCGGGCGCCGGGGCACCCCTTCCCACTCATTGCCAACCTGCGGCTCTCCCTCGCCGTGGTGGTGCGCGATGGTCCTGGCGGACCGATGCACTTCGCCTACTTGAAGGTCCCCGAGACGATCCCGCGCTTTGTGAAGCTCGCGGACGAGAGCGGGTTCGTCGCGGTGGAGGACATCATCCGCGCGAACTTGAGCCTGGTCTATCCCGGGCGATTCGTCGAGGAGGCGTATGCGTTCCGCGTGACGCGCGGCGCCGACCTCGAGCTCGACGAGCATCATGCCGTGAGCCTGCTGCAGGTGATCGAGGAGGAAACGAAACGCCGGCCCTACGGCGCCGCCGTGCGGGTCGAGGTGGCCGGCGAGATGCCCGAGGCCGTGCGCGAGCTGCTACTGCGCGAGCTGCAATTCGAGGAAGCCGCCGCGAGCAGCCCCCCCGGTGCGGGGGATGTGTACGCGGCCGACGGCCTCCTCGACCTTGGAGCCGCGCGCGAGCTGGCGCGCGTGCCGCTTCCCGACCTGGACTACGCGCCGCATCAGGGCGGCGCGCCGATCGAGGAGGGTCGCTCGATCTTCGCGATCCTCGCGGAGCGGGATATCCTGGTGCACCACCCCTACGATGCGTTCGAGGCCACGGTGCAGCGGCTCGTGGTCGAAGCCGCGGAAGACCCGGATGTCGTGGCGATCAAACTGACGCTGTATCGGGCGGGCGGCCGCTCGGAGATCGTGGACGCCCTGTTGCGCGCGGCCGGACGCGGCAAGGAAGTGTTCGTTTTTGTCGAGCTGAAGGCCCGGTTCGATGAAGAGCGGAACATCGAGTGGGCCAAGAAGCTGGAGCAAGCGGGCATCCGGGTCGTGTACGGCCTGGTCGACTTCAAGACCCACGCCAAGACGGCGCTCGTCGTGCGGCGCGAGCGCGATGGCATCCGACGCTACGTGCACATTGGGACCGGGAACTACAACGCCGCGACGGCGGCCATCTACACGGACCTGGGGCTGTTGTCGGCCGACCCCGAGCTCGGGGCCGACCTGAACGACCTGTTCAACGAGCTCTCGGGATCGTCGCGACCGCCCCAGACCGCCTTCCGGCGGATCCTCGTCGCGCCCACCTACCTCGCGAAGCGCCTGGTCGAGCTGATCGAGCGCGAGGCGGCGCACGCCACGGCGGGCCGGAGCGCGCGGATTCGCGCGAAACTCAACGGCCTCGCCGATCCCGAGATCGTCTCGGCACTGTACCGCGCATCGCAGGCGGGCGTCGATATCGACCTGGTCGTGCGGGGGGTCTGTACGCTTCGTCCCGGCGTCGTGGGGCTGTCGGAACGGATCCGCGTTGTGAGCGTGCTCGGCCGGTTTCTCGAGCATGCCCGCATCTACTATTTCGCCAACGGCGACGACGCGGAGTACTACATCGGGTCGGCCGACTGGCGGCCGCGCAACCTGCGGCACCGGGTCGAAGTGGTGACCCCGGTGCGCGACACAGCCGCCCGCGCCCGGCTCGACGCCATTCTCGGGGCGGAGCTGGAGGACCCTACCGCCTGGGACCTCGATCCCGATGGGAGCTATCACCGTCGCTCGCCGGCGCCGGGCGGCGATCCGCGCGGCTCGCAGGAGCGCCTGCTCGGTCTGGCCAGTGCCACGGCCTGATCCGGGCGCGGCGCTCGTCGGGCTGGGGTTCGCTGGCCTCATGGCCGCCGCGCCGCTCGGGGCGCAGGCGTGCCGGGAGCCTCATTATCGCTGGAGCGAGAAGACGGACACCGCGCTCGCCACCGTCGCGCCGCAGCCGACCTCGGTGTCGGCGATCCTCGCGAGCTGGGCGCCCCCCGACCTCGGGGCCCGCGACCGCTGTGCTCCCCGCGCGAGCCGCGAGCTCGAGGTGTACAGCATGACCGCCTGGGTGCGGCGCGTCGACAAGGTCAAAGACGACGGCGACTGGCACGTCGAGCTCACCGACCTGGCCGACAGTCCCGTCGATGCCTGTGTCGTGGTCGAGATCCCGGCGCCGCGATACAGCCCCCGCTACGCCGCGGCGCGGGCGGCGCTCGACTCGCTGATCGGCGATCGCAAGATCCGCAGGGGCGGCGTGCTCGCCCGGCCATTCCGGGCGCGCGTGAGCGGGGCGCCGTTCTTCGACGGACAACACCGTCGCGGGGGGCGACACGGCGACAAGGTGACCGGGGATCACGGGCGCTGCAACTCATCGGTGCGCGCGCTGTGGGAGATTCACCCTGTGTACCGCGTCACCTCGCCCTGAGCCCGCTCCACCCGATTCCTTCCCCGCTGCTTCGCCGAGTACAGCGCCGCGTCGGCGGCGCCCCGCAGGTTGGCCACGTCGCGTACCGTGTCCGGGTAGGCGGCCACGCCGCACGAAATCGTCAGGCCGTACGGTTCCCCGCTCCACCGCCATTGCGTCGACTCGACGGTCGCGCGGATGCGCTCGGCCACCTCGAGCCCCGACTCCATGGGCGTGTGGGGCATCCACACGGCGAACTCCTCCCCGCCGATCCGCGCCACGAGGTCCTTGTCGCGCACCGCCCCTTCGAGGATGCGTGCTATGTGGCGTAGCGCTGCGTCGCCCGCGGCGTGTCCCAGCGTGTCGTTCAGCTTTTTGAAGTGATCGAGGTCGGAGTAGATCAACGTCGCGATTGGGGGCGCCTTGCTCCCCTGCAGGGTCAGCGCACGCTCGAGCTCGCGCCGGTTGCGGAGACCGGTGAGCGGATCGCTCACCGCCCGCTGCTCCGCCTCGAAGATGGCGCGTGCCGCTGGCAGACGGGACCCCAGCTCCGCTACGAGACGCTGCAGCTGATCCGCGACCGGTGTGCCCTGGGGGAGCTGCGGTCCCATCAGCACCAGCGCACCGATCACGAAGTGGCCGTCGAACAACGGATAGGCGGTGCCCGCCCGATCCTGGCGGCGACGGTCCGGAAGGGCGCTGCCGAAGACGTCCTCCGTGCCACGCGAGACCACCGGCACGCCGGACGTGATGGCGCGGACCGCGGGTGCGGCGGACGGCAGCACGAGCCCCTCGAGCCGGCTGTCCGCCGCCGTCGAGACCGCCACGATCCGCAGCGTGCCGCTCGCGGGTCCGATGCCCTGCAGCACGATCGCCACCCCGCGCTGCGTGAACTGCTGGGCCAGCACGACTCCGGCTTTGGCGATCCCTTCGAGCGTCTGCCCGCCACCCGCGATGGCGGCGAGCTGCTTCGAGACCAGCTGCGCGGGCTGTTCGCCAGGCTCGTGCAGTCTCGCGAGCCGCATGCCCGCGACGATGCGGCGGAGCTCTTCGGTGACGGCTGCCGCTTTCTGCGGCGTGGCGTCCGGCTGCGGGAGCAGCAGCCCGGCGCCGAACGGGAAGTCGCCCACGGCGATGTAGCTGCCGGCCGGATCGCGCGCGACGTGGGCGCGCCCGTCCACCGAGGCGAGCTGCACGAGGGCGGCGCCGCGCTCGCGGGCCGCGCCGTCCACCTCCTCCCTGCCGAGCACCTCGACCTCGCTGTCGTCCAACCCTACGGCCCAGGCCGCCCGAGCCCCGTGCGCCCGGCGCAGCAAGTCGAGGGTGTGCTGGAAGTCGGACGGTCGGGTCAACGCGTCGTCCGCCAGCCACACGCGGACGAGCGGACCCAGCGACAGCCCGGTGGCTGCCACGAAGCCGCCCAGCGCCGCGACCAGTGCCCAGCCGTTCGCGCTCAGGACCGCCGGGATCACGGCGGCCAGGCCGAGCACGGCGAGGCCGCGCCCGACCCAGACGCCGGCGCGGGGGCTCTTCACCCTTGATTGATTCGGCTTGCGGCGGCGGCGGCGCCGAACCCGTTGTCGATGTTGACCACGGTGACGCCTGCTGCGCAGGAGTTCAGCATGCCGAGCAGCGCCGCGACCCCGCCGAACGACGCGCCGTACCCCACGCTCGTAGGCACGGCGATCACGGGCACCGGCACGAGCCCGCCGACGACGCTCGGGAGCGCGCCTTCCATGCCTGCCACCACGATGATCACCGCGGCGCTGCGCAGCCGGTCCGTCTGTGTGAGAATGCGGTGGATGCCGGCGACCCCGACGTCGGTCAGGCGCGCGACTCTATTGCGGAATGCCCGCGCGGTCACGGCGGCTTCCTCCGCCACCGGGAGGTCGCTCGTTCCGGCCGTCACGATGAGAATCGTCCCCCGCCCCGTCGGCTCGGGCTCGGGGGTCGGGGGCAGATACACGGTGCGCCCGAGCACGTTCACGAGGGCGTTGGGGAACCGCGCCGCCAGCGCCGCGCGCTGGGCGTCCTCGGCGCGCGTCGCCAGAAAGCTCCCGGCCGCCGCGTCGAGCCGCTCCGCGATCGCCACAACCTGCTCCGGCGTCTTGCCATGACACAGGATCACCTCCTGATGCCCCTGCGTGGCGGGCCGGAGGTGATCGATGGAGGCGAAGGGAAGGCGCTCGATGAAGCGCCCCAGGTCCTCGACGTTCACGCCGCCTGCTCCACCGCGCTTCCGGCGAGGTAGGCCGCGAAGATCGCCTCCGCCTGCTGCATCGACTCGATCTGGAAGAGCCGCTCGCGCAAGCTCGCCGCGCCCGCCACGCCCTTCGTGTACCAGCCGAAGTGCTTGCGAAACTCGAGCGCCGTCTTGCGCGTGTCGCCCTGCAACCGGAGCGCGAGACGCGCATGCTCGAGCGCCGTGGCGAACCGCTCGTCCGCGCTCGGGTCCGGCCGCGCGGGACGGCCGGCAATGAGATCCCGGGCCTGTGCGAAGATCCAGGGATTGCCGAACGAGCCGCGGGCGATCATGACCCCGGCGCACTTGGTGTGCGCCCGCATGGCGACGACGTCCGTCGCCGTGGTGATGTCGCCGTTACCGATCACCGGAATGTCGAGCGCTTCGACGACGCGGGCGATCTCGTCCCAGTTCGCAACACCTGAGAACATCTGCGTGCGCGTGCGGGCGTGCAGCGTGAGCGCCTGGGCACCGGCCTCGCGGCAGCGCTGCGCGATGGTTACGGGATCGCGCTGGACCTCGTCCCAACCACTCCGGATCTTCACGGTGACCGGGAGATGGGTTGCATTTCGCACCGCCCGGATGATCCGGTCCACCAGGTCGAGATCCTTCAGGCAGCCCGAGCCGCCGTTGTTCTTGACGACTTTCTTCACCGGGCAGCCGAAGTTGATGTCGATGAAGTCGGGGCGGCCGGCCTGGGTGACCATCGCGGCGGCGCGCGCCATGACCGTGGCGTCCGCGCCATACAGCTGAATCCCGATGGGGCGTTCCGCTTCCTCGAAGCGCATGTCGTCGAACAGGTGCTCGAGGCCGCGGGCCACGCCGACGGCCGAGATGAATTCCGAGACGACGACATCCGCCCCGAACCGCCGGCACAGGAGCCGGAAGGGGGACTCCGACACCCCCGACATGGGGGCGAGGAAGAGGGGGAAATTCTGCCCCGTCTGGTACGGGAAGTGCATGAGACACAACGTAATGACGCGTTGCGCGAGGAGCAACCAGCCATTACGTTTCGCCGCCGTTTCGACCGGAGCGACTAGACGTGCGCTTGCGTGAGTTCTTTGCCGAAGACGCGATCAACCTGCAGCTGCAAAGCACCACCAAAGACGACGTCTTGAAAGAGCTCGTGGGCTTGCTCAAGCTGGATGACAAGGCCGAGCAGACCCTCGTGAAGATGCTGAAGCGTCGCGAGACGCTCGGGTCGACGGGCATCGGTCAGAATATCGCGATTCCGCACTGTCGCGCGCTCGCCGTGAACCGCCTGCGCGTGGCGTTCGGCCGCAAGCTCGACGGCATCG
>WNGR01007066.1_pt1 | contig 11929 bp, 12 predicted proteins | sample 5407581 | NCBI WGS metagenome assembly WNGR01 (sample SAMN13153383, study PRJNA577476) | soil metagenome | isolation source: 80 cm soil or saprolite under Garry oak tree replicate 2 | place: USA:California | collected 2016-06-15
TCACCTGGGGAGGCTGACCAGGGACACCATCAATATCGGAGGTCACCGTATCGAAAAGATCACTGAGCCCACTGATCGCCAACGCCGTGCATTCGAGCTGGTCGGAGCGAAAATCCCCGTGTTCCTGGTGGATACGTAGCCAGTAGGAAAAGATCTTCAGCCGGATTCGGCCAGGTCAAGGGCCCGTACGTCGACCAAGATCACGAAAGCTCAGCCTAACAAGCCCACCTAGACCAGCCGCGAACATAACCCGTGTAGCCGCGCCAGACGATCGCCTGGCGGCCGCTCTCCTTGTCCCTTGCATGCGAGCCAGCCACCGCCGTAATCCGTGCCGATCGGCCGATGTGGACAGTTGCCGGTCTGCCTGAACTCGATATCGCGGTCGCGCAGAACGAACGTTCGGTTGCAACACGGACGGCGTTGCCGACTGGCACGACTGGCGCCAGATCGGCGGGAGTGTGCGCGCATCTTTCGGTTCGTTGCGCCGCCGATGATCAAGGTTCTGCCATCCGCGCAGTCCGGTGAGTCCGGATATTTATGCGCGACCGCTGGCACAGGGAAAACGTCCGGTTCTGCCGCGAATCGGTCGGCCCGAATGGTGCCATGTTCGAACGTGTTCAGAGGCAGCCGATGAGTGATGTCCCGCAGGCCGGATGGTGGGGGCGTCCAATTGCTGCTTGACAGCGGGTCGGTGGGTGAGGGGACTCGATTCCCTGACAGCCAGTACCACAACTGAGTGCGCCACCGCGTTTGAGGTCGCCTGACCGAGCCTCGCCGCACCCATTCTGCTCCCAAAATCGGACAGCACCCGGCCGCCCCCGCCAAACGCCCCATCACCACAACTCACCGCCATACCTGGCACGCACCGGTCCCGGGCTACTAAATGCTGCCCACCGTGACCCCTAAGTTTCCCGTCGGGTCTGTCCTCGGGCGATGGTGGCGTGAGGTGGCCACGAAACTGGCTGCGGGCGTGGCTGCGCCTGGGTGGCTGGGGCGCCGCGGCCTTCGGGCTTGGCGAGTGTGCTGCCCGCGTCGCCGTGTGGCCGCGGCGCGTCCCCAGGGTGCCTGGCCGCTGGCCCCGGTGTCCAGCCGGATCTGCGGAGATGCGGTGCGCGCGGCGGCCCGGTGCGGCAAGGTGACGGGTGTGCTGCCCGTGTCGCCGTTGTTTCCCTGGGTCTGCGTGCCCGGTAGCTAGGCTGGCACCGGTGACGATCATGCGGGCTGGGTATTGTCGCTGCGTGCACGCCGATCAGATTCGGTTTTCCCCTGTGTCGCCCCCCGGCAGCCTCACCGTTACGCATCAAGCAGGAAGGGTGGGGCCAGCTATGGCCAGCAAGACCAGGAAGGACAGCCGTGGGGAGCCGGCCGGGGCGCAGGTGCCCGGCGTCGCCGCGGCTGAGGTGACCGGGGAGCCGCTGGAGGTGATCACTGATTCGGCGGCGATCGATGTGGCCAAGGGGACCGGGGATGGTGTGCATGCGGGTGCCGCATCCTGCCCGGCCAGGCCGGAAGATCCAGCGGGTGTGGCAGGTCACGGCTTGCGGCCCCCGCCCTCCCGGCGGATGCGTCCCTCCAGCGGGTCCTGGCCGGCCTCCAGTTCCGCAGCACCGGCCGACACTGTCTTGCGCGAGAACCCCGAGGCGCGGGCCACCAGCTCGATCCCGCCGTGCCCCAGCCAGCGCGCCTCCGCGCCCAGCACCAGCCGACGGCCCCGCTCATCCAGGTGCGGCAGCAGCCCCTCGAACTTGGCGGCCAGCACCCGCTCGCCGATCTCCAGCACCCGCGCCATACCACAAGCCTGCCAGGCTCTAAGCAAATAGGAAGGTTATTTAGCTACAACGACTTAGTGTCCTGGGTCTTTGATCCGCCGCAAAAGTCGCCCGAGTGATTCGAGGATTTCTTCCGCAGATTTCGTCCAGATGAATGGTCTGGGGTCTTCGTTCCATGTGTCCACCCAGGCGAGGATGTCCTTCTCGAGTTGCCTGACCGACTTGTGCACGCCGCGGCGCAGGAGTTTCTCGGTCAAAAGCCCGAACCAGCGCTCGATCTTATGTGGCTATCCGCATAAGGTAGATTATGCCGAGCTGGTCGTGATGCCGAGCGGGAGCGGCGTAACGCAGTGCCGACCTGCTCGTGGTGGGTAGCCGGGGCTGGCCCGTGCGGCATAACTGCCTGACTGACACGGATAGTGACGGCGTTGATTCGCTGAGTGATTATGGGAGATGTCCGTCCCGTGCCAGCGAAGCGTTGTGGTGATGGAGAACGCCGCGTCCGTTGATGCCAGTGGTCCGTGGTCGCAGGCGACCGAGCGGCTGGGGTTGTGGATGGGTGAACAGGGTTTCGCCGATCACACGATCATCGAGTATCAGCGGTGGGTGCGCTGGTTGGCGTCATGGCTTGCCGGCCGGCGGATGGAGCCGTCGGAGCTGACCGAGGCGGTCGCCGCGGGGTTCGGTGCGGCGATGCGAGCGGCCGGGCATACGAGCCTGACGGCGCGAGGCGCTGTCAGGCTGCTTGCCTACCTGGGAGAAGCAGGCGCTGTTTCGCGATCGGCATCGGGAGCCAGGCAGGTTCCGCCTCGGGAAGCGCTGATAGGCGCCTACCGGGACTATCTGATCTCGCGGCGGCTGGCGGCACAGACCATCAAGGTCCGGCTGCATGTGGCTGGGCTGCTGCTGGACGCGCTTGGCGATGCGTCGGTGTCGGCAGACAGGGTTGCGCTTTCGCCGCGCAGGGTGACCGGCATCGTGGCGTCGTGGGGTGCGCTGGCCAGATGCCGGGCCAGCCCGCTGCGGGTGTTCCTGCGGTTTTTGCAGATGGCGGGGTATGTCGATGAGGATCTGGCGGCGGTGATCCCGCGGGTCCGCAGGTCCTCACCGGCCCGGCAGGCGGCGCGGATGACGCATGAGCAGGCACAGCGGCTGATCGAGAGCCTGGATGCCTCGGGTGAGGCCGGCAAGCGCGACAAGGCGGTCCTGCTGCTACTTCGGCGCCTGGGGCTGCGGGCTAGTGAGATTGCCCGGCTCGATTTAGACGACATCGGCTGGCGCAACGGCACGCTGATCGTCCACCGCAAGCGGGGATGTGATGAGGAGCTGCCGCTGCCGGTCGATGTGGGCCAGGCGCTGGCCGATTACCTGGTGGCAAGGCCGCCGGTGGCGTCGACGCGAGCGGTGGTGGTGACCCTCACCACGCCGCGACGGCGCATGTCGTTACACGGCGTGGTGAGCATCGTGTGGCGCCTGTCGAGGGCGATGGGAACGGCGGTCGGCCCGCACCAGTTCCGCCATCTGCTGGGCGACCAGATGCTGGAGGCCGGCCGGAATCTGCGGGAGATCGCCCAGGTGCTGGGCCACCGTGAAGGAGACCTGGCAACGACGATCCGCTATGTCACCCCGCCGCGTCAGCAGATGGCCGGCCTGGTCAGGCCCTGGCCCACGGCAGCGGTCCCATGAACGGCGTCATGGAACAGGCGGCGGCAGATTATCTGGCGCTGCGCCGGGCATTAGGCACGCGGCTGCGCCAGCCCGGGCAGCTGCTACGCGATTTCGCCGCCAGCCTGGACGCCCGCGGGACGACACGCCTGACTATCGCGGAGGCCCTCGCGTGGGCGACCGCTCCGAGCGGAACCTCGGCCCACTGGCATGGGTGGCGGCTGGGCGTGCTTCGCGGCTGGTCACGCTACCTGCACGCGGTGGATCACGCCCACGAAGTCATCCCCGACAACCTGATCCCCGGCACGTATCCGCGCACGACCCCGTTCGTGTTCACCGGCGCGGAGATCGCCGCGCTGCTGGAAGCGGCCACCCATCTGCGCTATGCGCTGACGGCAGCGACCTACCACACCCTGCTCGGTTTGCTGGCAACGACCGGGATCCGGCCAGGTGAGGCGTTCGCGCTCGACCGCGACAGCGTCGACCTGCCGGCCGGGGTGCTCACCGTCGTCAGCAGCAAGACCGGTCAGATTCGGCGGCTGGGGCTGCACGACACCGCGATCACGGCATTGGCCGCCTACGCGCAGCGCCGCGACCTGCTCTGCCCGCACCCGCCGCAGCCCTACTTCCTGCTGTCGGTCCGCGGCACCCGGCTGGACACGACGATTGCCGACAGGACGTTCCGGAGCCTGGCCCGCGCCGCGAATGTCACGGCCCGCCCCGAGGGCACCCGGCCACTGCTGCGATCATTCCGGCACACCTTCGCCGTCACCACCATCATCAACTGGTATCGCGACGGCATCGACGTCGATGCGGCCATGCCCGCCCTGTCGGCGTGGCTGGGCCACACCAACCCACGCGACACCTACTGGTACATCTCAGCCACCCCCGAGCTGCTCGCCCTGGCCGTCGAGAAGATGACCAGCCCCGCCCAGACCCGCAGGCTGCCGGCCTGGCCGGCATCGTGAGAAGGCGCCCATGGCCACGCTTGCTCCCCTCCTGCAACGTTTCTTCACCGACCGTCTAATGACGCAAAAGCACGCGAGTTCTCACACGATCGCCAGCTACCGAGACGCCTGGCGGCTCCTTCTCGGCTACGCCCAGCAGAAAACCGGGACACCGCCGTGGAAACTGCAGATCGGCCAGCTCGACACTGAACTGATCACCGCCTTCCTGCAGCATCTAGAGCAGGATCGCGGCAACAGCGAGCGCACTCGCAACGCCCGCCTGGCGGCGATCCACTCACTGTTTCGCTACGCCGCGCTCCACGCTCCCGAGGACGCCCACACCATCCAGCAGGTGCTGGCCATCGACGGCAGCCGCATCACCACCGGCCCAATCTGCTGGCTCACCAACACCGAGAGCAAGGCGCTGCTGGCAGTCCCCGACCGGACAACGCGGATCGGCCGGCGCGATTACGCGATGCTGCTGATCCTGCTGCGCGCCGGGCTGCGGGTCTCGGAGCTGACCAGCCTCACCCGCGCCGACGTCCAGCTGGGCCCAGGAGCCCATATCCGGTCCCTGGGCAAAGGCAGAAAAGCACGCTCTACACCGCTTGACCCCGCGACCGCCGCGGTGCTGAACGAGTGGCTCACCGAAACCGGCGGCAGGCCAACCGACCCGCTGTTCCCCAATCGGCACGGCCAGCCCCTGTCGCGCGACACGGTCGCGGCCCGGATCAGCAAATACCGCAAGACCGCCGCCGCAGCCTGCCCCACCCTGCTCGGCAAGACGATCTCACCGCACACCCTGAGGCATTCCAACGCCATGGCCCTCCACCAGGCGGGCGTCGACATCGCGGTCCTGGCCCTTTGGCTCGGTCACTCCAGCACGAAATCAACCGACATCTACATTCACGCCGACATCGAGTCCAAGGAACAAGCCCTGGCCCATACTGCGCCGCCGGATGTCACTCCCGGGCGCTACAAGCCTCCCGACCCGCTCCTGGCCTTCCTCGAAAGCCTCTGAACGCAGTTATGCCGCACAGGCCAGCCCCGGCTACCCACCACGAGCAGGTCGGCACTGCGTTACGCCGCTCCCGCTCGGCATCACGACCAGCTCGGCATAATCTACCTTATGTGGCTATCCGCATAAGGTAGAGATCTTCTTCTCGATCATCCAGAAGAAAGTCCTCTCGCCCAACGACTTCGCCAGCCTGGACCAGCTCAGCACTACCCTGCTCGCCTTCACCAGCCGCTACAACCAGACCGCGAAACCGTTCAACTGGAAATTCACCGCCGCCGGCCTCGCAGACCTGCTCCGCCGCATCAGTGAACACGAGCAGGCAGCCGCCACGCGCCAGACCGACCTTGCAACAGCCGCCTGACCCCCCACGAACTTCCGGTGGCACCCACTTAGTGTCACGGAATCCGCGCCCAGACCACGCACCACTCGATCCACCTGCATCCGTTGGTGTCAGGCAGTGCCACCCGCGCGCGGCACTCGCTGACGATATGCCCGGTGAACGCGGGCTCTTCACCTGCCTGCCACGGGATTCCCGCATGCCATGTCGCGGTGCCCCCGATGCGGGAGCGCCTTGCGGCAACGGCGGCGCCGCCCGGCAGTCCCGGGCCCCGAACCTCTCCTCAACTGAGGAAACGACGGCATCGTGAGGCGGGTTCAGCCAGATCTCACTGAGATGGCCGATACTTGCGCCCACGCCCGCCCGGCCAGACTGGCACCAAGCGGAGGCAAAGCGACTCCGCAGGAGTCAGGAGGCTAGGTTGATGACAGCGACCGAGGTTGGCACGGTCGGCGACCCGCGCCCGGCCTCGTCCTCGTTAATGCCCGAACCCACGGACTGTATCGAGCGGGCCATCACCGGCCTTGACGTGCGCGCCGCGCTCGACTCCCTCAGCACCCCGCACCGCCAGGTCGTCACCGAGATCTACTACAACAACCACTCTGTCACCGAAACCGCGCGCCTCCTCGGCATCCAGGCGGGAACGGTCAAATCACGCGCCTACTACGCCATCCGCCAGCTACGGCGCGCCCTCGCCGCGGCCAGGGAATCCCCGCCCGGCACAGCCGCCCCACAACGCCTCCCCGCTTAGATCCAGCCACCCGCGCCCGGCACCCGCTGTCCATACGCCCGGTGAGTGCGGGCGCTTCACCTGGGCAGGCGCGGCGAGCAGCATCGGCCCAGGTTGAACTCCAGGGGTCTTCCTCTCGTGCATCCGTGTATGGGGGCACCCAGCAACGACGTTGATGGTGGAGGAGACCCTGGCAAACTCAGCACGCCACAGCAAGCTCGCGGCCGGCCCGGACACGGGACGGCGGCAGCGTATGCCGGGGCCGGGCCCTGCCTCTGCCACAGGATTCCCGCCTGCCATCGGCGATTGGCGCCTCCGGCAGATCCCGGCCGGCGTCTGGCTGTCGACCCGCACCGGTCAGATCCCCCTGGCGGTGCTCGACCTGGCCCCGGAGCCGCTGCGGGTCACCGTGGTCGTCGACGCGAAGGGCCCCGGCGAGCAAACGGATCAGGCACTTGGCCAGCTGTTCGGCTGGCTGTCCTCGGCTGGCCTGATGTCGATCCGGCTCGTCCTGGCCGCCGGAGCGGGCCGTTACGGGTCGGCCGCGTCACGCGCCTACGGGTTCGACGTCATAGCCGTCGATGGCCCGCTGATGATCACCCCGCACCGCTACGCGCTCGCAAGGTCCCACAGCCCAGACGAGCCCGGGACACAGCCGCAGTGGTGGCGGTTCCTGCCCGCCGGTGAAACCATCCCAGCCGGGATGCTGTCTCCGTCTCCCGCCTGGGAGTGCGGGCTGGCAGCCGGGATCCCGGCAACCGCCGGCGACGGCGTCGCGGTCCAGCGGGTGCCGGCTGGCCTGGCGCTGCACCTGCCGAGCACGAACGCCGCGCGGATCGCCGATGCGCATACCGTATGGCCTGACCCGGACCGGATGACTATCGTCGTCGAGGGCAGCGGCCAGGACAAGGACCTGCTGCTGGCCACGGTGACAGCGTTGCTGCTGCTGCTGCCCGAGGCCGCCGCCCACGGCGTGCGCCTGTGGTGGCCACGAGCTGGAGCCGATCCCGCCTGCCCGGCGCTCCACGAAGTGGCCCGCCGCTGCGGGGTCGAGCTGATCGCGCCCGCCGCGGATGTCTCCCTCGCCGAGAACTGCTGCGGGCTGTGCCACGGGCCGGTCGGCGCCGCCCCCTGGGTCCGCTTCACCGGCAATCCACCGGGACAGCCGATGAGCCCCCTCTCCCCCGTGCCCGGCTGGCAGCGTGCGCTGGCCCAGACCGACCTGAGCGAGCTGAGCACCGAATTCATCGCCGATCGCATACCGGCCGGGCTCTGCGTGTACCGGCTGGGACACACCAGTGGCGGGCTGGCCGCGACCGCGCGCAGCATCGTCCCCGACCCGGCACGGGCCACGATCATCGCTGACGGAACCGCGGAAAGCGACCACGCCCGGCGGGACCTGGAGGCAGTGCTCGGACGGCTGCCCGCCGAGGCTACCCGGAGCCTGCGGCTTGTCCTGTCCGGCGCCGGCGCCGGCGGCGAAGACTCCTACGCCCAGTTCCTCGCCCACTCTTGCGGCGCTCACATCATCGCGCCCGCCGGAACGTGGACAGCGACACCGGATGGTCGGTTGCGCGCCATAGCCGCCAGCGAGACCGGCGCAGCCGACAGCTGGTGCGGATTCTCGCCCCGGTACCCGCCCGGCGCCCACCGCCCTGACACGCCCCCAAACCGCCTGAGCTACCAGGCCAGGCACAGCAGCCCGGCAAACACCGGGGATATCGGCACCGCGCAGGCACTCACCACCTGCGGGTGACTGACCCGGCCACCGAAGCCCCAAGCCCGGTCACCATCGCCGCACCACTCACCCAAACCGCGCCCACGCCCGCCCCGCCAGCCACCCCCGCCCAGCCAGCCACCCGCGCCACCGCGCCACCGCGCCCCCGCCGGATCGTCCCGCGAACCCCCGACCCCCACTCCTCACCAGAGGACCGCCGACTGTACCGCGAATCGTCCCCGCAGTTCCACGCGCATGCCGTAGCCGTCCGCCGGATCCTGTCCCAGCGCCCCGGCCTGCGGGCGGCCACGAGCGAAACCGACGAGGCGATCGTCATAGACTTCGCCGCCCTCCTGGACCTGCTGGCCGACGACCAGCCCCGGCAAGGTGAGCCGGGCCTTCCCGAGGCAGCGCAGGAGGCCCGGCTGACCTGCGCCGTCTCCGGGGCCCGGCGCCTACCCTCGTTCCGGGGCGCGGTGTTCTGCCCGGCCAACCTGCCGGGTGCCGGCGCCGAGTCATACGTGACCAGCGGGATCGTCTAGCGTGGGCAGTGCCCAGCCGGCCCCGCGAGACTTCCTCCGCGAACTCGCCAGCGGCCGCTACCTCGGCAACGACGCGGGACCAGGCGGCGCGCAGGCGGGCGCCCCTCACTCCGACGAGATGGACCGCAGGATGCTCGAGCAACTAGTGACTGCCGCCACCACCCGCTCAGCGCCTTGGAGTCCACCGCCCGGACGGGTCTTGCCCTCAGCCAGCAGGCCGCCACCAGATGCCAATCCCTTCTACCGCGACCACCCGGCCGAGCCGAGGCCGACTCCCCGACGGCCCGCACCGAGGCCTACCATCGGCTCGCCCGCCTGCTCATCACCTCGGCGACCATTCCCGACGACATCAGGCAGGTAATCTGGACGCTCAATTCGCTGCTCACGAGCGGCGAGCGCCAGTTCGAACCACGGGCGGCGATCCTGCTAGGCATCACGGCGGAGCGCCTGTCCGCCGCACCCGATGTCTCCGATGCCTGGCAGGATCTGACCGACGCGGTCCCGGCGTATGGGGACCGCGCACAGCGGATAATCAGCGTCTCGCCGAGCCTGGCCGCGCTCTACTACCTGCTCGCACACTTCCCCGCGCAAGCCGGTCCCATTCTGCAGGAACTCAAGCGACGGCCGGAGCCCGCCGACCCAGACGATCATGCGTCTGGTCCGGTGCCTGTACCAGCTGAACTTCACCGCGCGAGAGACCATGGCCCCTGATCGGCCGGGTCTGGCCTTCGCCCGCGGTGTGGCACCTGTCCGCCGCCGAACTCGAAGCCGACGCTCGGTGGCGTGCGGCGGCCGGACTCTCCCCCGCCGCCGCGCGAGCGCTGTGGGAGGCGGAGACGACGGCGCTGCTGGCCTTCATGGGAGCGAAAGCCGAGTTCGCCTTGAAGGAGATAGGGGATGTACAAGCGACTCGCCGGCCAGCATCGAGTCAGCTGCCCGCCTGTCGCGGTCGGCTTCAGGAACATGATCGTACGCTGGTCTGCCCGCAGTGTCCGGCCAGCTGCGGCGAGGTCGCGGGATACCTCGACTTCGCTCCGACGGCCGCGATGAAGCCCGGACTGGGCCCGTTCTATCTGCAAGACCCGCTGCACGTGCGCCGGTACGAGTCCGGGACGCGGGCCGCGTTCCTAGACATCATGGGCCAGAACTGGCGCGGCGCGCTGTGCGCCAACGACGAGGACGCCTACATCCGCGAGCACCTTGGCGCGGTCGACGGGCCGGTGCTCGACCTCGGCTGCGGGCCTGGGCGCTGGACCCGGACAGTGTGCGAATATGTCGGCGGCGACAGGGTGATCGGGCTGGATCTGAGCGTCGCGATGCTGGCCGCGATCGGCGTGGCGCTTCCGGACCTGTGCCTGGTGCGGGCCAGCGCGCTGCAACTGCCTTTCCTCGGCGCCACCCTTGGCGCGGTCAATTGTTCCAACGCCCTCCAGCTGTTCCCCGACCCACACCTGGCGATCGCCGAGGTCGGCCGATGCCTGCGGGCGGTGCCGAACCGGCCCCCGAACAGCACTTTCTGCCGGCCGTCGATGACCTCGATCGTCGCCGAGCGCTTGTGCGGATCCATACCGATGATCACGTGCCCCATGTAAAGTTCCCTCCGCCTGGAAAGCTCTTGCCAGCCGGCGCGGAGGGCAACGCTACTTCGAGCTGGGCAGACCCCTCTTGAGCCACTCCACGCCACCGTGAACGACGGGGACGCATGCCATGAGTGAGTCTCACAACCAGCAGTGGACAGCCGCAATGCGAGCGCCCCGCCGAACACCTCGACCGAGCCTGGCCGGGCTCCAGCCGTAGGGCAAGTAAACAAGTAGCCGCGATGAGGCGGGTCGGGACCGGCGAGCGCCGACCGGCGCACCCGAAGATCCCAATCGCCAGGCGCCCTGTCGCGGCGCGCATCAGCCGCGATGAACATCGAGCTGCGGCACCTTCGTTACTTCATCGCCATGGCCGAAGATCCGTCGTTCACCAGGGCGTCGCGCCGGGCGTCGTCGTCCAGGCGGGGCGCTCGATGAACCTAGCCACATCTCGCGCCGTAGTCACCTAAGATCCACCGCTTGCTTGGTGGAAGGCCGTGACCGCTCCAGGTCATCGCCCATTCGATACGGACAGGAATAAAGCAAAGGATGATCAGCGGGGAGCGAGGAGAGCGGACGCGATATTGACGATTATTTACATGCCAAAATAAGTCGCCAATCTTGACATCATCATCTGGTCCTTCGGGCCGACGAACTCACCCCTGGAGATTTCTCGTGACTCAAACCCAGAACCACACCGGTACTCGCTCCCACATCCGCGCCCTTCGACCACTCGCCGGTACCCTTGCAACCCTCTTCTGTGCCAGCGCATGCGCAAGCGGAGCAACCTCCACCGCCTCCAGCGGGTCCTCGAGTCCGACCCCAAGCACCGCCGCCACCGTCAACCGCAGCACTCCGGACGCAGTACTCACGCACTGGCTGCAACAGGTGGTGCGCGGCGACTATGGCACAGCCTGCCAAGACATGGGCGGTGCGGCCAGCAGCACGGCAGCGCCGGCCCCGTACTCCGCCGCGGCCTGCGCGTCCACGTCCTCCGGCTCAGCTTCAACGCTCACTCATCTGCACGACAACTTCACCGTCGACGGGATCACGCCGCGGAGCTCCATCACGGTCGCCACCGCGCATGTCACGGGAACGAGCGCGACGGTCAGCGGCACCGACATCCACGTGTCCGGTACGACGCTGACCTCACTCATAGTCGCGCACAGCACCGGCGTGAAACCGGGACAGTTCAGCATCTCGTTCAAGCTCTCGCGCATCCGCGGAGCCTGGTACGTCACCGACATGAACATGAACATCTGACGGCCGGCGCGCCAAAGTTCGTGCGCTGGCACAGCCTCACCTCCGCACTGCCCCAGGGACTGAGCGCGGCCGTGACAGCGAATTCCGCGACCAGATCCAAGCCCAGCAAACCGACGCGCAACGCCACGGCGACACCAGCCGCCAGACCGGCGCCAGGCCGCCTACCTAAAGATCCTCGACACGCTGGAGGACAACGGCACTTGACAGCGATCACCTGCATAAGCCGGTCGGGTGGCCCGGGGGAATCTCACCCCCGGGCTCCCACAGATCCCGGCGTGACAGTCTCCCGTCACCGGGCTCTTCTCAGCCTCTCTACCAGAACGCGTGGACCCACCGCCAGTGCGCGAAGAAGCGCGGGTACTGA
>WNGR01010847.1_pt1 | contig 11925 bp, 9 predicted proteins | sample 5407581 | NCBI WGS metagenome assembly WNGR01 (sample SAMN13153383, study PRJNA577476) | soil metagenome | isolation source: 80 cm soil or saprolite under Garry oak tree replicate 2 | place: USA:California | collected 2016-06-15
CAGCGCTGGCACTGCTGCTGGACGAGATCAACGCCACCCCACCCGTCTTGCCCGGCGACACCCGGCCCATCACCTACCAGCTCGCCGCACCGGGCCAGATTTAACTACCCGCCAGGCTCAACTGCCGGAGTTCTGAGCCCCGCGTCGCTTCATCGCGGCGGGGACGCGGGTTCCGCCGATCTGCACGGCGGCCTGGTTTGGGCGAGCACCGCCAGTATCCATGCCGAAATGGGTGATCTGTTCGCAGCACGCGCAGCTGCCGGCGTCACCGCCCGGTCATGCCGGAGACGGCGGGCGACCGCGCCTTGTGCGTGGGCACCGTACTGTGCAGCACATACCGCGGGTCGCGGAGAAGAACGTGTGTCTTCTCCGGCGGTGCCACGGCGTCCACCAGCAAGGGCCCGGTCATCAGGCAGGTCTGCCGCAGCTGTCGGTGCGCTGCTGCCGGCCCGGCTTCATGTGCCGGTCGAGGAAGGCGATGACCCCGTCGATGGCGTGTTCTTGGACCTGGTCGGGACCGGTGGCCCCGACGGCCGCCAGCGGGCAGAGGTAGCCATGCAGCGGGTGGTCCCAGGACACCCACTCGGCGTCCTTGCCGGCCTCTTCGAGAAGCTCGTAGCTGAGGCGAAAGATCCCCTGGAGATGGTCGCCGTCTCGTCCCATGACGAGGATCGGCACGTCGATCGGTGCGATGCGCTCGCGGGCAGCCGGCAGGTTGGTGCGTGCCCTCACCCACGCCGGGTCCCGCATCTGCATGTCCTCGATGTCCCGCAGCCCGGTCTGGGGGTTGACGGGGGCGACGTCGCCCATCCTGAGGTCGAGGAACTCGTGATTCGCCGGCTCGCTGGCGACGCCCACCCGCAGCATCCCCGGGTACCGGGATGCCAGCTTGAACAGCATCTCCCCGGCATGGCTGACGCCGATGTGTCCGAGGTTTCCCGCGTCCACCTGCGGGTGCCGGCGGACGTGTTCGAGGATGGCAAGCTCATCCTCGAACTCAAGAGGCGACCGGTTCATGACCTCCATACCCTGACGCCCATCGACCATGAGCGGGCCCCCACGGTTGAACCCGAGGTCGACCTCCGTGCGGTACCGCCCCCACCCGCAGGCGTAACCAGCGGCGAGCAGGCGCTCCATGATGCACGGACGGGTGCGCACCCACTGCCGAAGCCAGCCGATCCCGCCCCCGCCGTTGCCATAGGCAAGGAAGACGAACGGGAACCGCCCCTCGCCGGCGGGCGTGCGCACCACATAGGGCACGTAAAGGCCATCTCGCGACTCGGCCAGGTAGTAGGCTGCCCGGCGGGTGGACCCTGCAACGTCTTCCACAAAGAGAGGCTCGCCGGTGCTCCACCGCCCGCTTGTCATGCCGGACCTGCGCCGGGGCCCCGCCCCTCCGGCGCCCCGGCAGCGACCGGCCGCGCGCACCTTCCACTGGTGCATATGATCCTGCACCGCACGCCTGGATCGTATGCGGACGGAGGATCCACGTCTATCGCGGCAACCGGAAACGCTCGCCCAGCCCGGCGACACGCCCCTAGCGCTGCATGACTGTCCGGCCACCACGACGCGCGCATCTGCCGCAACCGGCGTGCCTGCCGCGTCGGCTCCGCGTCGCTCGGCAAACGCCCGTCACGTGAACGGGAACGGCGAGCCATGCGTCAACCGTGGGGAGGCGGGAGCGCTCAGTCGGCGCTGGCGGGCGTGGGTGCGCTCGGCGGCGCGAGGCGATCTCTCAGCCTCCTGGGAAGCCGCAACCACTTCGGATCCAAGAACTCAATAAGGTCCACGAGGGCGTGCTGCACTTTGATGAGCTGGGTGCGCCCAGCCTGATCAGTATCTGTAACCTGATCCACTCCCAGGCGGAGGCGCTGAAACCATTTTGAGAACGCTGGCTGATCGTCGAGGCGGGCACAGAACTGGGCATATCCCAGGGACTCGTACTGAGCAGAATCGATGTTGCGCGTCGGGGTCATCATTACTTCGCCGATTGCACGCTGCTCGCCGCGAAACAGCCGCGGTCGGGTTCGTGTCCGTGGTGGCCATCCCGGCGACCTTGATTTTGGCGTTTCTCGGCATCAACGCCTCCCAAGTCAGCTCCAACCAGTCGATGTTCAGCCACCACTACCTGGGCATGTACCTCGCCGTGGTCGCCCTCATCGTTGTCGGCTCGCTGCTGTCGCTGGCCCTGTGGGTACAGCAGCGCCGAGCCGCCAGCCCAGTCAACGTGCGACCCCGCGGACCGCGGCGGACGTGGGTAGTGTGGGGTCGCTGGGGACTCTACTGCCGGTCATGATGAAGAGCCCCGCCCGGGACTGCCTGGACGGGGCTTCTTTTCCGTAGCTGGCCGCTGACCGGAAGCGCCCCAAGCGGTCGTCGCCTCGGCTGCTCCAGCCAGCCGGAATTTGTTCACGGGGATTCAGGGGCCCGGCAGGACTATTTATCGATAGTGTGTTCCACTTAGTGGATGGACGACATCGACTGGCATGAGTGGTGGAGCTTCCCCTTGACCTGCCGCCGGGGACATCCATGGGGCCCGGGCCGGGTGACCATCGGGTGGGTGCCATGCGATTGTCCTGCCACTCTTGGCCGCCGCGAGCAGGGCCACATCGCGGTTCGCTGCGGTCAACCCGGATGTATCGAGTCGTGCTATCGCCCCGCCCGGAGGTCACCGGGCCGGCCGCCAGCATCGCCTGCGCGAACATCACCTGCAGCTCCAGCGGGTCGGTGCCGTCGGCGATCGCGGCCAGCCGCGGCCGCAGCGTGCGCAGCCCCGGCAGCGCGGCCAGCCCGGCCAGCGGCCCGGCCGCGCCGGAGGCCAGGTGCTTGAACTGCTCCACCGTCGCCGCGCCGAGCGCGAAGCAGGTGCTGACCGCCGACAGCAGCGCCCAGCGCCATGTCGCGCGCCCTGGCGCGGGACCGGCTCGGCGTGCCGGCCGTGCTGGCCTTCGTCCTCGCCGGCGTCGCGCCACTCACGGTCGCGGCCGGGGTGATTCCCACCGCGTATGCGACGACCGGTTTAACCGCGATCCCGGCCGCGTTCCTAGTTGTCGTGGTGATCTTGGGGATTTTCGCGACCGGGTATGTCGCGATGGCCGGGCACGTCACCAACAGCGGCGCCATCTACGCGTTCGTCGCCCGGGGTCTGGGCCGCCCGGTCGGGGTGGCCGCCGCTCTGGTCGCGCTGGTGGCTTACAGCTTCCTGCAGGTGGGGCTTTATGGCGCGTTCGGGCCGGCCGCCGCCAGCGAGGCCGCCGCGCACCTGGGTGTGCATGGGGCGTGGTGGCAGTGGGCGCTGGGGGCGTGGGCGGTGATCGCGGTGCTGGGGCTGTTGCGGGTGGACATCACCGGCTGGGTTCTGGGCGTCTTGCTCACGGTCGAGATCTTCGTCGTCCTGGTTGAGGCGGTGTCTGGGCTGGCGGACCCGGCCGGGGGGCGGCTCAGCTTCGCGACCCTCTCCCCGGCCGGGCTCACCTCGGGCGGGTTCGGCACGTTCGGCGTCCTAGCCGTCGTCGTGGTCCTGGGGTTCGTGGGGTTCGAGCAGGCGCCGGTGCTCGCCGAAGAGCCCCGCAACGCGCGGCGGCACCCAAACACACGACCAAGCCCGCACCCAGGCCCGCACCCAACTCCGCCATCACAACGCCGAACTGAGGCACCGGGGTGGGGATGCCGGTGTTGCCTGCGGTGTCAACCCGGCAGCCGCCCGGGTCCACGTGCCACCGCGCGTCCCGGTGCCAGTTATGGCCCAGCCAGCGGGCGTGGGGCCGTGTGGACCGAAAGCTCGGCGTCTGCTCCCGCGCCGAGCTCGGCGCGTGGCTCGCAGCTATAGGGAGGTACCGGACAGACATAGGGAAACACCTGATTCGTGCCGCCACCGGTATCTCTAGCGTTAGGTGCCGTGTCCGGCAGCGGAGAGCACCTATGCCTGGTCGAGTGCTACTGGCCGGGCGTGACCGGGCAGAAGCTCGCCGGGGCCGCTGCGCGTGCCCGCGTGGTGACTCTTGAGTCCGGCGGCACGGTCGCGGGATGCAGTTCGGTGGCTCGATCCTCATCCCAGCCGCTGAGGCGGTTTTCTGCTTCTTCGACGGCACCGAGGAAGGCGTGCGTGCGGTGGCCCTGCAGGAAGGTGTCCCATTCAGGCGGGTGCTCAAGTCGCTGCGGAACTACGGCATGAGCCGAACCCGAGGGGAGCGGCAATGAATACCATCTGGGCGCGGCGTATCTGCAGCTGCGGAGGGTTCGAGGGGACGGTGGGGCATGAACGCTCGTGATGGCCGGACTGGCTCGAAGCGCGATCGGCGAGGGGGTCGGCGCTTCCTGGTGCCGGAGGCAGTTGTGGTGGCGTTGATCGCACCCGTCGTCCTAGTGCCGGTCTTCGCCGCAGCGAGCCAGGCCGCCGCAGCCCCGCAGACTCCAACAGGCTTGGCGCGGGTGTCTGGTTCTGCCAGTTACGGCAAAAAGGTGGTGCCGCGGACGGTGAACCCGCGCCAGCGGCCAACGAGCGGATCAGCTCGCCACATTACCCACGCGCCGGGTCAGCCCCCGCCTTGGATGCATCCCGGAGTGGCGACGACAGGAAGGCCCCCGGTGGTGCCCGACGCGCCAGCGCACAGTAAGGGAAAGGCGGGCGCAGCTTCGGGCGCCACGACCTCCACGACCGCGGCCGGTGCGACTGCTACTGCCGCGAGTCCCACAACGGTTACGAGCACGGCTCCTACCGTTTCCAATGCCGCGCAAGCGACCGGCAACGGCAACTTTGAGAACATGCTGGCTTTCAGCGGGGCAGACCTTAAGGACTTCAACTGCGGCTGCCAGCCGCCAGATACGCAGATCGCGGTGGGCAACAACCAGGTTGTTGAGGCCGTCAACAACAGTGTTTTGGTCTACGGCAAAGGTGGCAACCGCCTTGGCAGCTTCCCTTCTACGAACCTGTTCCAGCCGCCCAACCAAAACGTGGGTGTGAGCGACCCCAGGGTGTTGTTCGATCCCTCCGCTGGGTCATCCGGACGTTACTACATGACTTTGATGGTCTTCCAGAATCCGGCCAATGGTACCTGGACGGATATGGGCATCTCGATCGCCATCTCCCAGACGGACAATCCGCTGGGGTCGTGGTGGGTCTATGACTACATCCGTGACATCGGGGGGAATGAGCTCGATCAGGAAAAGCTGGGGTTCAGCGGCGACAAGGTCACCTTCGCTGTGAACCAGTACAACTGCAAGTGCGGCAACGCCAACCAGACGGGGCCGGAGAACGTCGTTGTTCTCCAGAAATCCGACCTGATCACTGGGGCCAGCACCACCCCTGTCGTCGCGACCTCGGGATTCCAGTTCGACTCGATGCCCACCACGCCGGTCAATACTTCCGACGACACCCAGTACGTGGTGTGGAACAACAAGCAGTCCACGAACAACACGATGGGTATCGTGCGCATCACAGGCACCCCGAATGCTGGAAACGTCACGTTCGGCACCGCCCAGACGCCGTCCATCGCCAACCAGACAGCAGCGGTGAACCCGGTTCAGCCCGGCTCCTGCTTCGACAGCAACAACAACCCGATTGCCTGCACCATCGATTCGTCCGGCCTGGCCACCAAGGGGAATTTCGAATCGGCGATGGTGCAGGGTAACCAGCTGTGGGCCACCGGTGTCGACGGCTGCACCCCACAAAACGACAACACCGGACGTGACTGCACGCGGCTGGTGGAGGTGGACATTAGCAACGGAGGTGACAACGTCATTTACGACTCCGACGTTGGCACCCAGGGGACCTACCGCTACAACCCGTCCGTCATGAAAGACAACGCCGGCCACATGTTCTTCGGCTTTACGATCTCCTCATCCACCCAATATGCCACCGCGGCGACCGACGCCAGTGCCCTGCCCCCGCCCGCCGTGTTCCCGCGGGTCGATTTCGCCAGCGGAGACGGTACCTACACCGGCTCTCGGTGGGGCGACTACTCGGCGCTGGCCCAGGACCCGGCCGACACTGACTACGTGTGGTCGGGGCAGGAGTTCGGGGCCTGTGTAACTGCCTGCAGTTCGGGTGGGGGGAACTGGGCGACCGCGCTCGGCCAGTTCACCTTCGCCGGACCGGACATCACCGCAGTGGCGCCCAACCGTGGCCCTGCAACGGGTGGCACCACCGTCGACATTTATGGCTCCGGCTTCGCCAATGGCGCGAACAGCGGCACATCAGTCCATTTCGGAGCCACCGCGGCTCAGAGCGTCACCTTCATCGACGGCGACCATATCCAAGCCGTCACCCCCGTGTCTTCAGCGTCCGGCACAGTCGATGTGACAGCGACCACCCTCAATGGAACCAGCCAGACCTCGGCCAGCGACCAGTTCACGTTCAGCCCCGTGGTGAGCTCAGTCAGCCCCAACGGCGGGCCCGTCGCCGGGGGTCAGAGCGTCAGCATCGCTGGGGCCGGCTTCACCGGTGCCACTGCGGTCGCTTTCGGCGGCACCCCGGCCAGCAGTTTCACCGTGAACAACGGCGGCTCGATCACGGCGGTCACACCGGCGCACGCGGCGGGCACGGTCGATGTCACGGTGACCGCGAGCGGTCTGACCAGCCAGACCTCCGCTGACGATACTTACACCTATTTCGACCCGCCAACGCTCAGTGGGGTGAGTCCAAGCAACGGCCCGGCTGCTGGCGGCCAGACAGTTACCATCAGTGGCACCAACCTGGTCGGCGCAACGTCCGTCAGCTTCGGCGGAACCGAAGCGAGCTCGTTCATTGTGATCAACTCCACTACGATTGCCGCCACGACGCCTGCCCACGCCGGCGGGACGGTGAACCTGACCGTAACCACGCCGGGCGGCACCTCTAATGCGGTCTCCTATACATTCCAGTTCCCCACGATCACGTCGCTCGCCAGCTCGGCCAACCCGTCCATCGTTGGCGCATCCGTCACCTATACCGCCACGATCAGCCCCGTTCCCGATGGCGGAACGGTCGCCTTCTCTGACAATGGCACGCCGATCAGCACATGCACCGCTCAGCCGGTCGACACCACAACCGGGAAAGCGACCTGCACGGTCACATATGGGGCGGTAGGCAGCCATTCGATCTCGGCCGTCTACAGCGGAGACTTCAACTACTCGGGCAGCGCATCGGTGACGCTGGTGCAGAAGGTCACCTATGCCATCAAGGTGCTCTACGACCAGACCAAGGTCAACAACAGCGGAGCCACCGTTCCCATCAAGGTTCAGCTGGACAATGCGGGCGGGAGCAACCTTTCCTCAGCCAGCATCGTGCTCACCGTGGCCGGGCTCTCCCCGGACCCCGCTCCGGGGATCCCGCCCAGTGGCAACTTCACATTCACAAACTTGACCGGCAGCGGACCGGGCTATCTGCTCAGCGTCAAGACAACCGGATACCCGAAGGCCACGTATACCCTGTCCTTCACTGCTACAGGCGATCCGGTCACCCACACCGTCAAGTTCGTCATCGGATAGCCGACTAAACGGACGCAACACGATCGGCCCGGCTGGCTCCGCCGCGGCGGAGCCAGCCGGGCCTTGGCCGCTCCCAGGTTCCACGGGTCTGGATGCGTTCGAGGCCCGCGGTCGGTTGGTCGGCCCTGGCCGCGACGAGAAGGAAGCGCCGCTTCCTGGCTGCCCCGGCCACGCGCCTGGCGTCTGCCACGTTGCCCGCCGCGGGTATCCCAGCCCGTCGCGCCGAATCAAACGTGCGTTATGCGGTTTCGTTCTCGCCCGCGCAACTGGCAGCCGGTCTGGCACTCTCACCATCAGGCCTGCCTCGGGAGCCCTCACGGTTTCCAGTGACGGGGGCGGTCGGGACGACCGGAACCGTCAAATGCAACATCGGATCGCTGCCGTCCGGCGGGACCGCGCAGCTGACGATTGCCGTGCTGGTCGTCGCCCCGAAGGCCACCAAGATCACGGACACGGTGAAGGTGACCAGTTCGACGACCGACCCCGACCTCATGGACAACCAGGCGACAGTATCGACTGCCGTGAAGTAGGTCCACAGAAAAGCATTGGCCAGGCATATTCGGCTTTACCTGTGATGGAACCGGTGCCACAGTGCAATCATGCTCGACGAGGTCCTCGGCCGCGACCGGGAACTGCAAGCCGCCTCGGCGTTCCTGGAGGCGATGGTGCGCGGCCCGGCCGGGCTTGTGTTCGCGGGCGAGCCGGGGATTGGCAAGACGACGTTGTGGATGGGGGCTCTCGAGCGAGCTCGCGAGCGGTCCCTGATGGTGTTGTCGGCGCGACCTGTGGCGGCGGAGGCGAGGCTCGCGTTCGGGGCGCTCGCCGATCTGCTTGAGCCGGTGGCCGACGAGGTCCTGGCCAGGCTGCCTGAGCCACAGCGACGAGCGCTGGCGGTAGCGCTGCTGCGCGAGGATCCGGGTGGCCGCCGCCTCGATCAGCGCGCGGTGGGCGCCGCGACGGTCACCGTCCTGACTGCGCTGGCACGTACCGCGCCGGTGATGGTCGCGATCGATGATCTGCAGTGGCTCGACCGCTCGTCGGCGCGGGTGCTCGCGTTCGCCGCCCGGCGGCTCGGGCGGCTGCCGGTCGGCCTGCTCGCCTGCGAGCGCATCGGGGCCGACCGCAAGTTCGGGCAGGAGATCGAGGAAGCACTGCCGAAGGGTCAGGTAGCGCGCCTCGTGCTGGAGCCGCTTGGCGTGGCCGTACTGCGCCGGATCGTCGAGGTGCGGCTGGGACGGCCGCTGTCGCGCCGGGCGCTTGTCCGGATCGGGCAGGCGGCGGGCGGGAACCCGTTCTTCGCGGTTGAGATCGCCCGCTCGCTGCCGGATAACCCTGACCCCGGGCTGGCCGTTCTGCCGCTGCCGGACAGCCTCCGCGCGCTCGTCGGGGCACGGGTGGCGGCGCTGCCGGAGCGGGTGCGCCAAGCGCTGCTCGCGGCGGCGGTGCTCCGCTCCCCAACCGTCGAGCTGGTGGCGGCCGGTATGGGTGGGACGGCTGACGGGTCGCGGCGAGCGTTCGATCGGGCCGGAGCCGCTGGAATCGTCGAGGTGGGCGAGTCCCACGTCCGCTTCACCCATCCTCTGTTCGCGGCGGGGGTGTACTCGTCCGCAAAGCCCTGGGAGCGGCGCCAGGCACACCGGCGCCTGGCAGCAGTGCTTGATGATGTCGAGGAGCGAGCCTGGCACCTAGCACTCGCCGCGGAAGGAGCCGACGCAGAGCTGGCAGGAGCCCTCGATTCTGCAGCCGAACACGCCCGCGCGCGGGGCGCACCGGAGGCCGCGTTCGAGCTGACAGAGCAAGCCTTGAGCCTGACGCCGCCCGGCCGGGTAGCGGAGGTGCAGCGGCGCAGCATCCAGGCGGCCGAGTACCACTACCACGCCGGCGAGCTGGGCCGCGCACGCGAGCTGCTCGATGCAGTCCTTGAGCAGGTGCGTGCGGGCCGGGTGCGGGCTGACGCGCTCCGCTTGCTAGGCGAGATTCTTTACCACGAGCAGAGCTTCCCGGAGGCGGTCCGGCTGTTCGGGCAGGCGCTCGAGCACAGCAGCGGCGACGCCGTCCTGGCATCGGCGCTCGAGCTTCACCTTACATACGCGGCGAACGCGGCGGGTGACTTCGCCGGCTCCGAGCCGCATGCTCGCCGGGCACTGGTGCTGAGCGAGCAGGTCGGCGACAAGCCACGCCTGGCCGAGGCGATTGCAGTGTCCATCATGACTGGCTACATGCTTGGACGCGGCCTCGACGAAGCCGGGCTTGAACGCACGCTCAAGCTGGGGGACCAGCAACGGCAGACAGCCGTGGAGATGCGCCCAAGCCTGATCGCCGGCCTTCTGATGCTCTATGAAGGCCGCTTGGAACGCGCGTGCCAGCTGCTCGGAGGCCTGCGGCAGCGGATACTCGACCGTGGTGAGGAAAGCGACCTCGCCTACGTCTCGGGCTGTCTAGGCTGGGCGGAGTGCTGGCGCGGTCGGCTTGACGCCGCCGCGGCCTACGCGGACGAGGCGGTGCAGACTGCGTCGCGGACCGGGATGGACTCGATGCGCTGCGCCGTGCTAGCGCTCGGGTCCGTTCCGGCTGCGTATGCCGGTGACGCCGAAGCAGCGCGGAGCATGGCCAGTGAGGCTCTCACGCTGGCCGCCGCGACGGGCTACCGGATCGGGTCCATTTGGGCTAGGTGGGCGCTCGCGGTCCTGTCGCTCTCGCTCCAGGAGCCAGCGGCTGCTGACGCCGCGCTCGCGCCGCTGACGGCGCTGGTGGAGCGGGAGGGCGTGGCCGAGCCGGTGCGGGTGATGTTCCTGGCTGACGCGATTGAGGCGCTGATCGCGCTCGGCCAGCTCGACCGGGCGGGACGGTTGACCGCCATGCTCGAGCAGGCGGCGAGACGGCTGCAGCGGGGCTGGGCGCTCGCACAAGCGGAACGCTGCCGTGCGCTGCTGCTGGCGGCCCGTGGCGACCTCGCCGCCGCCGCCAAGGCAGCGGGCGCCGCACTTCGCCGCGCCGAACGGCTGGAGCTGCGGCTGGAACTCGCGCGCGCGCTCCTGGTCGCTGGCGAGATCGAGCGCCGCAGCCGGCGGAAGCGATCTGCCAGCGAGATGCTCGGGCGAGCCCTCGAGATATTCGAGGTGGCCGGCGCTCACCTATGGGCACAGCGCACGCGCGCTGAGCTGGACCGCGCCGCTGCACGGCGGACGGGCGACGGGCTGACTGACTCAGAAAAGCTCGTGGCTAACCTCGCAGCCTCCGGGCTGACCAACCGGCAAGTCGCCGCGCAACTGTTCATGAGCCCGAAGACGGTGGAGGCAAACCTCGCCCGCGTCTACCGCAAGCTCGGCATCCGCACCCGCGCCGAGCTTGGCGCCCGCCTCGCAGGCGCAGAACGTGAGCCCGCATAAACGAAGGGACTCCGGTCCCCGTCCGTGAACAAGCCGTGTTCTACCCCGCGACGAACAGTTCCTCGTAGAACGAGATCTCACGGCGCGGCACTACGACGTATATGGCGATCACGGGTTGGCCGGTGACCACCTGCAGCGTGACTGACACGATGCCCCATAACAGGCGTTCTGTATGCCACGCAAATGCGAACCATTAGTTGACATGTAGCGCAGAGTCGGCAGGGAGTATGTGGAGAGGGCCGATCGGTCATGGTCGCGGGGAGTGGCTGAGAACACTTAGAGCACTGCCACCGCACTCACTCTGCGTAGCGGAACTACCAACCCAGCCTCGCTCCGGCGCGACCGGCTTACCTGTTGGGCAGGCGGCCATAGCTTCACGAAGGATCGTCTGCTGCGGCAGAAGGGACGGGTGCGCGGCATCGACGCCGTGGCTGGGCATTGCCGCCCCTGGTGCCTTCTCGCTCTCCCAGCCGCGGGTGACTGGTTCCGCTCACATGACGACTATTGACCACGCCGTTACCTGACGCCTCGAGAAGCCCCCCGGTACTGCGCCTGAGGCGCTGACCGGGCTGTTCTTCGACACCGTTCCCTGGCTCCGCCTTGCCGTCCTTCGTGCGGGTGACGAGAAGTCGTCATTGGCGGGTTTTGGCATCTTCCTGCTGGTCATCGGTGCCGTTTGCATGGGCTGCGGACCGGGTGCGCGCAGCGCCCGGTGGGTTTGACCGGGACCTGACGCAGGGAGCAGCCCAGTGTTCAAATGGCTCGCCGCAGCCGCCGCAGCCGCGGTCGCCTTTCCTCTTGCCGTTGTGCTGCTCGTCGCAGCCGGGCCGGTGAGCAGCCACCCGAGCGCGGGCCTGGGCGGCGACCCGAGCGTCCTGGCCCTGGACGACATCCCGCCCGCCTACCTGGCTCTGTACATGGGCGCGTCCGAAATCCCCGCCGCCGGACATTCGTTGAGCACACGCGCCATCCGCTGAATGATCCGGCATTGGCGTCTCGGGTCATGCAGGCGAATGCCGCGACCGCCGCAGGTTCAGGACGCTAGTCATCGCCGCCCTTTTTCGCGCGA
>WNGR01016548.1_pt1 | contig 11925 bp, 11 predicted proteins | sample 5407581 | NCBI WGS metagenome assembly WNGR01 (sample SAMN13153383, study PRJNA577476) | soil metagenome | isolation source: 80 cm soil or saprolite under Garry oak tree replicate 2 | place: USA:California | collected 2016-06-15
CACCGAACACGTTGCGGAGCAGCCGCGTGCGGTCGACCGCCATGGCGAGCGCGCGGCGCAGCTCGCGGTCGCCGAACAGAGGATGGGGCTTCGTCGTGTCGCCCGGCGCCGCAAGGTTGAACCCGAGGTAGCCGTACGCCGACCCCTTGTACGGATAGGTCACAAGCTGCGGCGCCGCCTGCACCCGTTTCACGTTGTCGGGCGAGCCGAGCTGCTCGGTGACATCCGCCTCTGCGGCAACGAGCTGCGTGGTCACGACCTGAAGATTGGGTGTGAACCGAAAAATGACCCGCCGGATGTGCGGGCGCCCCAGGAAGAACGCCGAGTCGGCGACGAGCTCGAGGCTCTCACCGGCCTTCCAGCCGAGGAAGCGATAGGGGCCGTCTCCCACGGGGGCGCGCCCGAACGCGGCGGTGCGCCACTGGTCCCGCGGGATGGTGCGGAGCAGGTGCGCCGGCAGGATGCGCATGTGATACACCGCGTCGTAGAACATCTCGGGATAGCGCTCCCGAAACCGGAATACCGCGGTGAGCGAATCGCGCGCGGTGACCGCGCTGATGAGGCGCAGCGACGAGCGGAACGGCGAATTCACGAGCGAGTCGTTGTAGGTGTCGTAGGTGAATACGACGTCCGCCGCCGTCACCGCCTCCCCGTCCTGCCAGCGCGCCCGCGGGTCGAGATGAAACACGAGGGTCACCGGTCCGTCCCATTCCCACCGCTCGGCGAGCTGCGGCTGGAAATCCTCGTCGCCCAGCGTGTTCCCCGACGTGCCGAGGTCGGCGAGCTTGAGGAACAGCTGGTCGTACACGTCGCGGCTCGCGGCGAGCTCGCTCACCGGCGGGAGCAGGATGTCGGGCTCGCCGGCCGCCGCGATGACGATCGTGCCGCAGTAGTCGCCGGTGCAGCCGCTGCGTCGCTCGCAGGCCGAGAGCAGCGCGAGGAGCAAACCCGCCATGCCGAGGCGGGGGAGCAGGCGGCCGGGCAGTCGGGGGGGGAGGGTGGTGGTTGGCATGGCGCGAAAGATTCTACGGCGCCGCTAGCGGCGCCAGGTCCAGGCGGGATCGAGAAAGACAGACGGGGAAGGACGCGGAAGGACGGGGAAGGCCGGGGAAGGCCGGATGTCCCAGGCCGCGACGATCGCCTCGGCGACTTCCTGGAACGTGACCGGGCGACCAAGTACGGCGGAGAGTGTCGTTTCCCCGCTCCCTGCTCCCTGCTCCCTGCTCGCGCGCCGTATCATCTCCTGCGACCCGTCCAGCAGGATCGAGCCGTGCTGCAGGAACGCGGCGCCTTCCCGCAGCTGCGCCGACCCGACGAGCTTGCGGTCACCGACGAGCACCTCGCCGCCCACGGGCGTCGCGAAACAGGCAGCCGGACGGTCGGACGGTCGGACGGTAGGACGGTCAGGCGCGAGTGTCGCCTCCGCCCCGAGCGTGCGCAGCGCCGCGGCGAGCCGCGCGTGGATCGCGCGGTAGCTCTGGCGCAGCGTTCCGAACATGGCGACCGGCGCGGCGACGGCGTATGTGACCTCGTGCTCGTGCCACACCGCGCGGCCGCCGGTAGGCCGGCGCACCACGTCGATCCCGAGCCGCGCTAGGCCCTCGCGGTCGTAACGCGCGCGCGCGGGCTCGTGGCGGCCGAACGAGAGGCAGGGAGGGTCGAAGCGATACAGCCGCAGGAACGCTCGGCCAGTGCGGTGGACCTCCGCGAGCAGCGCAGCGTCGAGCGCCATGTTCTCGGCGCCAGGGCAGCCCTGCGGCTCGAGGAGGAGCTCCCAAGTCGGATAGTCGGATAGCCGGATGGTCGGATAGTCCCCGCCCCTCACCATCCGACTATCCGACCATCCGGCTGTCCGACTCTCAATCTGCCGCAAGCGCATACGCCTCCATGGGCGGACAGACGCACACCAAGTTCCGGTCCCCGTAGGCAGCGTCCACGCGTCCCACCGAAGGCCACACCTTGTGCTGGCGCGTCCACGCCGCGGGGAATGCCGCCCGCTCGCGCGCGTAGGGCCGGTCCCACGCGTCGGCGATCACGTCTTCGAGCGTGTGGGGGGCGTTGGTGAGCAGGTTGTTGCCGCGCGGCTGCGTGCCCGCCTCGACTTCCCGGATCTCCTCGCGGATCGCGATGAGCGCGTCGCAGAAGCGGTCGAGCTCCTCCTTCGACTCGCTCTCTGTGGGCTCGATCATCAGCGTGCCGGGCACCGGGAAGGAGACCGTCGGCGGGTGGAACCCGTAATCGATGATCCGCTTCGCGATGTCATCAACCTCGATGCCCGCAGACTGCTTGAAGGGCCGGCCATCGATGATGCACTCGTGCGCGATGAGGCCGTTCTGCCCGGTGTAGAGCAGCGGGTAGTGGGGCGACAGGCGCCGCGCCATGTAGTTGGCGTTGAGGATCGCGATCTTGGTGGCCTGGACGAGGCCTTCGCGTCCCAGCAGCGCGATGTAGGCCCACGAGACTGGGAGGACCCAGGCGCTGCCCCACGGGGCCGCCGACACGGTGCCGCACGGCTGCTCCTGCCGCAGCGGCACCACGGGGTGGTCCGGCAGGAACGGCGCGAGGTGCGCCGCCACGCAGATCGGTCCCATGCCCGGTCCGCCCCCGCCGTGGGGGATGGCGAACGTCTTGTGGAGGTTCAGGTGGCACACGTCGGCCCCGATGTCGGCCGGGCGGCACAGCCCCACCTGCGCGTTCATGTTCGCCCCGTCCATGTACACCTGCCCGCCGTGCGCGTGCACGATCTCGCAGATCTGGCGGATGGACGACTCGAACACGCCGTGGGTGGAGGGATAGGTGACCATCAGCGCGGCGAGCGTGTCCTTGTGCTCGGCGGCCTTGGCCTGGAGGTCCCGCACGTCGATGTTGCCGTGGGTGTCGGATTGGACGGGGACGACCTGAAGCCCGGCCATGACCGCGCTCGCGGGGTTGGTGCCGTGCGCCGATGTGGGGATGAGGCACGTCGTGCGATGGCCCTCGCCGCGCGACCGGTGATAGGCCCGGATCACCAGCAGTCCGGTGAACTCCCCCTGCGCGCCGGAGTTCGGCTGCAGCGACACCCTCGGGAAGCCGGTGATCTCCGCCAGCATGTCCTCGAGCTGGCGGAACAGCGTGCGGTAGCCCGTGGCTTGCTCGCGGGGCGCGAAGGGGTGCAGGCGGTTGAACTCGCGCCAGGAGAGCGGGACCATCTCGGTCGTCGCGTTGAGCTTCATCGTGCACGAGCCGAGCGGGATCATCGCCGAGGTGAGGGAGAGATCGCGCGCCTCGAGCCGCTTGATGTAGCGCAGCATCTCGGTCTCGGAGCGGTAGCGATGGAACACCGGGTGCGTGAGGTAGCGCGACGTGCGCCGCAGCCGCTCCGGGATTGCGGTGTCCGCTCTCACGCCGAGGTCCTCCACCATGAAGGGCAGGACCTCGTTGAGCGAGAACGCGGCCACCAGGTCGGCGAGGTCGCCCAGCGTGGTGGCCTCGTCGAGCGACACCCCCAGGCGGGTCGGGGAGATGGTGCGGAGGTTGATGCGGCGGGCGCGGGCGGCGTCGATGAGCCGCGGCAGGGCCCACGACTCCACGTCCAGACACAGCGTGTCGAAGAACTGCGAGTGCACCACGCGGTATCCGAGCCGTGTGAGCGCCTGGGCCAGCAGCACCGCGAGCATGTGCACGCGCTCGGCGATGCGCCGCAGGCCCTCGGGGCCGTGGTACACGGCGTACATGCTCGCCATCACGGCGAGCAGCACCTGGGCGGTGCAGATGTTGCTCGTCGCCTTCTCGCGGCGGATGTGCTGCTCCCGCGTCTGGAGCGCCATGCGGAGGGCGGGGCGCCCCGCCGCGTCCTTCGACACGCCGATGATGCGCCCGGGCACGTGGCGCTTGTGCTCCTCGCGCGTCGCGAAGAACGCCGCGTGCGGGCCGCCGTAGCCCATCGGGACCCCGAAGCGTTGCGAGCTCCCGACCGCGATGTCGGCGCCCCACTCTCCCGGTGGCGCGAGCAGCGTGAGCGCGAGCAGATCCGTCGCCACCGTGACGAGCGCCCCGGCCGCGTGGGCCCGCTCGCAGAGGCCGCGGTAGTCCTCGATCTTGCCCTCCGTCGTGGGATATTGCAGCAGCGCGCCGATCACCCCGGGCCGGAACTCGAAGGTCGCGGGGTCCGCGACGACGGTTTGGACCCCGCGTGCCTCGGCGCGCGTCCGCACCACCGCGATCGTCTGGGGGTGGCAACCCTCGGCGATCATGAACATCGGCGCGGCGCCCTCCTCCGCCCCCGGGCGCGCCACCGCTTCGGTCAAGTGCATCGCTTCGGCGGCGGCGGTGGCTTCGTCGAGCAGGGAGGCGTTGGCGATCGGCAGGGCGGTCAAGTCGGCGACCATCGTCTGGAAGTTGAGCAACGCCTCGAGCCGGCCCTGCGCGATCTCGGGCTGGTAGGGCGTGTAGGCCGTGTACCAGCCCGGGTTCTCGACGATGTTTCGCTGGATCACCTGCGGGGTGAAGGAGTGATGGTACCCCATGCCGATGTAGGAGCGGTACAGCTGGTTCTGGGCCGCGAGGCCGCGCAGCGCTTGGAGCACTTCGCGCTCGGTCCGGCCCGGCGCCAGCGCCAGCGGGCGGCGCAGCCGGATGTCGTCCGGAACGACCGCGTCGATGAACGCGTCGAGCGAGTCGTAGCCGAGCGTCGCGAGCATGGCACGCGCCTCGTCGGGACTCGGGCCCACGTGGCGGGTTTCGAAGCGATCGGCGGGGGAGAGGGTGGCGCGCACGGTCGACATAGCGAAGGCCAGCCTTGTCTCGTCAGGAAATGGTGTAGGACTGCCCGGGCTTGAGCACCACGACCTCCGCCCGGCTTCCGACCTGGCGCCGGAACGCCTCGGGATCGGCCTTGATCACATCGAAGGTGTCGAAGTGCATGGGGATCGCGACGCGGGGCTTCACGAACTCGACCGCCCGCGCCGCGTCCTCGATCCCCATCGTGTAGTTGTCGCCGATCGGCGCCAGCATCACGTCCACGCGCCCGACGAGGAGCTGCATCTCGAGCGTCAGCCCGGTGTCGCCGCAGTGATACACCGACGTGCCGCCCAGCGTCACCAGCAGCCCGCACGGGCTCGTCGTGTAGCGGCCGGCGTCGTCTCCGTGGACCTGACCGCCGTGAAACGCGGGCACGAGCTTCACGCGGCCGAACGGAAAGTCATGCGCACCGCCGATGTGCATCGCGTGCGCCCGTGCGCCGCGCTCATCGCAGAACATCGCGAGCTCGAAGGGGGCGACGATGATGGCGCCGTCCCGCTTGGCCACGGGAATGGCGTCACCCAGGTGGTCGCCGTGCCCGTGCGACAGCAGCACGGCGTCGATCTTGGGAAGGCGGTCGACGGAGATGTCGGCTGCGGGATTGCCCGTGAGAAACGGGTCGATGATCAGCCGACGGCCGTCCGCCTCGAGCACGAAGCAGGCATGGCCGTGGAAGGTGAGCGTCACCATACGTCGTCCGTTGTCCGTCATCCGTCTTCCGTTGCCGCCGTTACGGATGACGGATGACGGAGGACGTCATTGTCCAATATGCTTCTTGTATTGGTCGGCGCTGAGCAGCCCGTCGAGCTCCCCCGGGGTCTTCAGGCGCAGTGTGATCATCCAGCCCGCGCCGTACGGATCCCGGTTGACGAGCGCCGGGTCGTTCTCGAGTGCCGTGTTGACGGCGGTGACGGTGCCCGCCGCCGGGGCGTACAGCTCCGAGACGGCCTTCACGGCTTCGATCGTGCCGAACGGATCCATCCGCCCGAACGAGGCGCCGACCTTCGGCAACTCGACGTACACGACGTCGCCGAGCTCGCCCTGCGCGTAATCGGTGATCCCCACCTGCACCACGCCTGCATCCCCGGTCTTCTTCACGTACTCGTGTTTTTCGGTATAGCGGAGATCGGCCGGGATGTTCGCCATGCGGGGGTCGCTCGCTCACAGCGTGATTGAGGTCGGGGCGAAGATTACCGGAGCGCGAAACCTCTGTCAAGGCAACGGGTTGGCGGCGGGAAACAGGTCGGACCGCGGCGTCAACCCCGCGGCCCCGGGTTCGACGAGCCGCAGCCACTCGTAACCCCACGGCCGGAGGTCGAGCCGCACCGCGACCGGATCGGGATCGTCGGAGAGGTACGCGAGCACGCCGGGCCGTCCCACTCGCTCCCACGCCTGCTCGGCCGCGGGGGCGGCAGCCGCGGTCGCGACGATGGCGTCGGGCGGCGCGCCGCCGCGGCCGAGGGCTTGATCGAGCGCCGCCGCGCTGCCCGCGACGCGGCGTACCTTCAGCCCCGCGTCCGCATAACGCGCCGCGATCGCGTGGAGCGCGGGATGCTCGCTCGTCGGCGCGGCCGCGAGGAGCAATGTGCGGGCGGGGCGCCCGAGCGCCGCCGCCGCGGCGCGGCGGCGCAGGTCCTCGAACGCCGCGCGCGTCCGGCGTTCGAGCTCCGCGGGCGAGCCGTCGTTCTCGATCACGAAGTGGCTGCGGGCCCGCTTGCGCTCCGCGGGCATCTGCGCGGCGATCATGCGGTCGGCTTCCTCGTTCGAGAGTCCGCGCATCGCGCGCAGCCGGGTGCGCCGCACCGCGGTGGGCGCGTCCACCAGCACGATCGCGTCGAACAGCGCCGGGTCGAGCACCTCGAAAAGGAGCGGGATGTCGTTCACCACGAGGACGTCGCCGCGCGCGCGCGCCTCGCGCAGCAAGTCGTCGCGGCGCCGCCGCACGGCGGGATGGACGATCTGGTTGAGCGCGTCGAGCGCCGCCTGGTCGCCCATCACTTTGGCACGCAACGCAGCGCGATCGAGCGCGCCGTCGGGAGCGAGCACATCCGCACCGAAGCGACGCACGATCGCGGCGAGTACCTCGCCCCCCGGCGCCTCCGCCTCGCGCGCCAACTCGTCGGCGTCGATGATGGTGGCGCCCCAGCGCCGCAAATGCTCGACGACCGTGGACTTGCCCGCGGCGATGTTGCCGGTGAGGCCGACGTTCAGCATCGGGAGCGGGGAGCAGGGAGCAGGGAGAAGGGTTTGTACCCGAGGGTACTGCTCCCCGCTCCCGGCTCCCTGCTCCTAGAGCAGCGCCGTCTGATCTTCATCCGCCCTCGGGACCTTGTGGCAGTGCCGGCATCTCGCCTCGTACGACTCCCTGCCCCCGACCATGATCGTGGGGCTGTCCCACAGGGCAGGCTGACCGTTGACGAGGCGCTGGTTGCGGGTCGCCGGGCCGCCGCACACCACGCAGATCGCCTGGAGCTTGTCCACGATTTCGGCGACGGCGAGGAGCGTGGGCACGGGGCCAAACGGGAGGCCGCGGAAGTCCATGTCGATCCCCGCCAGCACCACCCGCACGCCGCGGTCGGCGAGCACGTTGGCGACCGCCACGATCCCCTCGTCCAGGAACTGCACCTCGTCCACCGCCACCACCTCCGTCTCGGGTCGCCACAGGCGCATGATCTCCTCGGACGAGTCGACCGGATTCGCCTCGGCGGTCTCGCCGTCGTGCGAGGTGACCGAGTAGAGCCCCGCGTAGCGGGCGCGCGACGCACGCGCCGGATCAGCTCCTCGCTCTTCCCGGAGAACATGACCCCGGCGATCACTTCAATCCAGCCGGGGCGGGTACCGTGAAACATGCGGACCTCAGGTTGCAAGTCGCACGTTGCACGTTCCATGAATGTGAGACCAGGCACCTGCACCGTGAGACGGGGAACGTGGAACGGGTGGGGAAGCGTAGCGGGGATGGGGTAGGGGGTCAAGGAAGTGCCGCAATCTTGCGGATTTTCCGGGGATACCCCCATATTGTGGCGGTTTCATGCGGGTTTTCGGGTGCCCCCCCGTGAAAGGGGCGCAGTTCCAAGGGTTTCTCGGGCCCTAGACCCTCACAAGGAGACAGCGTGAACAAAGCGGAGCTGACCACCGCGCTGGCCATGCGGACCAAGATGTCCAAGGCCGACGCTACCCGGACGATCGAAGCCCTGTTCGACGACAAGGGAATCATCGCGGGTGAGCTGAAGAAGGGGGCGAAGGTGCAGATCACGGGCTTCGGCAACTTCGAGGCGCGCAAGCGCGCGTCGCGGCAGGGTCGGAACCCGAAGACGGGTGAAACGATCACCATCAAGGCCTCGATCGCCCCGGCATTCCGCGCCGGCAAGCAGCTGAAGATGGCCGTCAACAACAGAAAATAAGCCCATCGCGCACGCGATGGGCTTGTTGTTCACGGGCCGCCCCGCTGGGCGGCCCGTCGGCGCTTCTGGGGGAGCTAGCTCCTGTCCAGTCGCGCCAGGACGCGCCGCCCTCGGATCGTGACGCCGGTGAGCCCGCGCGCCGCCTGCCCCGCGGCGCCGGCCGCCACCTCCACCAGGCTGAACGTCTCGCGCACGTCGATGCGGCCGATGTCTTCCTTCGCGATGCCGGCCTCACGGATCAGTGCTCCCACGAGATCCTTCGCGGCGGCCCGGTCCTTCTTGCCGACGTTGACGAATACCCGTACGCGGGCCGCATCTGTGGGGAGGGGAAGGGTGGCCCCTTCCCCCTTCCCTCTTCCCTCTTCCCCGAGCATCGCCAGCAGCGCCGCCGCGACTTCGGCTGGGTCGAACCGCTCGAACAGCGGATCGAGTACCGCGAGCTCCGCATCCACGTCGCCCGCGGTGAGCAGCCGCGACACGCGTTCGCGCAGCGCTTCCGCGCGGTCGCGCCCCCGGTCGGCGGCGGAGGGGAGGGGCAGCGGCGTCGCGGTCGCGACGGAGCGCAGATAGGCGACCTGGCTCGCCGTGACGAACACGACCGGCTCGCCGCATCGCGCGAGCGCCGCGAGCTCGTCTCGGGTGGGGAGCCGGGTGCACAGCACGGCATCGGGCGGCGGAGCCCCGGTGGGCAGGGGGGGCGGGGGCGGAACGGGCCCGCCGTCCCAGACGAGCGGCGTGGCTGCATTCAGGGCGTCGAGGGCGTCGCGCACGGCGGGGGAACGGCGGCCGGACGGCACAATCGCGTAACGGACTCGGCACACGGGCGGCAGCGGCGCGCCGGCGTCGTTCACGGGCGGCGTCCCCACCACCAGCGCACGGCGCGCGTGGCGCTCGAGAAAATCGCGCAGCGCGGCCGGGTTCCAGCTGAGGACGATGCGGCGGGCGTCGCGCGCTTCCGCGAGGAGCGCGTCGAGGGCGGCCGCGGACTCGTGAGCCACGAGCGCTTCGGGCCAGGCCACCACGACGATCGCCACCTGGTCCAGCTTGAGCGCGGCGCGCTGCACCAGCGCGGCCAGATGGGCGCCACCGCCGACCACTCGACGGCGGACGTATCGTCCGCACAGATGATCAGCGCGGCGGGGCAGACCCCGGTGCCGTGCCCGGGGGTGAGCGCGCCGACCAGCTCCCACAGCTCGCCGGCCTGTTCCACCGCGGGCGGACGCACCAGCACCACCGGGCGGCCGCGCTCGAGCGCGGCCTTCGCCTCCGCAACCGTCACACGATCCTCTGTTGTCAAAGGGCGGGTGTTCGGGAGGGATGGTACCTTCCCGTGGACGGAAAGGCAACGGGACCGTGAGCCGACGCTGGAACCAGCTGCTGTCCTGGATCTACACGCGGGTGCCGGCGCTGCCGCGCCGCTACGCGGTGGGGATGGACGCGCTTCCGGGAGCGGTGCCGTGGACCCCCGCCGCCGTGCCCCTCGAGCAAGCCTCGGTGGCGCTCGTGACGCTCGCCGGCGTCCACCTCCGCGGGCAACCGGCGTTCGACATGACGCGGTCCGAGGGTGATGCCTCGTTCCGCGTGATCCCGGCGGCCGTGCCGGCCGGCGACCTCACGATCACGCACGACTACTACGATCACGCCGCGGCCGACCGCGATCCGAACGTCGTGTTTCCACTGGCGCGGCTGCACGAGTTCGCCGCCGCGCGGCGCATCGGTCGGGTCGCGCCGCGCCACGTCGGCGCGATGGGGCACGTCCTGGGCGCCGAGGAGCGACGGCTCGTGGGTGAGTCGGCGCCGGCGATCGCGCGGCTCCTCAAGGCCGACGGGGTCGACTACGTGGTGCTGTCGCCCGGCTGAACGACGTGCCACCGGTCCGGGGGACTGATCGCGCGGGAGATCGAGCGGGCGGGGATCGCGACGGTATTGGTGGGCGTGGTGCGGGAGATGCTGCTCAAGGCGCCGGCGCCGCGCAACGTGCTCGTCCGGTTCCGCCTCGGCGAGATCTTCGGGGAGGCGGGACACGCGCTGCAGCAGCGCGCCATCCTCGCCGACGCGCTGGCCGCGCTCCTCGCGATCCGGCAGGCGGGGGCGATCGTCGAGCTGCCGTATCGCTGGAAGCGGAGCGTGTACGTGGATCCGTTGGCCCGCCCGTCGTGATCCCCACCCTGAAGGGTGGGCTCGGCCGAGCCCAGGCTTCAGCCTGGGAACACGGTTGCGTCCCCCGACCTCCGGTCGCTATCCTCTCGCCCATGAGTCCCGCGCCCGGTCTCTCGCCCAACCTGCAGCACCTCGAGACGTCCGCGACCATCGCGATCTCGCAGGAAGCGAAGCGCCGCAAGGCCGCGGGCGAGGATGTGATCGACCTCGGCGCGGGGGAGCCTGATTTTCCCACGCCGCCGATCCCCGCGGACGCGGGGGTCCGTGCGATTCGCGAGGGCAAGACTCACTACCCGGCGAACGAGGGGATCCTCGAGCTGCGCGCCGCGGCGGCGAAGCATCTGTCACTGCTCTCCGGCGGCCGCCCCGTCAACGCCGACAACATCGTGGTGTCGAACGGCTCGAAGCAGTCGCTCTTCAACGTCTGTTTCACGCTGTTCGGGCCGGGCGACGTCGTGGCGATCCCGGCGCCGGCCTGGGTGTCGTACCCGCAGATCGTGCACCTCGCGCGCGCCCGGCCGGTGCTCGTGCCGGGGGACCCGGAGTGGAGTCTCAAGGTGAGCGTGCGCGACCTCGACCGCGTGGTGCCCGGCGCGCGCGGGCTCATCCTCTGCTCGCCCTGCAATCCCACGGGCGCGGTGTACACGCACGCCGAGATCAAGGCGATCGCGCAGTGGGCGCGCGACCGGAAGGTGTGGGTGATGGCGGACGAGATCTACCGCCGGATCCACTACGGGACGGGACCGGCGCCGTCGTTTCTCGACCTGCCCGACGAGCTGCTGGAGCGCGTCGTGGTGATCTACGGCGTGAGCAAGGCGTACGCGATGACCGGGTGGCGCATCGGACTGGCCCTCGCGCCCGGCCCCGTGGCGAAGGCGACGGCCGCGCTGCAGTCGCATACGACGACCGGTGCGAACCATCCTGCGCAGGTCGCCGCGGCCGCCGCGCTCGGCGACGAGCGCGTGGAGCAGGACGTGGCGCGGATGGTGGCCGAGTTCCGGCGCCGGCGGGACCTCGTCGTCGGGCGGTTTCGCCGGGACCTCCCCGGAGTCGAGTTCGTCGATCCCCTCGGCGCGTTCTACTTCTTCTTCCGGGTCGATTGCTTCGGCGGGGGGGACGACCGCTACGTGCGGCTGTCGTACGCGGCGGCGACGCCTGACATTACCCGGGCCCTGGACCGAATCGTCGGGTTCGCGAAGAAGCTGGCGGACTGACCGGGGAAGCGGGAAGCGGGAAGAGGGAAAGGGACGCGATTAAACCTTCGCAGGTCGGTGCGATAGCACCTCGACCCCATTCTCCGTCATCAGACAGTCATCCTCGATCCTGACGCCGAACTTCCCGAGCTGGTAAATCCCGGGCTCGATGGTGAATACCATCCCGGGCTCGAGGCGCGTTGTGCTGCCCTCGACGAGGTAGGGCGGCTCGTGACCGTCCATGCCGAGGCCGTGGCCGAGGCGGTGGGTGAAGAAGGCGCCGTAGCCCGCGTCGGTGATGACCTTGCGCGCGGCGCGATCCATCTCCTGGCACTGGGTGAGCAGCGGTCGGCCGAGCTGCATCGCGGCGCTCTGCGCGTCGTGCACCACGT
>WNGR01018509.1_pt1 | contig 11925 bp, 12 predicted proteins | sample 5407581 | NCBI WGS metagenome assembly WNGR01 (sample SAMN13153383, study PRJNA577476) | soil metagenome | isolation source: 80 cm soil or saprolite under Garry oak tree replicate 2 | place: USA:California | collected 2016-06-15
TGATCGAGCTTGGTGAAGAAGTCGCGGATATCCGCGTCGAGTATCCAGTTCACCTTCTTCCCCGTGATCCCGGTCGCCAGCGCATCCAGCGCATCGTGGGGCTTGCGCCCCGGCCGGTCGGGTAGCCCGGGGCATTTCAGCCCCGGGCTCCCACAGATCCCGGCGTAACCGTCTCCAGTTACCGGGCTCTTGTCATCCTGATCACCAGACAGCTGGCGCAGAAGCAGTCCATTCCCAGTGCGCGAACAACCGCGGGGATCGTTGAACGATCCCCCGCCAGCACCGGAAGGCTTTCGTCTTCGCCCGCAGCCGTTTGTACTTGTTGCGGATCCAGCGTATCAAGTAGGCGTTGATGCGCTGCAGGAGAGGATACATCGCCGATCGGTTGAACGCGCCGTAGTAATTCATCCACCCGCGGACGACCGGGTTGATGCCCCGCGCCACGTCGACGAGGTTTCGGCCGGTGCGGTTGTGCAGCCGCCAGGACCGCACCTCCGCACTGATCTTCTTCAGGGCTGGCTTACTGATCGCGGGATTGAACGAGTTGAACTGTTTCCCGTCCTTGTTCCGCGACCTGCGCTGCCGGAAAGTAAACCCCAGGAACGTAAACTCGGTGTGCTCGTACGAGGCACGCCGCCGTCCGTCCTGGCAGTAGACAATCCGGGTCTTGTCAGGCTGCAACCGCAGCCCGACCTGCTCCATCCGTTCCGCGATTGCCGCCAGCACCTCACGTGCCCGGGCTTCGCTGACGCAGTGCACCACCACGTCGTCCACGTACCGTTCGAACGTCACGGTCGGGAACTCCCGGGCCATCCACGCATCGAAGGCATAATGGAGGAACAGATTAGCCAGCACGGGCGACACCGCTGACCCTTGTGGGGTACCCCGGTCTCGCGTCAGCACGATGCCGTCGGGGTTCTGCACCGGCGCATCCAGCCACCGATTCACGTACAGGACTACCCACGGCAAATCGGTGTTCGCCTCCACCGCCCTGATGACCAGGTCCCTGCGGACGCTGTCGAAGAACTTCTGGATGTCAAGGTCGATCACCCAGTCGGTTCTCCAGCAGCGCCGCCGGCAGACCTCCACCGCGTCCTGCGGGGCTCGCCCGGGACGGTAGCCGTACGAGTCCGGATGGAAGGTCGGCTCGACCCTCGCCTCCAGTCTGCGTGCTACCACCGTCTGAGCGACCCGGTCGGCCACGGTCGGCACCCCCAAAATTCTGGTGCCCCCACCATGCGGCTTCGGTATTTCCACCGCCCGCACCGGCGGCGGGAAGTAGCTCCCCGAGGACATCCGATTCCAGACCTTGTACAGATTGTTCTTCAGATCGGCCTCGAAGTCCTCGACGGAGCACCCGTCCACCCCCGGTGCACCCTTATTGGCCTTGACCTTCTCCCACGCCTGCCAAACCTCCGCTTTCGAGATCTCGAACGGCTTGCCGGATGACTTCAGCTCGCTCACGCGACTCCTCCCAGGGTCAGCGCCCCGGTTGATCGAACAAACGCGCCACGAATGACCTGACCCCTTCGCTCCACCCCTACCGCGTCAAGCAGGAGTTTCGTCGCTACTATGAGTCAGTCCGCCTGCGTGCCCGCCACGGTACTCAATCCCCCCGGTTTCAGCCGTAAGGGACGCTCCCTCTCCCCGCCCCGGCTGGGCGGCAGTTTCGGGTCACGCTCTCTCCCGTTCCATGCGAACGCGGCCTGATCGGGCTCACGTTGCCTCTATGCCGGACACCACCTGGCCAATAAGCGGGCACCCGCCAGGCTCATCCCGGGATCGGATACACACCCCGGTTTCGATGTCAACCGTTCCTATTTCGACACTTCATAGGCAGCGACGCACGTCTTCCCGACCCCTACCTGACACATCCGAGTGCGCCTTTTCCCACTCGCTCACCACGACAGGCTTCAACTAACGCAGCAGTGGGTGGTTTGGAACCGCCCCCCGCAGGGAGGTTCCGGAGGGCCTACCTCCATCGTCCGCACAGCACCAGGTCACGAAGCTCTACCTACATCAAGCTCCCTTCCTGTTCGGGACGCACGTAGCCGTAGGAGCGGCGCGGGTTGGCCATCACGGTCACGACTTCGTCCTCGTACAGGGTCACGCGGGTGTTGTCGGACCAGGACAGTTCGCCGCGCTCAAGCAGTTGCTGGGCGGTCTGCTGCGGGGCGTCGCCGACGTGGTCGTTGAGGTAGCCCAGCAGCTCACGGCGCCGGTCGTCGGGGCCGATGGCGTCGGTCCGATCCCAGACCTGATCGACCCGGCCGTCGGGGTCGATGATCCAGCGGGCGCCCCAGGCAGTCTGGACGCCCGCAGGCGGGTTGACGCCGAAGCGAAGCCGGTCGTTCATGGCAGCAGACCTCCATCATGTGCAGGTTCAGATGCGGTGAGGTGCCCCCGACTGCGAGCCTGTCGGCGGGCGGTAGGGCGGCGGCCTCGTCGGCAGCCATGCGCAGGTCGGCGGCGAGGTTGTCGGGGCAGTCGTCGCCGTAGGTTGGGCAGGGGATGTCGTCGCAGTTGTGGTGGTCGGCCCAGCTCTGGGTCGCGTCTGCGGCGTCACGCAGATCCTCGACGAGCTGGTCGCGGGCACGGCGCCACTCGCGGGGTGACCAGCGTGTCCTCGCCGCGGTATTTAGGGAGATAGCCAGCCTGGTTGCGGCCGGCGGCCCGAGGCCGTGGCGGCTGCTGCGCCTGTCGGCGTGCCGTCCGGCTGAGCACCGCAACACGGACGGCTCGTGGGACGGCAGTTGTGTGGAGGAGGGCGTGGCGGCGGACGCCCGCCTGGGGCTGGCGGCCCGCGGGGTCAGGGCGGTGGGAAGGTCGGGCGGGTCTGGGTCTCGAGGTCTGGGATTGCTCCGTGCTCGTCGGCCAGCCACGCTTCCAGCGCCTCGCTGTTGCTTGGGTGAACCACGGCGGTATGGGTGTCGAAGGTGCCGACGTGGAGCAGGTCGTCGGCATCGACGAGCAGGCGGGTGGAGGTTGGGTAGCCGCTGAGGTGCCGGTCTGCGGCGTGGGCGAGCCGGTCGGCGTAGGTGCGGATGTTGACCGCGCCGAAGCGGTTGTCTTCGTAGTCGATCTGGACCCTGTCGGGATGGTCGGATGGGGTGCCGACGATCCCGGCGCCGGGCTGGATTGCCGGGAGCGCGGCGAGCTTGGGCACGTACACGTTCAACTGCATGACGGGTTGCCTTCCTGTTGTGGATGGCGTCTGGGGATGGCTGGTTGGGGAAGTGGAGCCTGCTCTTTGTGTGACCGTGCGGGCATACGGGCTGTTGGTGGCCGACGGGGTCGCAGGGATAGCTCGACCGATGGAGCAGCTCAAGGGTCCGATGGTGGAGGCGGGGTCGGTCCAGGTCGGCGGGAGGGTCAGGGGGCGCTGTGGTGGTGGGCTAGCGCCGCCAGCGGGACGCGCGGGGCGCTGTCGCCAAGCCACAGCCAGACCGGCTCGGCGGGGTTGCGGCGGCTGCCCCGGTTGGTTGCGGCGGCGGTCGCGACCGGGATGGCGGAGGTGCCGAGCGCGGCGCGGGCGGTTGCCTCGCGCTCCGCTGTGGGGAACCAGAACAGCACCGGAGTGGTGATCTGGGTGGCGGCGGCCAGGTCGCGGTAGCCGGTGAGCTTGGCGACGAGCCGCTGGGGCGGCTCGGTTGCGAGGTCGACCTCGACGAAGAAGTCGGTCTCGGTGTCGCCGTCGCGCCAGCGCCCGTAGCCGTCGGCGCGGATCAGCGGGCCCCAGCGGGCTGTGCAGCGCCGCTCCGACCACCACTGGGCCAGCGCGCGGTCGGGCCGGTCGCGGGCGGCGCGGGCCAGCGCGCAGAAGAACCCGTTGACGGCGACCAGGTGTTCCAGATGCCGCCAGTGCGCGACCGCCAGGGCGTCGTCGCGGCGGTAGCGGACGCCGGAGGGGTCCTGGCCGCGACGGGCGGCGAGCACGCGGGCGCCGGCGGGGCCGAGCACGTAGTGGTGGGGTGCGCTTCCGGTGTCGCGGCGTGGCCGGAACCGCTCGACCACTTCCAGGCGGTGCAGGATGGCCAGGCGGTGCTGGGCGGTGTCGAGGTTGGGGAAGGCCAGGTCGGTGAGCTGGTGGGTGGTGAGCATGCGGTGCTCCTCGAGCAGCTCGCACAGCCACACGTCACGAGCGGTCAGCCGTGCGGCGAGGTGTGCGAGCCGCTCACCCATGGCGCGTGGTCGAGCGGCGGCCCGGGGGGTCACGGCACCGCTGGCGCAGGCGGTGCCGCCAACGGCGGCATGCGGGCGCCAGCGGCGGAACAAGAGCGGAACGGCGCGCCAGTCGGCGACCCGGCAAGCGCCAGGATGGGCCGAGTGTGCTGCGGGTTCACGTCCATCCGAACCTCCGGGTCAAAGCCGGAGGCTGACATGGAGGCCGACACGGAGGCCGAGCGGACCACCGGGTGGTCACCGCCTCCGGATGAGCCGGATGAGGTCCACACGGCGACGCTCATGGCCGGTCCCAGCCCCAGCCGCCGCCGTAGTCGTCGGGCGGCTCGTCGGGCGGTCCGAAGACGAGCGGGGGCCGAAGTCGCGGGTCGAGCGCGCCCTCGATGGCGGCGAACGGCGCGCCGGCGGCGAGGATCTCGTCGGCGGGGTAGATCGCGCCGATCACCCCGGCCCCGCCAACCATGCCGATGACCTGGTCGGCGGCCTGCTGGGGGCTGTCGGCCTCGACGCGGAACACCAGCCCGTCGTCAGTGTCCTGCTGCAGTGCCAGATGCCGGGGCAGGGCGGCAAGGCCGGCGTCGGTCAGCCGCATCGGGGTGAAGATGTCGGCAAAGAACACGCGTCGGGGCATGCCTGCTCCTTTGGTGGAGGGCTTGTGCGGGGAGCAATCTCGGGACGCCAGCGGCGGCGGGCACGCCGGATCCGGGAGGTCTTCGGCGTGCTGGTCGCGCCAGGCAACCTGCGCGGGGGTGTAGCGGGTGAAGTAGTCGGCTTCGACGTCGCCGGGCCGCAGCGCCACAAAGCCGAGCACGCCGCGGAGGGTCTGGCCGGCGTCCAGGGTCTGGCCGGCGGGGACCGCGATGTCGTCGCCCTCGAAGACGAGCTGGTCGTCGTGGTAGAAGCGGTAGCCGATCGGCGTGGCGCCGTCGGGACGGCCGGGCCGGTTCAGCTCGTACAGCTCCAGCCGGTACGGGCTGCTTGCCCACTCCCGCATCAGGGACTGGTCGTCCATCACCTGCTCCATGTTGGGCAGCACGCTGCGCGCCGCTGGGCAAGACCTGGTCATCTGGCCACCAGGGCGGCCAGGCGCCGCCTGGGCCCGGTCGCGCCCAGCTCCAGCCAGACGGACCCAGCCGGCCCGACATCGGCGTGGTGGGCGGTGGCGACCGGCACCGGCAGGACCGGCAGCCCGGCGCGGGCCTGGGCCTCAAGGTGCGCGGTTGGGAACCACAGCAGGACAGGAGTGGGGATCTGGGTACCGGCGGCGAGCGTGGTGTAGCCGGTGAGGCTTTGCTCCAGCCGCTCGACCCAGCCGTCCCCCGGGGCGCCCTCCTCGCCGGCGTCGAACGCGCCGCTGGCACGCTCGTCATGGTCGGGGTAGGAGATCTGGAGGAAGAAGTCGATCTCGGTGCCGGCTTCGCGCCAGCGGCCGTAGCCGTCGAGTCGGACCAGCTCGCCCCACTGCTGGGCGCAGCGGCCGGCCGGCCACCAGGCCAGCAGCGCCGCGTCCGGCTGGCGGCGGGCCGCCGCGGCCAGGGCGGCGAAGAACCCGTTGGCGGCCAGCAGCCTGGGCAGGGAGGGGCTGTGGGCGATGGCCAGCGCGCGGTCGCGGCGATAGCCGAGCAGGTGGACCTCCACGCCCATCTCGGCGGCCAAGACGATGGCGCCGGCCCCCCCGAGCACGTAGTGGTACGGCGCGGAGCCCTCCCCGAGCGGGACAAGGGGGCGGAAGCGGTCCACGACCCGCAGCCGGTGCAAGGCCAGCAGGCGATGCCGGGCGGTGTGCGCCGAGCCGTACAGCAGCCCGGCGATGTGGTCGGCGGCCAGAACCTGGTGCTCGGCCAGCAGCCGGCACAGCGCCCGGTCCTGCGGGGTGAGCCGGCCGGCCAGCTCGGCGAGCTGGGTGCCGGCGATGCGGCGGGAGCCGCCGCGCTTGCGGCTCACCGGCCCTCACCCCCTGGCCGGTCGCCGTTGTGGCGTGGCGCGCCCGCGCTCGGGCGTGGGCGTGGGTGGCGCAGCCGCGGGTCGTCGCCCGCAACGTGGCGGCGCAACTGCTCGGCGCGTCGCTGCGAGGTGGTGCGGCCGTAACGGGCGCGGGCGGCCACACGGGCCGCCTGGGCCCGGCCGGCGACCGATGGGGCCGGGGGGCGGGTGCGGATGGTGCAGGCCGGCAGCTCCCTGCCGCCGGCGAACAGGCGCAGCGCCGCCTGGTGCTCGCCGAGGTGGGCCAGGTCATGGGCGCGCAGCTCCGGGGCGGTGTGGCGCTCAAGCTCCCGGGCGTCCTCCGGTGACAGGGTGAAGTACAGCTTGGTCCGCGCGTTCGCGCTCAACGCCCGAGCGAGGTCGGTGGGGAGCTGGGCCAGGTGCTGGTGGGCCACTGCCAGGCCGAGCCCGTAGCCGCGCGCCTCGGCGAACATCTCGTCGAACTGGTAGGGCAGGGTGAGGAAGTTGTGCGCCTCGTCGGCGTACAACACTGCGTCCAGCCGGGCTCCCTGGGCCAGGCGGGCGCGGGCCGTGGCGGCCTGCCACACCCGGGCCAGCACGAACGAGCCCAGCAGCCGGCTGGTCTCATCCCCAAGCTGTCCCTTGGGGACTCGGACCAGGCAGATCCCGCCGTCCAGCACGTCGGCCATGTCGAAGCTGGAGCTGGCCGAGCCGATGACCGCGCGGACGAACGGGCGCAGCAGGAAGGCGCGCAGCCGGGTCATGATGGGGCCGATGATCTGCGCCTGCGCGGCCGGGCTTTGCGCCTCATACCACGCCCAGAACCCGCCCAGCCCGATCGGGTCGTCCAGGCCGTGCAGGTAGGGGCGGCGGAAGGCAGGCTCGGCGAGCAGCCTGGGCACCTCGGCCAGGGTGGCGCCGGGGCGGCGCAGCAGGGTCAGGCAGCTCGCGCGGAGCACGTCGTCGATGCGGGGGCCCCAGTAGGCGTGCCAGATGCGGTGCAGGATCCCGACCAGGTGGTCGACCACCAGGTCCGGGTCGCGGCCCTCCAGCACGTTGAGGGCCGGGGGCGCGTCGGCCTCGTCGGGGTCCAGCAGCACCAGCCGCTCCAGCGCCGGTTCGGGCAGGCGTTCCAGCAGGTCGCCGACCAGGTCGCCTTTGGGGTCGATGACCACCACGCCGCGGCCGTGGGCGATGTCGTCCAGGGCGAGGTTGCAGATCAGGGTGGACTTGCCCGAGCCGGTCGCGCCGATCAGATGTAGGTGCTGGCGGGCGGCGGCGGCGCTGAGCGCGACCGGGCGGCGCGGGCCGATCTCGGCGTCGCCGAGCACTTTGCCCTCCTGCGGTGCGGCGGGTGCGGGGGCGACCGGTCGGGCGCCGGCCCGGGTCAGCCCGGGCACCGCCAGGTCGACGGGCAGGTGCGCCAGCGCGGCCAGCTCGCTGGCCGACAGTGGTACCGACCCGCGGCGGGCCAGCCGGCGGGAGGCCAGCACGACCTCGGGGCGGCGAAGCCGGCGGCGGGCGAGCCGGTTGCGGCCGGTGTGGACCTCGAACGCGGCGGCCAGCGCGTGCGCACGACCGCGCAGCCGGTCCCGCTGGCCCACGTTCCTGATCGGGCCGGCGGCGGCGACGCCGTAGCGCACGCACACCTGCCAGCCCGGCCCCTGGGACTTGGCCGCCATCACGCGGGCGTCAGCCGCGCGGGCCGGGTCCGCGCCGCCCGTGGCCGCCCGCCGCCGGCTGGGACCCGCCGGCCCAAGGGTGACCAGGTCCAGCAGCGCCCCGACCGCCCGCGGCAGGATGCCGCCGACGGCGCGGCGAGCGTCGGCCGGCGCGGCGGGAAGCAGGCGGGCGGCGGCGGGGCGCGCCAGGATCTGCACGCAGGCCGCCTCCCCCACCGCCAGCTCCCCCGCCGCGCCAAGAAGGGCGCGCAGCGGGTCGACCCAGTGCTCGGTGCGCAGCGGCAGCAGTTGCGTCTCGGCGAGCCGCAGCGTCCCACCCAGGGCCGGCTGGCCAAGCGGCAGCGGCGGGCTCGGCTGGGTTGTGTCGGTGCGGGCGCCGGGCCAGGCCGCCTCTACGGCCCGCTCGACCAGGCGGGGGGCGATCGTGCCGGGCGCCCACAGCCCGATCGTCAGGCCCTCTATGGTCCAGCGCAGCTCGAACGCCACGTGCGGGCGGCCGGCGAGCCACCACCGGTGGCTGCGGAGCAGCCCGCCGATGTTGGCCCACAGTGCCTCGGCGGCGGGCGGCTCGACCACGGGTGGGGGCAGGATCTGGACCCAACGCGCCCCGCGTGCCAGCCGTACCTGCCGCCAGCGGCTGCCGAGCCAGGCCACGGTGGGCACGCCCAGCAGGACCACGGCGGCCAGGATGGGCACCAGCGGATGGCCCGCCAGGTCCCACAGCAGCCCGAGGAACTGGTGGGCCCAGCGCCCAAGCGTGGCGCCGGGATGGAGAAGGAGCTCGCCGAGCGGGCTGTCGGCCGGGTCGGATGCGGACGGCGGGAGGATCGGGGTAGTGGTGGGCGGTGCGGGCAGGTGCGGCAGGTCGGGCACCTGGTCAGCCTCCTTTGTCAGGGCGCCGATGTGGCCTGGGTCGGGCGGTGCGAGCGCCGGGGAATGCGGTTCAGATCACAGCCCGCGACTGCGGCCCGGCAGCGGCCGTACGGTCGCGGGTCGGCTCGATCGACCTGAGCCCTGCTGATGCGCTCCCGCCGATCTCACGCCGCGGCGCGGCGGCGACGGCGTCGTTGTCGGTCTCGCTGGGCCCAGGACATGCGACGTGCCGATGGAACCCGCACCAGCGTGGGCTGCTGCTGCGGTCACGGCGGCTGCTCCTCGTCGGGCGGCACCGCTGCGGACTCGACGTCGGGGTAGACCGTGCCGTCCCTGAGGACCAGCGTCGGCGCCCGGCCGCAGCGGCAGAATCCCTCTGCTGCCCGGTGGGAATAGCACTGGTCGACCAGCCAGCCCCGCATGTCGTCCAGGGAGTCGAAGACTGGCGAGACGGGCGTGCCCTCGGTGACGTTCTCGTAGACCTGGTAGCAGGTCGCCTCCTCGGCCGCCCACCTGGGCATGGCCGGCAGGCGGCCGGCGGTGCCGGGCAGTTCCTCATCGAATTCCTCGTGGGGGTCCGCGTTGAGGTCGAACAGGGGGATGTGGCGACCGTGCTCGTCGCGGGGATGCTCCCAGCCGGGCGGCACCCGGCGGATCTCGCGGCCGATGACGCTTCACCTCCTCAAAGTTGCGGGGAACGGAGGGCCGGACGCTCACCTCAGCAGGCGCCCACTGTCAGTGACCCAAGGCCTCAGAGCGTGCCCGGCGGGTCTCGCGGATCGCGCCAGGCCGCAAGGCCACGCTCAACAGGGCGGCGCTTTCGCCTCCAGCGCCTGGACCAGTTCCTCGCGGGTGGCGGTCTGTTCGATCGCCGCCCACACCTGCTGGACCGGCAGGTAGTCGGCGCGGTCGTTGCCGACGGTGGTCCGGTGGAGCACGTCCTGGTCTGGCAAGTAGGTGTAGCGGCGTCCATGCCGAAGTCGGTGGCCTCCTCTACCATCTCGAACGCGAACCGGTGCCGGGCGGCGCCCCGCAACTTCTCGGCGATCTCCAACCCCTGGCCGGCCGGGCACTCCTCGGCATGCCACGAGTCGGGTCTTGCTGGTCGCGCTTGAAGCCAAGGCCGCTCAGCAGCATGTCCACCTCCTGGAAACCGGCCCATGCCGGCCAGTAAGCGGTCACCGAATATCTGGTGCGATCACCAACCATGCATGCGCTCCTGGATCGTGCGGGCTGTCCCCGCTCGGGGATGCGAGCTGGCGGGCGTCTGCGTGCAGCCAGTTGCTGAGCGCGACTGCGGCCCAGTGGCTCACCGGACGGTCACCCAGCGCATGCAGGTCCCCAGCAGGTGGTCGTAGTCGCCGCTGGTCGCCTCGGCGAAGAACGCCTCGACCTCGTCTTGGTGGCCGGCGTCCACCAGCGCCTTGCGGACGGCGCCGAGCACCGCGAAGGCGTTGCCGTCCTGGCCGATCAACTGGACTTCAACGTCGGGGTGGCGGATCTCGTCGGGGTCCATTGGTGCGTTCATTCGCGGCTCCTGGGTGAATGGGTCAGTGCGACTCGGGGCAGCCAGGACGCCGCTGCCGCGGCTCCTGCGGCTCGCGCGTGGATGCGTATGGCGGCGGCTGGCGGTGCGGCCGCGTGAAGGTCGGCCGGCGTGGTGGGCTGGGTGGTCAGGTTGGTTCGCCGCGTGCCGGGGCGTCTTCGAAGACCAACCGGACGGTCTGCTCGTGCGCCCGATACAGCGCCCGGGGATCGAGCCAGTCGGTGTCGCGGTCGTCCACCTCCTCGGGCACCAAGCCGACCGCCTCGATGACCGGATGCGGACTGTCGCGGTCGACCGTCTGGCAGAACAGCCGCCCCCGCCCCAGCACGATCCGCTCGCCAACCGCAGGCGTCTGAGGACGCAGGCCCCGGAACAGGTCGCCGACATGGGTGCTCTGCCGGGTGGCGGTGACCTCGGCGACCAGCCAGCCGGGCATGCCCACCGGCGCGTCGTCGGGGATCGGCACATAGCCCGACGGCTCATCCATTGAGTCCCCGTCGTTCATCAGGAACACCGCGCCATAGCGGTCGGAGATCCGCTCGCTGGCGTCCCACGTCAGCACCCCCTCACCAATGACAAAGCGGCCCACTACTCTCGCCTCCTCAACTCGTCGTGTCAGCGCCACGGCCACGCGGATGACCGCGCGGCCCCTACGGATGGTTGGGTGAGTGACGGCTGGACCGGGCCTGCCACGCCTGCCACGCTGGTCGCCCTGGTCAGCGCCGCAGCCGAGTCAGGCCGGGCGGTAGGTGCCCGGCCACGGGGGGCTGTGCGGGTGGTCGTCGACGGTGGGCCAGGTGCCCTCGTAGTCGAGCGTTGACTCGACCAGCCGCCGGCGCATCAGCGGCTCGTTGACGTGCAGGGACTTGGTGTCGGTGGGAGTGGGCTCCCAGCCGCAGGAGGTGCAGAACACCTGGCCGGACAGGTTGAACTGGGCGTCGACGTGTCGCAGGTAGACGCGTGGGCCAGTGCCGTCGGCGAAGTCGGCGGTGTCGTCGGCGTCGAAGCGGATGTAGCAGGGCTCGTGTAGCTCGGCTGGCACGGTCCAGTCGTTGTCGTGGCAGCGGAGGCAGCTTGGAAGGTCACTCATCGCGGTGGAGCTTCTGGTTGTCAGGGCCGAACAGCGTCGTGCCAGCCACGCCCCCGCGGGCCGAGGGGTGGGGTGGTGGGCCCGGAGTGGCGGATAGGCGCACGGACACGCGACGGCGCTGTCCACCTGGGTCGGTGCCACGGCCATCCCCTCGCGCGACTCGGGGTCGCGTAAGGTGTGTCAGCTGGCGATTAAGCGTTTGGTGGTGGAGCGCGGTATTCGATGCCGTGGAATGCCTCGGTCCGACGATGCGGGTGGATGGGCTGGAGTTGCGTTGGCGTGATGGGTTGGGCCAGTCCTCGCAGGCGAGGCTTGAGGCAGGTGGCCGATGTGATTCGACTTGGCCGAGGTAGTACTGTTGGGCTATGGCGGCGGAGTGCGAGGTTGAAAGGTGTGGCGTTCTGGCAGTCGGGCGCTGTCATCGTTGCGGACGCGCCTTCTGTGGCTCCCATCAGGCCATCGGTTCAGACCCTAGACGATCAATTCCAAGGGGTGCGGAGTTGAGAGGAGGGTGCCCATGATCGGCGTTGGAACCCAACGTCGAGCCTGGAGGCCCGGTGGACGCCGACCTGGACACCCTCGCCACCGCACTGTACGTCACCATTGAC
>WNGR01010833.1_pt1 | contig 11924 bp, 9 predicted proteins | sample 5407581 | NCBI WGS metagenome assembly WNGR01 (sample SAMN13153383, study PRJNA577476) | soil metagenome | isolation source: 80 cm soil or saprolite under Garry oak tree replicate 2 | place: USA:California | collected 2016-06-15
TCCGGGTTCACCAAGCTCGGGGTGCAGAACGCGCCCACGTTCTTCGCGCGCGGCGTGATGCTCGACGTCGCGGCGCTCAAAGGCGTGGAGATGCTCGGCGACACCTACGAGATCACCGTGGCCGATCTGCAGCAGGCGCTCGAGCGGCAGAAGCTCAAGCTCCTGCCGGGGGATGCGGTGATCATCCACACCGGCTGGGGGAAGCTCTACGGCAAGGACAACGCGCGTTTCGTCAAGTCGGCGCCGGGCGTGGGCGTCGCCGCGGCCGAATGGCTCGCGAAGCAGGATCCGCTGCTCGTGGGCTCGGACAACTGGCCGGTGGAAGTCGCCCCCAATCCCGACAAGGACCTGAGCCTGCCGGTGCACCAGATCTTCCTGGTGGTGAACGGCATCCACATCCTGGAGAACCTGAAGCTCGACGAGCTGGCGGCCAAACGCGTGTACGAGTTCGCGTTCACCATGCAGCCGCTCAAGATCTACGGCGCTTCGGGCTCGACGGTGGCCCCCGCAGCCATCCGTTGAGCAAGGGCGCCGAAGACCATCGCGCCGGGTGCGGCGCTACGCGAGCTTTTGCGGCCCGCCGATGATGAGCCCTTGGGCGAAATCCACCTCGATCAGGCGCAGCTGGTCGAGCACTTCATGGCTCTCGACGAATTCCGCGATGGTCTTGATCCCCATCGCGTGGCACTTCTGATTGATGGCCTCGACTTTCTCGGAAGCCGCGAGGCCCCGGCCGACGTCTTTCACCGTGCCGTAAGTGAGCTTCACGAAATCGGGCTTGAGCACTTTGAGGAAGCTGAACGAGCCCTCGCTGCCGTCGAAGCCGGCGAAAGTGAAGCGGCAGCCGAGGGGCCCGAGCTGCGCCTGGATATTCTTCAACTGCTCGGCGTGCAGCAGAGCAGTGTCCCAGCCGAGCTCGAAAGTGAAGAACCCTTCGGGCAGCTTCGCGTTCTGGATGTTCTTGGCGACGAAGTCCGCGAATTTGGGCTCGCGCAGCGTGTCCTCCGAAAGGTTGACGCCGTTTGCGGGTAGCGGCGAACCGGGCGTCCGGGCGCGGGATTCCTGTATCCAGCTCGCAAGGCGGCTCACAACCCAGCGGTCGACGTACGGCAGCAGCCGGTACTCCTGCAGCATGGGAAAGAAGGTTCCCGGCGGAAGCAGCTTCTCCTCTTCCTCGCGAAAGCGGACGAGGATCTCCTGGAACGGCGGCCCATCATTGCCGGAGGCGGCGAGCTGCAGGATCTTCTGGGCATAGAGCACGAAGCCCCCCGTCTTCAACGCCGAAATCAGCTTCTCGGCGATGTTCTTCTGTATCGTGCTTTCGTCTTCCATCTGCAGGGTCATGGCGCGCCGTCGCGTTCCGATTCGGGAGTTCCCCAAGGGACGGGAAGACGCAAGAATTGTTCCTGAACAGGATCGCTCAGATGCGCACCGCCTCGCGCGGCGGTTTCTTCGCCAGGCCGCCGATCGCCTTGTTGACCCGTGGCATCACTTCGGTCGCCATCAGCTCCATCGAGCGGCGCGCGAGCGCCGGATCCACCCAGTCCATCCCGGCATAGACGATCTCCCCGAAGTCGCCCGAGCGCTCGCGCAGCGCGAGGAGCTCTTCCACGACCTTGTCGACCGTCCCGCAGAGAACGAGCTCCGCCAGCAGCCGCTCGAGCGTCACCGCGCCGTCGTCCTCGTTCTCGCGCAGCTTGAAGATGACCTGACGCCCGGCGCGCATCATCTTCTCGCGCAGCTGCTTCCAGTAGAAGCGGTAGGGGCTGGAAGGATCCTCGCGCGCGTAGCGCTCGGCGACCCGGTCGTCGTCGGAGACGAAGATCGTGCGCGCAATGCGCCACTCCGCGGGATCGGGACTCTTCCCGGCGCGGCGCTTGCCTTCGGCGTAGTTCTCCCAGTGGCTGGGCAGCCAATGCGGAAGAAGAAAATTTGCCGAGAGCGGATGAAAATCGCGCTCGCCCATGGCGATCACGCCCGTGGAACGGGGCGCCACCACCGTCCCGACGATCTCGGGACGCGGCTTCTGCCACGGCTTGTACATGATCCCCCGGCCGAGCCCGGGCACGAAGGTCTTGTCGGTCGTCACCTTGTAGCGGTTTCCGGGCAGGTCGATTCCATAGGGCGCATCGCGCTCCCAGATCGCCAGGATCACGTCGATCGCCTCCGCGAACATGCGGTTGCGGTCCTCGGCGAGGATGCCGAGCGCCTCGGCGTCCGAGGAGAGCGCTCCCGGGCTGATGCCGAATATGAAGCGTCCCTTCGCGAGGTGGTCGAACATCGCCGCCTGCGCGGCGATCACGACCGGATGCGATTGCGAGAGGTTGGAGGTCCCAGTCGCGAGCTTGATCGTCTTGGTCTCGCCGATCAGAGTGGCGAGGAAGATCAGGCTGCTGGTGACGTTTTCGCAGCGGTCGGTGAGGTGCTCGCCGACGAAGGCGTCGTGGAATCCGAGCCTGTCCGCGAGGACGATCGCTTCGCGGTCCTCCTGCAGCGTCTGCGCCGGATCGCGGTGCGGCGGATGCAGCGGCATCGTGAAGTAGCCCAATTGCATGGGCGGAATGTGCCGCATCGGGGCGCGGCAGTCAAACGCGATTGCCTCTCCTTTCTCCGGGTACGTTAGAATCGCGCGAGCCTTTCAACGATGCGGGCTTCGGGATACCAGCAGACCCACGCCCCCTTTCAGACGCAGGGACACGCGATATTCCGACTATTCCGCGGAACCGGCGGGGGCGGCTCCGGCGCCGGCTGGGCGAGGGTACGCTCGGGATCCAGGCCGGAGCGAGCCTCGCTCCGCTCAAGTCAACCCAGGGATACGACCCGATGAATCGACCGTGATCAAGTACTTGTCCATGGCGGGAGGGGATCCCGAGCAGGCGATGCGGCTGCGCCGCTTCATGCTCGCCTCGGCCGCCTACGCGGCCTGCATTCCCCTGGTTTGGCTCGCTTGTAGATTCGACCTGATCGCGCAGAAGCCCGCCTGGATCCTCGTCGCGATGATGTTCTTGGTGAACGCCGGCCTCTACGCGGTGTTTCGCACCGGCCTCAATCGGAAATTCAGCGACCCAAACCTGACCTGGCTGCAGGTCTTCGTCGGCAACGTCGTGGTGATGTACGCCGTGTACAGCTTCGACCAGGGGCGCGCCGTCGTGCTCAACCTGAGCCTGGTCGTGCTGACTTTCGGCGTGTTTCACTTCACCACCCGCGAGTTCGTCAAGACCGCCCTGCAGATCCTCGCCGGCTACGCGGCGGTGATCAATCTGCTCATGTATTTCAAGCCGGAGACGGTGAACGTCTATCACGAATGGTTTCAGTGGGCGGGGCTCGCCGCCGTGCTGCCCCTCTTCGCGGTCATCGGCGGCAGGATCAGCGGTCTGCGCCAGCGCCTGCGCACGAGCAACGAGGAGCTCCGCTCGGCTCTCGGCAACGTGCGTCAGATCGCCACGCACGACCATCTCACGGGCCTGCCCAACCGGGTATTGTTCAACGAGGAGCTCCAGCGCGCGCTCGCCAGGGCGGAGCGTCACGCGAGGCCCGTCGGGCTCTTCTTCATGGACCTGGACCGTTTCAAGAACATCAACGACACGCTCGGCCACCAGTTCGGCGACCGGGTGCTGCAGGAATCCGCCAAGCGCCTGTCGGGCTGCGTGCGCGAGGGCGACATCATCGCGCGCCTCGGCGGAGACGAGTTCGTACTGCTGGTCGAGGAGCTGGGCGACCCGGCCACGCTGACCGAGATCGCGCGAAAGCTGCTCGCGGCCGTGTCCGAGCTCCACAAGATCGACGGGCAGGAGCTCAACATCACCCTGAGCATCGGGATCTGCACTTATCCGGCCGACGGCCGTGACTCGAAGACGCTGCTCGCGGGAGCGGACATCGCCATGTACCGCGCCAAGGATCGGGGCCGCAACGGATTCTGCTTCTACTCCGCCGAGCTGCAATCGCACACGCCGGAGAAGCTCGCTCTGGAGGCCGGCCTGCGGCACGGCCTGGAGCGCGGCGAGTTCCGCGTGTACTACCAGCCCAAGATCGACATGACGACCGGCGCGATCACGGGAGTCGAAGCGCTGCTGCGCTGGCAGCACCCCGAGAAGGGTCTGCTCCTTCCGGAGAAATTCATCCACCTCGCCGAGGAAACGGGACTGATCATTCCGATCGGCCTGTGGACGCTGCGCGAGGTCTGCACGCGCACCCAAGCTTGGAAGGACGCCGGCCTGCCGCGGATGCCGATCGCCGTCAACCTTTCGGCAAGCCAGTTCCGCGAGGACCAGCTCGTACCCCAGCTCGCGGAAATCCTCAAGTCCACCGGGACGGACGCCGACATCCTCGAGCTCGAAATCACCGAAAGCATGGTGATGCGGGATCCGGACCAGGCAGTGAAGCTCATGCGCAATCTGCGCGCGATGGGCGTGCGCCTCACCATCGACGACTTCGGCACCGGCTATTCGTCGCTCGGCTACCTCAAGCTCTTTCCGATCAACAACCTGAAGGTGGACAGGAGCTTCGTGCGCGACCTGCCGCACTCCAAGGACGACGTCGCCATCACGCGCGCGGTCATCGCGATGGCCCACAGCCTGGAGATGAACGTGATCGCCGAGGGCGTCGAGCTGCGCGAGCAGTTCGACGTGCTGCGCAAGGAGGGCTGCGACGAGTTCCAGGGCTATCTGTGCCGGCCGCCGCTCGCGGAGGAGGACCTCATCCGCTTCATCCGGGAAGGCGGCGCGCGCGGGACGCTGAGCTAGCGCGCGGAAACCCCGACCCGTCGGGGCCGGGGCTTGCGCGAGAAACCTGCTGCGACTCTAGGCCGGAACGGGTTCCTTGGGCTTCACTTCGGGGGCTACCGGCTTCGCGGGCGCGGAGGGCTTGGCTTTGCTTTCGTCAGCCGTCTTCTTTCCGCGCGCTTCCTCGGCCTGGCGCGCTTTCCAGTACATCTCGTCGAGTTCGTAGCACATGAGGACTCCTTTCGCATCAAGTGATCGGCAAGTCTCCCTTGTCACGCTTGGAGTTGTTCGATCCATCCTACTCCCGCGGTCCGGGAAGTTCAACGAGAACGATGATGAAGCGTCTCCGGCACGAAAACCTGTGCTACCGTACAGGAAAATCAATCCCTTCCCAGCGTCATGAAAGAGAAACCGATTGGCGCCGTCCGGCTCGCCGCGCTTCTCGCCGGCGCGCTCGTTCTCGGCGCCGCCCTCGCGCAGTCCCCCGGGTATCCCGCGAGGACGATTCGCCTGGTGGCGGGCACCGCCCCCGGGGGCATCACCGACTACCTAGCGCGCATGTCGGCCGAAGGCTTGGCGATCCGGCTCGGAGCGCAGGTCGTGGTCGAGAACAAGGCGGGCGCGACCGGCAATCTCGCGATCGAGCACGTGGCTAAATCGGCGCCCGACGGCTACACACTGCTGCTCGTGGCGGGCGGAAACGTCGTCATCACCCCTTTCCTGTACGGTTCCCTGCCGTTCGATCCACTCCGCGACATCGTGCCGGTCTTCAACATCGCGGGCGCGCCGCAGCTCCTGGTCGTGCCCGGGGCGCTTCCGGTGGACGACCTGCGGGAATTCATCGCGCTCGCCAGGGCGAATCCGGGAAAGATGAACTACGCGTCGGCGGGCCCCGGAAGCACCACGCACCTGGCCGCCGATCACTTCGCGCGGCTCGCCGGCGTGCAGCTCGTGCACGTCCCCTACAAAGGCGTCGGGCCGGCGCTCGCCGATCTCGTCGCGGGCCGCGTGCAGATGCTCTCGGTGGGCCTCGCGCCGGTGCAGGCGCACCTGAAGAGCGGCGCGCTCAAGGCGCTCGCGGCCGCCGCCAAGGCGCGTCTTGCCGCTTTGCCCGAGGTGCCGACCTCCGCCGAGGCCGGACTGCCCGGGTACGAGATGACCACCTGGTTCGGAATTTTCGCGCCCAAGGGCACGAGCCCCGGGATCGTGAGGCTCGTCAATTCGAAAATGCAGGCGGTGATCGAGGATTCGAAGGCGAGGCAGCGCCTGCTCGAATCCGGGATCGAGCCCATCGGCGGCTCCGTGGAGGCGTTTGCCGAGCTGGTGCGCTCGGACGCTCGCGCCTGGGAGCGGGTCGTCAGGGCCTCGGGCGTGAAGCTCGACTGAGCTCGTTCCGGAATCGAAGGAGAAGGCGATGAAGATCTGCCATTACAACGAGGGCCTCGCGGGGGTCGTGGTCGGGGAAAAACTGTATCCGATCGGCGACGCGCTCATGAAAGCGGGCCATCTGAAGCCGGGTCACACCATGCTCGAAGTGATCGAGCGGCTCGCGAACGAGCCCGCGGCGACGAAGTGCGCGCGCTTCGCGGCGCAGACCGGGTCGTCCGTGCCGCTCGCTCAGGTGAAACTGCTCGCGCCGCTCTTCGATCCGCCCGCGATCTGGGCCGCCGCCGCGAACTACAAGGCGCACCAGGCGGAGATGCGGGAAAAAATGGGCTCGTCCGACCGTTCGGAGCTCACCAAGGACGAGCTGATGGCGGAGTTTTTTCTCAAACCCGCGTCCTCGATCATCGGCCCGGGCGGGACCGTGATCCTTCCCAGAATATCCAAGGACGTGGATTTCGAATGCGAGCTGTGCGCGGTGATCGGAAAGACGGCGCGCCACGTCGGCGAAGAGCAGGCGCTCGACCACGTGTTCGGCTACACGATTTGCTGGGACTTCAGCCAGCGCGATCCCTGGGGGCGGGGCAGGCAGAACACGCGCAACATCCGCAAGGGCTTCGATACCTTCACCGGCCTCGGACCGTGGATCGTGACGCGCGACGAGATCGACGATCCGCAGAACCTCGCGATCCGCGTCGAGCAGAACGGCAAGCTCGCCATGAGCGCGCATACCGGCGACATGATCTGCGGCCTTCGCGAGCACATTCGCTTTCTCTCGGACGTGATGACGCTCAAGCCCGGAGTCCTGATCACGACGGGAACGCCTGCGGGCGTCTCGAAGCTCGCCGACGGCGATCACTTGAGAGGCAGCATCGAGCGGATCGGCGAGATGGAAGTAGCGGTGCGGGCCGAACGCTAGCCGGGCGCGGTGACTGTGGGCGCCGCAATGGCGTAGACTGGCGATCGACATCCCACAAGAACAAAATGAAATCGTCTTGTGCCGCATTGTTCGTAACGGCCGGCCTTTTCGCCGCGTTCGCATTCGCACAGATCGGCTATCCGAGCAGGCCGATCCGGCTGGTCGTGCCCTGGCCGCCGGGACAGGCCACCGATCTCTCCGCGCGGCTGGTCGCGCAGAAGCTCTCGGAATCGCTCGGGCAGCCCCTGGTGGTCGACAACCGCCCCGGCGCGGGCGGAGTGATCGGCTCCGACGCGGTTGCGAAATCCGCCCCCGACGGCTACACCCTGCTTGCCGGCTCCTCCGGCCCGATCTCGATCAACCCCATCGTGCAGAAGGTCCCCTACGATCCGGAGCAGGCGTTCGCGCCGGTGAGCCTGATCGCGACCGTTCCCTACGTGCTCGTCGCCAACCCCGCGTTTCCCGCGGCGGGCATCCGGGAGTTCATCGCGAACGCGCGCGCGAATCCGGACAAATATACGTTTGCGTCCTCCGGCACCGGGGCGACCGGACATCTGGTCGCGGAGTTGTTCAATTCGATGGCCGGCATACGCGCGACGCACGTGCCTTACAAGGGCAGCGTTCCGGCGATCACCGACCTGTTGAACGGCAACGTGACTTACGCCTTCGATACGCTCGCCGCGACCGTCGGGCACGTCAAGGCCGGGCGGCTGAAGGCATACGGGATTTCCGGCGCCCGGCGCAGCGACGCGCTGCCGGATGTCGCGCCGGTCCACGAAGCGGCCGAGCTGGCCGGCTTCGAAGTGGTCGCCTGGATCGGCTATCTCGCTCCGGCCGGCACCCCTCCTGAGACGCGCGCGCGTCTCGCCGCCGAAGTGCGCAAGGCGGTGCAGGCGGGCGACCTGCGCGAGCGCTACGCCGCGCTCGGCATGGATCCGGTATCCAGTTCGCCCGAGGATCTCGGCGCGCTCTTGAAGCGCGAGCACGAGCGCTATACGGCCATCGTAAAAAAAGCGAACATCCGGATCGATTAGGTCGATGCGCTTGCCGCCGCGCAATTCCATCATTCGGGTCGCAGCCGGGTGCGTTCTCGGCCTCGCTCTGGGCGCGGGCTCCGCGCCCGCCGCCGCGCAGAGCGCCTATCCGAGCCGCGCGATCCGGATGGTCGTGGACACTTCCCCGGGAGGCCTCACCGATATTCTCGGGCGCCTCGCCGCAGAGGGCCTCGCGCAGCAGCTCGACCGGCAGGTCGTGGTCGAGAACAAGGCGGGCGCCTCGGGCAACGTCGCGATCGAATACGTGGTGAAATCTCCCGCGGACGGCTACACGCTGATGATCTGCGCCGGCGGGAACCTCGTCATCAAGCCTTTCCTCGAGCATTCGCTCGTTTTCGATCCGCTGGTCGATCTCGTTCCGGTATTCAACCTCGCCGAGGCGCCGCACATACTGGTTGTCCCGAGCCCGCTTGCGGTGAAGGATCTCGCCGGGTTCATCGCGTACGCGAAAGCGAACCCGGGCAAGGTCTACTACGGCTCGGCGGGGACCGGCAGCCCGCCGCACCTCGCCGCCGATCAATTCGCGCGCCTCGCGGGGCTGCAGCTCGTGCACGTGCCCTACAAGGGCGTGGGGCCGGCGTTTCCCGATCTCATCGCGGGCCGCCTGCAGATCATGTCGATGAGCTACGGCTCGGCGCGGCCGTATCTCAAGAGCGGCGCGCTGCGCGCCCTAGCGGCCGGATCGAAGCGGCGCTTGGCCGGGCTGCCCGGGGTGCCGACCTCCGCGGAGGCGGGACTGCCGGGCTGGGAGATGAGCGCGTGGTTCGGGATCTTCGCGCCGAAAGACACGAGCTTCGAAATCGTGCGCCTGCTGAACGAGAAGTTGCAGGCGGTGATCGAGGGGCCCAAAGCGAAACAGCGGCTGCTCGAGGTCGGCGCCGAGCCGCTCGGCGGTCCGGCTCCGGCATTTGCCGAGCGCGTGCGCGCCGACTATCGGATGTGGGGGCAGGTCATCAAGGAATCGGGAATCAAGCTGGAGTAACGCCATGGCTCGTTCAGTGCTCAAGACGAAATTCATCTCGCACGGCACGCTCGGCTCGAAGGATCTCGAGGCGACGCGCTGCTTCTACGAGGAGTTCCTCGGTCTGGAAGTGGTGCGCACCAGCCCCGTCTCCCTCATGATCCGCCTCGGCGGCAACCACGTCTACGCGGTGGTGTACACGAAGAAGAAGGAGCGCATGCCGCGCGTCTACCACAACGGCCTGGACGTCGACACCGACGCCGAAGTCGACGACGCCTGGCGGGCGTGCACCGAGCAGGCGGCCCAATGGGGCTTGCACGACATCGACAAGCCCTCGGCCCGCCACGGCACCTACAGCTTCCTTTTCTGGGACGCCGACGACAACGCGTGGGAAATCCTCTCCAATCCCAAAGGGGGCTACACCTGGATCTTCGAGCAGGGCGATCTCGAAGGCCGCCGGACGCGAAGAAGGAAACCGCGTGAGGGCTGCGTACTACGAGCGCAAGGGGCCCGCGTCGAAAGTCCTCGTGCTCGGCGAGCTGCCCGATCCCCGGCCCGGGCCGGGCGAAGTGCGCGTCAAGCTGCAATTTTCCGGAATCAATCCGACCGACACGAAATTGCGCGGCGGCTGGGACGGCAACGTGGAAATGCCGTTTGCGCGCGTGATTCCGCATCAGGACGGAGCCGGTGTCGTCGACGCGGTTGGGCCGGGCGTTCCGCAATCGAGGCTCGGCGAGCGCGTCTGGGTCTACGAGGCGCAGCGCGGCCGCGCCTTCGGCACCGCCGCCGAGTACGTCGCCATCCCTTCGGAGAATGCGGTCGCGCTTCCGGAGGGCGCGAGCTTCGAGACGGGGGCCTGCCTCGGCATCGCCGGGATGACCGCGCACCGCTGCCTTTTCCAGGACGGCGGCATCCAGGGACAGACCGTGCTCGTCGCGGGCGGCGCGGGCGCGGTCGGCCACGCAGCGATCCAGCTCGCGAAATGGGGCGGAGCGCGGGTCGCCTCCACCGTGAGCCGGCCCGAGCAGGAGAAGGTCGCGCGCGAGGCGGGCGCCGATCTCGTCGTCAACCGCAGGACGGAGGACGCCGCCGCGAAAATCAAGGCGTTCACGCGGGGACTGGGTCTCGACCGCGTGGTGGAAGTCGCCTTCGAGGCGAACCTCGAGCTCGACCGTGCGGTGCTGAAAGCCAACGGCGTGATCTCCACCTATTCCTCCGGTCCGCCCGAAAGCGCGCCGCGAATCCCGTTCACGGCTGTCATGCGCCAGGGAATAAGCGTGCACTTCATCCTCGTCTACGTGATGCCCCGCGAAGCCCATCAGTTGGCGGCGCGCGACCTGAACGCAGCGATCGAGGCGGGGCGCTACCGCCCCCGCGTCGCGCGCATCTTCAAGCTCGATGAGACGGCCAAGGCACACGAAGCGCAGGAAAGCGGCGGAACGGTCGGCAAGCTCCTCATCGGCGTCTGAGCCCACGCGGACCGACTCCATGGACAAGCTGCGCGCAGTCGCGAAAAAAGCGCGGGAAACCGTCATGGCGTGGCTGCGTCGCGCGATCGCTCGAGCGCGCAAGCTGCGCCCGTACGCGACAAAGGCGCTCGAAGCCGCCAGGACCTGGTGGATCGCCTGCACGAACGGGCTGCGCGCGTACTCGGGAAGCGCGCTCGAAAAGCTCAGGACCCGGTTTCCGATGCTGGACGTCTATGCGCGCACGCTGCGCCTGCACGCGGCCCGATTGCTCGCGACCGTCGACAGCGGGTACCGCGCGGGGGTCGCCACCATCGGCAGGTACAGCCCGCGTACCGCGAACGCAATCGTGGCCTGCGAGACCTGGCTCCGGCAAAGCGACTGGCGCAGGCTCGGCCTCGCGGCGCTCGCCGCGGTCCTCGTGCTCGTGATCGGCCTTGCGGCGATTTTTCCGGAAACAGCCGCGCGCACCTACCGCGTGCTATCCACTTCCAACCGGGTCGTGCCGCTTCCGGAAGAAACGCGCCGGGCCGTCCGCGAAAAAGCGAAACAGCTCGCCGCGGCGCTCGACAGGCGCCTGGACAGGAAAAGAAAGCTCGCGGGCGAGACCTGGACCTCCGCCCGAATCCTCGTCGCGCTCGGGGAAAGCGATCCGGCCACCGCGAGCCGGATCGACGTCAAGCTGATCGAGCGGTATTTCCGCTCTGTGGCCGGACCCGAGTGCGCCTGCTGGCGCCGGTTTCCCCAGGGCAAGCATCCGAATCACCTCGGCGTCACATCGTGGGTGCTGTGGACCTTCGCGCAGTACGGGATCCCGGCCCACAAGAGCGAGCTCGAGTTTCTCCTCTCGGCCCAGGGCGCGGACGGAGGATGGCCCCTGTTCGCTGGCGCGCAGCAGGAAAAGTTCGCCTCGAGCTACGGGACCGCCGCCGCCATACTCGCGCTGCACGAGCAAGCGGCTCTCCAACCCGACCGCGAGCAGAAGAAGCGGCTCGCCGCCGCGGTGGACCGCGGAGCGGACTGGCTGAAGAGCCGCGTCGTCGCCGGCCGGGCGCGCTGGGCGGACTACCCGGCGTGGCCGGAGGCCCGGGACGACTTCCTGGGGGTCTCGGGTTTCGCGCTTTTCGCTCTGCATCGCGTGGGCGCCTGGTGGCTTGGCTCCCTCGACCGCGACTGGCTGCGCGAGCTTCCTGCGCAAGCGCCCGCCGCGCTGAGAGGCGAGGCATCGGCGAAGGAGGTTCATGTCGGCAACCGGTCCTTCCCGGACGAGACGCGCTACTACGAGCTTCCCTGGGCGATTCTCGCGACGGAGGAGGTCTACCGGAACGCGTGGATTTTCAGAAAAGTCCGCGCAGTGCAGTGGCTCGAGCGCGCGCTTGCGCCCGGGGCTTCGATCTACGAGCTTACCGGGCGCGAAAA
>WNGR01018131.1_pt1 | contig 11923 bp, 13 predicted proteins | sample 5407581 | NCBI WGS metagenome assembly WNGR01 (sample SAMN13153383, study PRJNA577476) | soil metagenome | isolation source: 80 cm soil or saprolite under Garry oak tree replicate 2 | place: USA:California | collected 2016-06-15
AAGAGGGGAGGGCTTTGAAGCGCCTCCTGAATCAGTTATTGTACAACTATCACATGCCTAAGTGCCCTTCCACCACCTTCGACAATCTTCCACTGCTGACTGATACGAATGTCCATGACTAAGTACCTCTTACGCCATAGTCATAACTGGTGAGTAAGAGTCTTGGTTCGATCCGTAACATCACCCCCTTTTCAGGTGGGACGCCCACATCTCACATCAGGCCACAGCTCCTGGTAATCCAACATACCTGCCCGTCGTTCCTCCAACCAGGCCATCACGTCTGCCATCTCCATGTGTCGTATGCTTCTGAGTTTGAGAGCTTGCACATCTCCAAAAGCTTTTTCAAGCTCTATGATCCATGCCTCGATGCGGTCACCTTCTTGCGTGAGGGTTCGGAAGCAGTGGATCTCCGCTATCACCAACTTGTCACCCATATCTCTAGCACACCTATCAACTACAGCGTGATCAGTGTGTTCAGCCATGAGGACATCCAAGTCTTCTTGAGGGTATATGGGACGGTGTGCGAAGGTGAGAATTGGAGTCGCGTAAAGCGGTCGTGGGTAGACAAGGTCGGATTTGTCAACAACCCCAAGTACTATGGGGTTTGGTCCCATGATGACTTGGATGTACTTTGCCTGCCGCATCACTCCTCCGATCCTGATAGGACAGGGAATGTATCATGGGCCTGCATTGAGGTGGAATCCGGGAGGCGTGTTCAGGCGCCAGTTGACTGGGGCTCCATGGGTTCTTCCAACCTGCACGGTGGCCTGATACATGTTGCTGCCTTCGGTAGTTTGGGCATGGGGTGTGTCGTTAGCGATTTGTCTGTAGGAGATATGGGTGTGCTCAGCTGGGTAGTAATCCTGGCACTTGTCATCTTCATCCGCTGGTCCTGGATCTCCTGCCTGAGTCGTTCCCTCACTCACATCCTCTCCCGCCATTCCCCAGCTACTCGTGCAAACTGCTTGTCCCTCCATGCCCTCCATGTTTTGCGTGTCTTCAGTTCCATTTGCGACCTGTAACCTTGGAGGCACAGGCAAGATGGGGCTGGTGTCTTGATGGCTTGGGAGAGCGTCGAGAAGCCGATTGACTTCGGCTCCGCTGATGGGTCGTTCGGTGTACAAAACTCAGGTATCAGGGTCTTGCAAGTTGTACATAGCAGGTGATAGTGCACGTGGGGGCACTGCATCCTCCGTTGGGTCTGGGAATCTTCCCACCAAGGCGACCCTTTCATCTTTGGTGATGGGTCCTGCTGCTGCTCGTGCTGCACATATGGCCCTAGCCTGTTCAGGCGTGATGAGGCTCTCTTCAAGTTCAGCTGTGAAGATTCTGGTAGGGGAGCCATTGTAATAGTTGGACATGTGAGGGGAAGATGAGGGGGAGTGAGTGTAGGACGACTTAGCAGAAGAGTGGGGAATGTCGCTTCGGGGTTGTCGCTTGCCCTTTTTATGTGGGTTGGTGGCGGAGTTTGTTTTGCTTTCAAACTCCCTTATCGCTTCTTCTGCAAATATGTCTTCTTTGTTGACCCACTGATTATCCAAGTCAGGATATCCCTTCCATTTGACCAGGTACTGTAATTGGCGTCTTTGGCCAATGTGTCGTCGGTCCAGAATCTTCTTGACTTCATACTCTTCTAGTCGTTCTACCAGTTCAGGTGGTGGTCGCTCATAATTTGGGCCATGTGTCGCAGTTTCACGATAAGGCGTGAGAAGGTCTGTGTGAAATACGGGGTGGATGCTCCACTGCGTGGGAAGTTCCAGTCGGTAGTTGACAGGGGACATCACCTGGATGACCTTGAAAGGTCTGTGTCTCCTAGGGGCTAGTTTGGCCGCTGGCTGATTGGTCCTCAGGTGACGTCCTTCTAGCCACACGAGGTCTCCTATCTGATGTTTTGGCGTGTTCTTGTGCTTTATCCACAGGTTCTGGGCCCTTATCATCAGTTCCTGGGCCTGCGCCCTTGCTTCTCTGAATTGTTGGAGCCTGAGGGCTACTTGTGGTATCAGTGATGGCCTATCGATCCAATCAGCGCGAGGGTTGTATCCCATGAGTAGTTCGAAAGGTGACTTCCTTGTTATCTCATGGGGCCATAAGTTGTGCGCAAACTCTGCCATTGGTAGATAAGCGCACCAGTTATCTTGATGCTCGTTGATGTAAAATTGAAGATACTGCTCCACCCATTGATTAGAGCGTTCAGATTGTCCGTCTGTTCTGGGGTGATAGGCAGTCGATATGTTCTGTTTTACTCCCACGATGTTGCACATTTCTTGCATGAGTTTAGATGTGAATCTGGGGTCCCTATCGCTTATCATCTTCATGGGTAATCCAAACCATACGAAAAGGTACTTAATTAAAAGTCCAGCCACCCCTTCTGCTGTTATCTCTTCATGGCAGGGGATGAGGATGATCGCCTTGGAGCAGTCATGATCCATTATTGTGAGGATTGAATCGTATCCTTGAGATATGGGCAGTTTGGTGATGAAATCGAGGGCTATAGTGGCAAAGGGCATAGCTTCGGGTGTGGGGAATATAGGTTGTAGGGGCGCTTTCGTTGGTTGGGTGTTGACTTTATGTCGTTGGCATTCGGCGCACCCCTTGACATAGTCCATGATGTCCCTGATGAGCTGCGGCCACCAATATTGTCGGGCAACAAGTTGCGCTGTCCTTTTGATTCCTGGGTGTCCATATACTGGTGACGTGTGGTGAGCCTCGATGATGGTACGCTTGTCATGCAGCCCACCCGTGACCACTTGTTTTCCCTCCTTGTACCAAGTTCCCTCTACCTTTTTGAGCCTATGGGCATCTACCCATGGTCCGAGGACGTCCTCATTTTGTTGGTATATAGGGTCTTCAGGATGGGTGTCTTCTTTGGTCAGTATCTGTATCAACTGTGGAGCTCGTTCTACCGTGTTGGCTCTGACAAACAGTTTGTCAGGTAGCACCACTATGTTGCAATTATCATCTTCTCCTTGGTTGTAGTCTGGCCTTCTGGAGAGTGCATCTGCTCTTCCATTCATCTTTCCTGCAATGTGACGTATTTTGAAGTCATATTCTGACAACTCGAGCACTTCCCTAGCGACCCTTTGGGATATCTTTTGTGGCGATCTCCAGTATTGTAAGTTGAGGTGATCAGAGTATACGACTACTTTGTGTGGAGATCCTGCAAGTAAGGGGCGCCAGTTTCTGAAGGCTAGTACTATTGCTAGCAGTTCGAGGTCGTATATGTCGTAGTTCCTCTGTGCTTCATTGAGGGTGGCCGAGAAGTACCCGATAGGGTGCTTCTTTCCGTCTTCCTTTCGTTGTACCAAGGTAGCTCCTACCGCATATCCTGAGGTGTCAACTTCAACTTCAAATTGTTGGGTAAGGTCTGGGTGTGCTAGGATGGGTTCTTCTGTGACTAGCTTCTTGAGCCTGTCGAAGGCTTGTTGTTCGTTGTGTCCCCACTTCCATTCTTGGTTCTTGCGTGTTAGTTGATGCAGTGGTCGTGCGATGTGGGCGAAGCCTTTAATGAAAGGGCGGTAAAAATTGAAAAATCCTACTGCCCTTCGTACTTCGGTAATGTTCTTGGGCGTTGGCCATGTGTTTATACCTGCAATTTTTACTGGGTCCATGCATGTCACCCCCTTTTCAAGGATTACCCCCAGGTAATCCATGGAGGGCGCATGGAACGTGCATTTCTTGGGTTTGAAGTAAAGGTTGTGATCGAGCGCGACTTGGAGGACGTCTCGAACCATGGCTCTATGTCCATTCATGTCAGTACGCATTGCAATGCTGATGTCGTCCATGTATACCCGTATGGTGGTTCCTCGGAGTTCGTGTTTGAGAATGGTATCTCGGAAGATGTAGTTCATCATAGTTTGAAACGTCGCCAGGGAGTTGGTAAGTCCAAAGTACATGACTGTGGGTTTGAAGAGTCTGTACCGTGTTTTAAACACTGCCTTTCCCTCGTCTCCCTCTTTGATACGTATGTTGTTGTATCCCCACCTAATATCCAGCTTTGTATATATATGCGCATTGCTGAGGTCTCGTATGAGGTCTGAGATGAGGGGTAATGGATACTGATTGCATATGGTGATTGTGTTGATCTTTCAGTAGTCTTGTACCGGTCGTAGCTTTCCATCTTTCTTCTTGATGTAGAAGAAAGGGGAGGCATAAGGTGATTTGGATGGTCGTACGTATCCTTTTTCGACTTCTTCTGCAAGGAATTTCTGCAGCGCTTTATCTTCTTCTTGTGTTTGGGGGTATACCTTGCAGTCAATTGCATCCGGTGCATCTTTCTTGAATTTGATTGCGTGATCCCAAGCTCTCTTGGGTGGGTACCTTTTTGACTCTTCCTCGCTAAAGACTTTGGCAAAGTCTCCGTATTCCTTTGGTACTTCCTTTTTTGTGGTGTATTGTTGTGCTTGTATAGCGAGTTCAGTAGCTGTCGTTTTTATCGAGCTTTCCAGCTCTAACATGGCTACTATTTCTTTTTTCTCGCTATCGGTTTGCGCAATGATCGATTCTGGTGCTAGTTGGGGATTTACAGACCTGAGGACTATAGGTAATGTTGATTCGTCAATGGTTGCATACTTCCAGTTAAACTTGGGTTCGTATGCAGCCAACCAGGGATATCCCAGTACTACATCTTCCTGTCCGATGTTGGTTATGAGGAATCTCATATTTCTGTGGATTCCACCTGTTTGCATTTTTAGATTGACGTAGTGAGTGATCAACCCATCTTTGTTTTCAGTGTTGTCGATGTTCCATATTTTTCGAGGTTTGTCTAGGAATTGTTTTCCTAGACCCATTCTTCTGACTATTGCGGGACTCATGAAACAGTCGGTGGCTCCTGAGTCTACTAGTCCTTTGATGTTGGCCATTGCTGAGCTAGTTCTGATAGAAATGGGGATTCGCATGGATCGGAACCTCGTAGTCACTATTACAGAATTTCACTGATGAATTGCCCTTACCCAGGCTGCTGGGTTCAGGCATTTTAAAAATCCTCCCTTCCTAGTAGGTCTCGTAATACTAGGTCCTTTACGTCATCTCCTTCTTCTGCTACGCTTCATAACCAGTGTTGGGCACGAGCTTGTGGATTTTCTCGAGGAGGCGGGCTTTTGTCTGCTTCGCTCCTATCATCGACAATGGCCTCTCGTCCTTGACTTCTAGGTTGGTTCCATACATGCTGAGAACAATTGCAACTGAAGTGTCCTTTTTTGTGACATGTATAACATTCCACTTCCCTTATGTCTCGACACGGGTGTCCCCCTCCTCTTCCCCTTTGCATGAACCCTCCTCGCGGTGCGTGTGGGGGTGCATGGTAATTGATGTCTTCCAATCCTGCGAGTCTTCCCCTGGTCCTTCCTGCCGAGGTGTCCATGGCGTCCGGGTGTGATAGTTGTCCTCTTGGGGCCCATCCTCCAATTCGCAGTTTCGGATTGCTGTTTTTGTGGGCGTCCATTTGAGCTCGTGCATGAACATATTGTTGTTGTCGCTTTACTACCACTTCCCTCCATTGTTGGTAGGTTCTTGGTTGGTCGAGTTCGAATGTTTTTAGGTATAGATTGAGGGGTAGTCCCGCCGTGAATGTGTCGATGGTTTGTGGTTCATCTAGGCGATAGCCAGCCATTCGTGCCAACTCTTCGAACTGAGCTACATACACATCAATATCTCCTTCTTTCATTTTTATGCCCCTTCTCAGTTGGGCTTGTGCTTCCTCTTTCTCCATGTTATTGGCAAATCATTGGGTGAAGGATTGAGCTACTTCTCCCCATAGTCTTTCGTCCGTAGTAGGGATTCCTCCTTGTAGTTGGCGATTGAGCCACCTGCTAACCGTTACAACCCATTCATTGATGAGTGATCCTTTGATGTAAGTGAGAAAGAACATAGCTCTTCGATAGGGATTTGCCAGTAGGGGATTGTCGTTGTTGACTCCCCAGTACAGGTCCCATTGATTAGTGAACATTTGGGTATTCTTCCTAGTTCCGTCAAACACCATTGGTGGGTCTCCTATGAATTTTCCTGTGGGCTGTGGCGCTTGAGCACCTGGTGGTGGTCCTCCTCCTCCAGGGGGTCCTCCTCCAGGGGGTCCTTCTCCGGGGGGTCCTCCTCCTCCAGGGAATCCGCCTCCACCTTGGGGAAATCCTCCTCCTCCGGGGTTTCTTGGAGGGAGGTCGCGATGTAAGTATCCTTCTGCTCCACTAGGTGGGTCGGGTTGATCTGGTCCTATTGCTCTTCGTAGGGCTGCTTCGTCTTCCACATTAACTTGTGCTACTCCTTGTACGTGTCCTGTATGTGGGTTTATAACAGGATTTTCTATTTGTGTGATGCATTCACGAACTGGTTCCGTAATGGTAGTTATTTCTGCCGGGGGATTGATGTGAATGGACTCAGCTAGTGCCGCCAATTGGCTTTCCTCCATTGTATTTCCGGGTTCTCCTGTAGTTGCCGAGTCCTGTTCTGATTCTTCCCCTTTGCTACCTTCGGTGGTGGATGGTGCTGGGGTTCTCAGATTTTGAAGGATACTGTTGTTCTCTTCGTCTTCTTGTCTGTCGATAGGTCCTTGATCTCTGTCATAGATTACTTCGTTTTCAACTATGTCACACCAGTATTCGTCTCCTGTTGGTCTTGTAACATTCCAACGCTGGTGGAATGTACTCCAAGTAACTTCGCACCAGCAGAAATGAGGGAAGTTAAACTCAACAGGGTAATATCTGGAGGGTCTTGTAGGTATGTCCACATAGTAGCCCATGCTTCCTCCGATAGTCCTCCACCTCGCTTCTTTGAGATATCTTGTGGGGACGTTACAATGTCCTCGACTTTCAATCGAGTATGGTTGGAATATCCAACAATCTTTGGTAGTGAGATATGCCATGTTGGGAGCTTGGTCTTAATGTTATGTAGTCACTGTACGTGCACCTGACTTAGGTGAATGACTTGGCGGTCTCACTAGGGATACTCAGCAATATGGCAATCACTTCACAAGTGATATGCGGATGCTAGGCAGCGTTCCTTGATATGCGCGACAGATCCCCTCTTCACTTCCCACGGGTTTAGCCGACCAGGGACGCGGGATACTTGTGGTAGAGTCTTCTCCTTTGAGGTACGTTCTACCTGACAGCCACTGCTTCGGATGAGGTAGAGAGAGAGAGAGAGAGAGAGAGAGAGAGAGAGAGAGAGAGAGAGAGATATCGTACAACTATCACATGCCTAAGTGCCCTTCCACCACCTTCGACGATCTTCCACTGCTGACTGATATGAATGTCCATGACTAAGTACCTCTTATGCCATAGTCATAACTGGTGAGTAAGAGTCTTGGTTCGATCCGTAACAACATGGGGATGTGGGGTCATTAATGAAAAGGCACTACCCGTCATCATCCAGTCAGTGAACCCTTTAAACTTTGAAAGAGAACTGGTGATAGCCCGGATACATGAAACCAAAGGAAACCGTCTGCAAGCCACCACTTCCACCAAATTGGCCATCAAGGCACAACAGTACACAAAAAAGGTAGAAGTTCCCACTGAATACCAACAGTTCACCAAGGTATTTAGTGAAGAAGAGTCCAAGCGATATCCCCCAAAATGAGCATGGGATCACGCAATCGAGTTCAAAAAGGATGCGCTGGACACAATAGACTGCAAGGTATACCCTATGAACTGAATTGAAGATGAAGCCGTACAGAAATTCCTGACAGAGGAGTTGGAAAAAGGGTATATCTGTGAGTCCAAATCACCATACACATCATCATTCTTCTTCATTTGCAAAAAGGATGGAAAAATGCAACCAGTACAAGATTACAGAAAGATCAATGCCATCACAATACGCAACCAATACCCCCTTCCCCTCATAGCCAACCTCATACGTGATCTCAGCAATGCGCACATATATACCAAACTCAACATTTGATGGGGGTACAACAATGTGCGAATTCACAAAGGAGATGAAAAGAAGGCTGCGTTCAAAACAAGATATGGACTCTTTGAACCAACAGTCATGTACTTTGGACTTACAAATTCATCAGCAATGTTTCAGATGATGATGAACTATATCTACCACGACGTGATCCTCAAGCATGAACCCCTGGGAATGACAATCCGTGTCTATATGGACGATATCGGGATAGCAACTCGAACCAATCTCGCTGACCACAGACGGGCCGTACACAATGTCCTCAAAGTAGTGCAACTTCACGACCTCTACTTCAAACCCGAAAAGTGTCTATTCCATGCAGCTTCCATGGATTACCTGGGGGTAATCCTTGAAAAGGGGGTGACACGAATGGACCTGGCAAAAATCGCGGGAGTAGACACGTGGCCGGTACCACAAAACGCAACGGAAGTATGAAAAGCACTTGGATTTTTCAACTTTTATCGCCCCTTCATCAAAGACTTCACGTTTATTGCAAGACCATTACACAAACTCACATGAAAAGATCAAGAGTGGAAATGGGGGACAGAAGAACAAGAAGCCTTTGACAAACTAAAAAGGCGAGTAATGACAGAACCAGTACTGGCACACACCAAATTGGACGACCAATTCGAGTTAGAAGTAGACACCTCAGGATACGCGGTAGGTGCAGTACTATTGCAGCGAAAAGAGGACGGTAAAAAGCACCCTATAGGATACTACTCCGCCACACTCAATGAAGCACAACGGAATTATGACATCTACAATCTTGAACTCCTGGCCATCGTAATGGCACTAAAGAACTGGAGGCCCTTATTGGCAGGATCCCCGCACAAAATCATCATATATTCCAATCACCTCAATCTGCAGTACTGGAGACTACCACAATGAATATCCCGAAGAGTAGCCAGAGAAGTGCTGGAACTATCAGAATATGACTTCGAGATACGTCATCTCCCCGGCAGATTGAACGGACAAGCTGACGCACTATCAAGAAGACCAGGGTACAATCAAGGCGAAGATGACAACAAAGACGTAATCGTACTACCTGATCGTGTTTTCGCACGGGCAAACAGAACAGAATGCGCCCCACCAATGCAAAGAATCATAGCTCAAGAAGAAATGGAACCCATGAATCCAGTATATGAGCAAGACGAGGACGTGCTAAAGCCATGGATCGATGCCCACCAATTGAAACAGATAGAAGGGGTGTGGTACAAAGACGGACGACACGTGGTAACAGGCAAAATGGAGCACAAGCGACTCTTCATACAAGCTCATCATGATGCACCAGTATACGGACATCCTGGCATCAACAAAATGTACCAACTAACAAGTCGAAGGTATTGGTGGCCGAACATGCGACAAGAAGTAATGGACTACGTCCGAGGGTGTGCCGAGTGTCAACAGAACAAAATCAATACACAACCCACCAAAGCACCACTGTCACCGATCTTTCCTACACGCGAAGCTATGCCTTTCAAAACTGTTGCATTGGACTTCATCACTAAACTACCGATCTTGCAGGGATATGACTTGATACTCACTGTAACTGACCACGACTGTACAAAAGCAGCAGTATTCATCCCGTGCAAGGAGAGTATGACAGCCGAGGAAACTGTGGGGCTTATTGTCCAACACATATTCCCACGATTCGGACTCCCACTAAAGTTCATTAGTGATTGGGATCTGAAATTCGCATCAAGGTTCATCAGGGGACTATGCAAAGGCACAGGGACCACGCAAAACATATCAACAGCATATCATCCCTGAACGGACGGACAATCAGAACGCACCAATCAATGGCTAGAACAGTATCTAAGGTTCTGGGTCAACAAATGCCAAGATAACTGGCACGCATATCTACCCCTCGCAGAATTCACGCACAATAATTGGCTGAATGAAACCACAGGAGAGTCCCCCTTCTTCGTGCTATACGGATTTAATCTGCACACTGATTGGACAGATAAGCCGTCTCCAATACTGCAAGTAATGCTAAGGCTAGACCAGTTCAAAAAGGCAAGACAACGCGCCCAAGAACTGATGATCAAAGCGCAGCAGTCATGGGTCAAGCATAAAAACACACCCCAGTTCCAGAATGGGGACCTCATATGGCTGGAAGGGCATCATTTATGTACAAATCAGCCAACTGCCAAGCTTGCGCCCAAGAGACATGGCCCCTTTCCTATTGTTCAGGTGATGTCCCCCATCAACTATCGATTAAAACTTCCCATGCAGTGGAGTATTCATGATGTATTTCACATCAATCTTCTCACACCCTACCGAGAAACCAATCTCCACGGATCAAATTACCCAAGACCGACTCCAGAGCTAATCGAAAACAAGGAAGAATATGAAATCAAGAAAATTCTAGACTCTTGGCAATTCAGCAGGGGACGCAAGAAGCAGTATCTCATCAAATGGAAGGGCTACCCTGATTCTGATAACGAATGGGTGGACAAAAAGGATGTACATGCACCACAAGCGATAAGGGAGTTCGAAAATCAAAACTCCGCCAGAGCAACCTATATAAACAAGGGATGCATGAGTGAGTACCACATCCCCTCCTTGACTCCTTCCACATCCCTCACACACAGACTCTTCTCTTACATGTTGGATGTCAACAACTATTACCTCGGATCACCCAAATGGATCTTCAGGGTTGAGCTCAAGTCAGGACTTATCACACTCCCTGAGGCGCAAGAACTCTGCGCTAAGAAGTATGTGCGACCCCACATCACCGACAAGAATCTTCTCATCACTCCCCTCACTGAAGAAGAGTTGGGAGCAGTCCTACTCAAGTTTCCAGACTTCGACAAGAAGCCAATGCCCGCGCGTTCACTATCACCCATGGTGCGATGACTGTCAGACCCTGACGGAATGGGAGCAACCCCCACCCATCAGGCCGACGTACAATCCATGGATACTGACATTTGGGGACCTAAAGACGGCAATCTGGGAGAAATCCCACTACCAGTCCCTTTTCGGGAGCCAAAGGAGATCACAGCAGGCCATGGGGAAGGTATGCTCAATGTGGAGGGACGAGCAATTCGCAAGAGCCATCACCAAGAGAAGCACAAAGATGGCAGCACAGGAAGCACTGCACCAGTCAGTACACCAGCAACACGCAGCCTGTGGAGTCGTACAACCAGCTACATGACCAATGGGGAACTCTACCCAGCTGAGCATCCATTTATATGCATCCTGAAAGACTCTGACGATCCGGACAAGACTCCGTACATAGTCACAACTGCAGGGTTCCCTTTGTACAAAGGGAGTTACCAAACTGCCCGCAACACAGTCCCACCAGGATTCAAGCGAAACAATGGGGAAAACTTCGTCGCATTCCCTATCAAAGGAACAGATGGTGAGGTTAAGCAGGTGGAGTACGTGCAAGTCATACTCCACCCAAACCCCCTTGTTGTCAGACTGCGCAATGACAGTGACAAGGTGTACACCCAACCCTTGTACGCTGTGCCTGTCTTCCATTATGATGGGAAGCCGGTCTACAAGGTGCAGGAGCTGGAGAAACTCAAGATGGATGCCAAAGGAAGGGAGCAGATGGACTGCATGATCCATCGCCTTCATGACCCCTTATTGACTGCGGAAGTCCATCGCTACCGCGTAATGACTCAAGAGCTGGGACGCCTTGAGGAGGCTATTGCCAAGGGTGAGGACAGGTGGGGAGAACTCGTGGCCATGCAGTGCAGGACGATTCAGAGGCTGGAGATGGCTGACACACTCACACGCATCGCAGACATAGATGACGGACTGGTGGACGATGTATTATGATCAGCCAGAGAAAGTGCCCAATGTGGGTGTCGGGCCTGAAAAGGGGGTGATGTTACGTTCTCACCAAAGACACTTACTCATAGGTTATGACTACTGGAGTAAGCGGTAATTAGTCATGGACTCAGTGTATCAGTCAGCCCAAGTATCACATGTACAATAGTATGACTCGATCCTAGGATAGCAGTACTAGGGTTCAGGATTCATGAGGCGCTTCAAAGCCCTCCTTCTGTAGTACTTAAGATGT
>WNGR01007077.1_pt1 | contig 11922 bp, 13 predicted proteins | sample 5407581 | NCBI WGS metagenome assembly WNGR01 (sample SAMN13153383, study PRJNA577476) | soil metagenome | isolation source: 80 cm soil or saprolite under Garry oak tree replicate 2 | place: USA:California | collected 2016-06-15
TCCGTTCGACGCAAAACATACTTTCCTCGTCAATCGTTTCACCGATATCGAAAAGTTTACCGATCTAGATGAGACTTATGTGGATCCACAGCGCGAAGAGTACCTCACCAAGGTGCGTTTCTAACGTTTCCCTGCAACGCTGAAAAATCCTCTGATACATACCACAGGAGCATCTGCGAGCTTGGCTGGCTGATCCCCAGGGCCGCGACCAGTATGTGACATATCGTGGTGATGAAGTTTCAATACGTTGGCATGGTCGTCCTTCACAATGCGAAGTAGCCTTTGAGGACAACGTGCGTCTCACCACCCCATTCAAACTCATCTTTTTTACTCACCACGCTGCCCGTAGCAAAATCTACGAACCGAATTATACGTTTCGTGGTCGCCGCTCGGTACATATATCGCGGCTCTTTACCGGCAGGGAATCCGACTATACGGCGGCCCTTCTTTCCAGCTTCAAGCCCGCTTCTTCCACCCCTTTGTCCGGCTGATTGACTTTTCGCCCTGCGAACAGTATCTCGTCACTTGGTCGCACGAGCCGATCGTAGTGGCGGAGAACATCCCCAAGGGCCCACGCTCTTTCTCTGCCGAGGACGAGGGCAACAACATTGCAGTCTGGGACATCAAGACGGGCCACCTCCTGCGCACGTTCCTCTCTATCCTCCCTGAGGGCGGCGAGGGTGCGAGGAAGCAGATGGCATGGCCTGCCCTCAAGTGGAGCCCAGACGACAAGTACACCGCGAGGCTGACGCCAGGTCAACAAATCAGCGTGTACGAGCTGCCGAGCATGGGCTTGCAAGGGAAGAAGAGCCTCAAGATCGAGGGTGTCGTCGATTTTGAGTGGTGTCCGCACGATCGGGAAGATGCTGTCAAGGCATCCAAGAAGCCCACAGAAAACGAAAACATGTTGGCATATTGGACGCCCGAAGTCGCTAACCAGCCTGCGCGTGTCACACTGCTCAACTTTCCGGGTCGAACGGTTCTCCGCCAGAAAAATTTGTTCAACGTCTCGGAGGTAGGACCGTGCAAGCGCATCTCTAGACGGGGAGATGGTGCTTACTTCCTCCATTCTAGTGTAGGCTGTATTGGCAGAATCAAGGCGATTTTCTCTGCGTACGTGTCGACCGCCATACCAAAACAAAAAAGTCGATTTTCTGCAACCTTGAGATTTTCCGTGTGCGAGAAAAGGACTTCCCGGTCGAAGTAGTCGAGCTCAAGGGTTCGTCGCGCGTTCTCTGTATCTTTCTCTAGAATGCGACGCAGCACACAGATACGGTCACGGACTTTTCCTGGGAGCCCAAAGGCGAGCGCTTTGCCATCGTCTCGAGCAGCGATCCCAATTTAGGGAACCCGGGACCGGGTGTTACTATCAAGACGGATGTCAGCTTCTACCAGCTCGATCGCAGCAAGAATGACTTTAAGCTCTTACGTGAGTCACTTTTTTGAGCGTCGACGCGCGTTGACGTCGAGCCCGCCGCAGGCACGCTCGCGGGTCGCACGACGAACACCATCCGGTGGTCCCCGCGCGGACGCCACGTCGTGCTCGCGACCGTCGGCTCGACGTCGAAATCGGAGCTCGAGTTCTGGGACCTCGACTTTAACTCGGACGACGTGGTCAGGAAGGACCCGCCGAAGGAGGAGTGGGGTACGGGCGGGATCCAGCAGCTCGGCGTGGCGGACCATTATGGCGTGACAGACGTCGAGTGGGACCCGAGCGGGCGGTACCTCGCCACCGCCGCAAGCGCCTGGACACACACGGTACGTTGCGAATGCCACACCAATATGGGCGCTAGCTAACTCAGTCCGGCGGGCAGATCGAGAACGGGTATGCGATCTGGGACTTCCGCGGACAGGAGATCGAGAAGCGGCTGCTGGATCGGTTCAAGCAGTTCCTGTGGCGGCCGCGGGCGCCGTCGTTGCTGACGAAGGAGCAGAAGCGGGGGATACGACGGAATTTGAGGGAGTACGGGCGCGCGTTCGACGAGGCGGACGCAGCGGAGGAGACGTCGGTGAGCGCTGAGCTCGTCGCGCAGCGCAAGCGTGCCGTGGATGAGTGGAACGCGTGGCGCGTACGCGTCGCAGAGGACATCGCGGAGGTACAGCCCGCGCCCGAGCGCGAAGAGCGGCGTGGCGGCGCGGCGCCTGAGCGCATGGAAAAGGCGGAGGAGGAAGAGGACAAGGAGGAGATCGAGGTGTGGATCGACGAGGTGATCGAGCAGTTTGAGGAAGTAGTCGAGTGAACCTAATAGTGATCACCGAGACCATACACACACTTTTCGAGATGTTTTTGGTTCGTTCAAAAAGGACTCGTCGGACATTACACACTGCGACAGTATAGCGTAGAAAGAGACGAAAAGGAAGAATGAGGTAGGCATAATGCGGGGCAAGAGGAAGGCATATAGAGGCATAAGGTGGTGGTGAGCATACGTGGAGAGAAAAGGGGAGTGCATATGATAGTACTAGTACACGTCGAATCGAGTCGAGCTTTTTGCTTTCCTTTCCTTAGCGCATTGTGAATCGAAAATTAGAAGAGGAGGGCTAGAAGAGGGCTAGAGGGCTAGGCAGTGTGTTGTGTTGTGGCGTAGGTGGGATATGAATATGGTACGATGTCGGCTCAGAACGAGCGCGTGCGCGCGTGCTCGGGTAGGGCGAGGAGGAGCTCGCGCGCCCAGCGCACGACGGCCACGAGCGCGAGTGCGGCGGTAGCGAGCACGTCGAGCGTGCCAGGGATGAGCGAGAGGAGCCACGCTAGGGCACAGAGCAACACGAGGCGGTTGAAGTACCACGCGGGGTCGTCTGCGAGCGCGCGGCGCTGCCATTTGAGCTCGTGGGCCCATGTGCCGAGTTCTTCGTGCCTGTACTCGTCCGTTGCTTTTGGTGAGACTGCAAAGAGAGGTAAGTAGGGGTGGTGGAAGAGAGAGTACGTGTGGGGTCTTACAGATGAGGAACATGTTGTTTTGGCGGCCGTAGGTGAGGTTGTGTACTGCGGCGCCCGAGATCGTTTTGCGGTCGCACGGCTGGAAGACTTTCCAGTTGAACGGCTCGAGCGGCTGAAAATAAAAATCGATATTAATAGAAGGAAACACGCGAGGAGTTGAAAAAAGCAACCAAAAACGCACCAGGCAGGTCCGGATGCCCCACCAGCGCTTGACGCGGTGAAAGTCGAGGTCGCCGTTCGGCGAGAGCGGAACGTCAATCTCATCATCGATGACCGCGTCGTCGCTATTCTCCTGCTTGCTCGAGAACAGCTTTAGCCGAATGCACCTGCGTGTCGCGTAGAAGGGTGTTTAGTAGCGGTCTCAGAACGGACTCGGACTCGGTCGTATCGAGCGAGAACATTGATGGAGGAAGAACCGACGCACCCAGGAGTTGCACGGCGGAATCCGGCGCCCGTGCGGCGGATGGGGGTGCCGAAGAAGTACATGCGCGCGACCCTGATGTACTCGGGGAGCGTGTTGTTGTACCGCCTGACGAACCAGATGAGCTTGTTGATGTCGTCGATGACGGTGCTGGCGGATCCGCATTGCTCAATCTCAATTTCCATGTTGCTGGCAGAGATGAGAGACATTCAGAGGTGGGTCGGGGTGAGGAAAGAAGAGGGCAAAGTAGCTTTCTCTTGAGGGGACTCTTAGCAAATGCCCATGAGATTTATAACCCATGTCACTAAACGACGAGGGTCATGGTTTTTGGACAACATGCAGAGAGAAACAAGACGCCTGAAAGAACAAGGTTGCAAGAAGGTTGTGAGTAAGAACGTCTGGCTGGGAGCGCAAAGACCCTTGTTCTTTCGTGCAAGGAGAAACATCGATTTCCAAATCAGGAATCATGATTTCCATTTTAGGAACTGGAAGCTTTGTCAAAGCGAAGCAGTCATTATTACAACGCGCACATCATTTCATCCATAGTTGGTTGAAAAGCATTTGTTGTTGAATAACGACCTAAAAAAATAACTGGACAAGCTGCGCATGGTTAACCTAGTGTATGAGGAAGACCAGTCACTCTGGCCGAGTATTACAACAACCTCCATAACGATGAGAATGTGGCATGGATTAGCGGCGCCCCGCAGATGTGGCTGCTGGTGCTGTTGCTAATGAGAAACAATCCCCTCCAAATAAAAACAAGAGAAACAAGTCATACTCTATCAGATTAAACTGTGCCAGGGCTATATATCAAAACAATATAGGGCTGTTGATCAGAGCGACACCATCGAAGGAGAAAGGCGCTCACCGAATAATGAGCGGTACGATCATATACGGCGAATTCTACGTTCGTTTCCTGACAAAACTTCTCTAGAGAAGCCAAGACCTCTTCTGGGGCCTGGCGGGTCGCGCTGACGAGAGCCAAATTTGGCAGGTCCTTCAGGGCCGTAGTTAAATATCCCGTTTCGTACATGCTTCTAGAATCGCCCCCTTCGTCCCGCGTCCCTTTGGGATGCGGGGCGACCGGGTCGAGGGGTTGAAGCCGCGGCCAGGGCGGGCCCTTGGAGTGATACCTGACACGCTGCACGGTGCGCGGGAAATGGACTGGTGCGCTGGGCAACTCGCAGAAGGCAAACTCGTTCAGCACGGTCAACGCGTCTAAGAGGCTCTGCGGCGGAATTTTGTCGACCGTTAACACGTGCAAGGTAGGCGCGTGTGCCTGAACGTCCTTCAGCGCCCGGGAAGATAGGAGGCCGCACTCGAAATGGAGTTCGCGGAGCGGCTGTTCGTCACCAGTGGGGATAAGCCACGTCATGAAGCCCTCGGATAGCTCATCGCGCACGCAAAGGCTGCGCAGTGAAGCTGGTCGTTGGTCCTCCGGCGGCGGGTCGAAGTAAAGGTTGTCTATGCGGAGATAGCGGATAGATGGCCAGAGTGCGAGGAGCAAATATAGGACGAAGGAGGATGGACGACCTTCCCAGTTCAAGGTGTGTAGGTGGCGGAGGTGGATGGAGACGAGCTTGGAGACATCCGCGCAGTCGAATTCACCATCGATGTCGATGGTCAGCCGTACGAGGTTGGGAGCGTGCGAGAGGATGGTGATGAAGTCGGCGACCATCTGGCGAAATCGCTCGGAAGACTCATTCTGGGGCGGGTCGCGGCCCCAGGGAGCTGGGGGGCTGGTTATCTCTATTCCAAATGAGCGAATGTGTCGACCGAGTTCGGGGCGTTGAGAGAGAGAGCGGACGAGCTGGGAACGCCGGCGATGACCTAAGGAAATAGGGATGTCACGGAACAACAGTGCCTGGGTGGGCATCTTCCATGCCTTGCAAACGCGAGAGCAGGCCGCGAGCGTTCTAGAGTCAGCAGTGACTTTCTGAGGCTCGAGCCTAGCCCAAGCAAGAATCATGTCCACCAGCTCGAGCGGCAGCAACATGAGACGGGCCATAACTGTCGAGGTGACGTTGGACGTTGAATGTCAAAGTAGGAGCTGTCAGAGTGCGTACCTTGTTGACAACCGAATGTAAACGGTGGTGTTCTCTAGCAGGTGGGGTTGATGAATCTGAGGACGTAATGCATACGTGGTGAAGACAACAACTGGGCGGGCTAAAGCAGAGTGGATAGTTTGCGTTGATGGCCTGGCGCTATCAAAAGCGAGCTGGAGGGACCCCACGATGTACTCCAGCACTGGGGTTTATGTACAACGGATGCCGGGGGAGGAGGAGGGCCGTTTTTACGTGTCGGGTTGACAAATAAATCATGGGCCGACTCACCGGGATTGAACTAGCGCACTCTTGGCACGTTGTGATGTCGCTATGCTCAGGTACAGTCGCCACATTCAAAGCTAGCGCTGTGCTAAATTAGCCCTTACGTTGGATAACCCTTATCACACATATATTAAAGTATTTCATTTCTCACAGTTGCACGTGAGACTCGAGGCCACGCTCACAACTGGCTGCTCACCTTCTTGACACGCAACAACCACTATGAACTCCCTTTACACTCTTGGCGTGCGGCAATCAAGCTCTATCCAGGCAGATTTGGAGCGTCTGCGTGGTGGAGATGTATCTGCGTCGCTACTAGGTCTCTCTCACACTTTTGTCCATTTGTTTTGTTCCTTCAGCTGACTCTTGGCATACTTTTCGGTCAGGGCAGATATCCGCTTCGCTCGCCGGGATGAGCCGCACGATCGACGACTATGACTCTATGGCCCGGAGAGAGATCATCAAAGCAAAGCAGGAAAAAGCAACATCGTACGTGCGACGTCACAAACCCACACGCCGCATTCATCTCATCTGACGCAACATTTACTAGGCGAGTGCAAAAGTTCAAGAGCGACTATGCCGAATTTCGTAAAGAACTTGAGCGGATAAAGGAAGAAGTGCGTAACCCCCTGGTCCCTCCCTTTCGTCTCCCAAGTTCATCTATGGCCGTACCAGCGCACTGCGGCGCAGCGCACCGAGCTCTTCTCCACGAGCACCGGCACGCCTCTCACACCCGGCACGGGAAGACGGCGCTTCGCCACGGGAGCATCAGCATCAACGCAGGACGACACGGCGCCGGAGAACCCCTTCCGTGCTAACGACAGCGGCGCGCACGCGTACCTGGGTGCGAGCCGGGAGGCGCACGCACTGCACGAGCACACGTTTATACATGGCGCAGAGGCGCGGCTGGACGAATTCTTGGCGCAGGGGCGGGAGGTGCTCGACAGCCTGGTCGACCAGCGCGCGGTGCTCAAGGGCACGCAGCGCCGGCTGCGCGACGCGGCGAACACACTCGGGCTCAGTCGGGACGTCGTTAGCTGGATCGAGCGCAGAAGGTGCGCGGTTTTTTTTTTGTTCCACGACGATGTTTTTTGACGCGGGTGCGTCCGCAGCACGCAGGACATGTACATCTTTTGGGCTGGTGCCGTGTTCACGTTCTTCTGCTTCTATCTGATATGGAGATATCTTGGCTGAGCTGTCATGCCATGTTATGTCTTTTTATTTTATTTTGGACTTTGATGGCACCACACGACGCCATGTTGCTATCTGTCACTGTAATTCTTTCTATGCTTTCCAACTCGCTAATGGTACGTTGCTCATACCCTCCATTTGAACACTACACGCTATGCATTGAAACAACTTGGTGCACTTTGCAAGATGCGACGACAACAATAACGTAATATACATACGAATGCAACAGGAAATCAACGCCAAGTTGCCCGGGTAACCCGAGGGACAGCTCACTACACTTCGTGCGATCGTTAAGTTCAACGTGATGCTCCTCTTCCTAGACTTGTTCCCGCCTGCTGCCCGCCCTATGCGGCTGTCCCGATGACGGCGGGGGCGAGCATTCAACACATCGGGCATTCGGCAATACTCTAATGTGACCTAAGTGGAATGACAATGAGATGTCAGATATCGATAGACAGTCTCTGTGGGTCGATGGATTTACAGTTGACGAAGCACCATCAATGTACGTACCTCAAAAATTATCATGACCTCGCTGCCAGCACGAAAAAAAAGAAAAAAATTAGATGCCGAGGCCCCGTGTGAGAGAGCCTCATCCTAGTTCTACAGTATATAGCTTCTATCCCAGTTCAGAAGGAGTGTCCCAAAACTCCGAAAGGGAGTTATAATGATTTAATGTAACATAATGTTGCCAAAACTTATAGTCGCTTTTACTGTATAAGTGGCTTTTTAATTTCGCTTGTAAGGAACTTAAGTTATTCTTATTGCATCTTTAGATTTGATTATGGTTATATTTGATTACATAACCCATTGTGATATCTTATAATTCTAAATCTTATCCTAATACCTTCAAAATGGATATTCTAAGACGGATCAATTACTTATAAGAGTTGCGACAAGTCCGGCAGGGCCAATCATACGTCGCATGACGGGCTTACCTCTACGTCAATGATCTCTGCAATAGTCTCTGGCAGGACTCGCAGGACCGCAACTGATCTCATGCCTCACTAATTTCTCCGAATCATAATAATAGCCGCGGGTGTGCGGCTTTTCTATCTAGAACCTAGAGGATCCAGTTTATAAGTCGTGCCATGAACCACTTCCGTCTTCAGCCGCACGTCCGCCTCGACGGCCCTCTCCAGTCTCCTCCTGCAGTGCCCATTTAGTATTAATGGTCTTATTCGCTAACCTCCTCCCCCCCGTGCTGCTCGCCCTTCTTTTTGTGCTCACCACGAGCGCGACACCGTGGCCCGTAACATCTAAACCTAATACTCATCGCGCGCATTACCTTGGTGCCAAGAGGAGCCTCAAGCTCGAGGCGTTCCATCCCAAATCAACTTTCGAGGCGAGCTTCCACCTGTTTGTACCATAACAGTCCTGTTTTCTGACATACGAACAGGGATTTGGTGTTGACGGAGTGAATCCCATTCCTAGACATCGACGATATCTTCGTGGTGCCCTCGATACAGGTGGCGCTGCGGTGTCCTTTCTGGCGTCCAAGTTGAGTGTCCCCGAGGACAGTGTTCAGCTCCGTGTCATCGCGCAAGGGCAGGTGGCGCAATATGTCTTCCTGGTGCAGAAGATTGTGTGTCGATTCCTCTGCTTCCCGTGATCAAGACGATAAACAAAAGCCCGTGGCAGAATGGGGTACATGTCGCCAACGCAGTTGCTAATGTCGCTTTCAACAACAACGGGAAGGTCTCGTCATTCAGCTCCTCATTCGTTAATCAGTGTATGTCCGCGCGGATGTTTCGATAACGAGGTTAACCGGGTCGATTGTTTTTATCAAGCTGGCGCCGCGGACATAAACCCTTCTGTCTCCCTCCGTGATGCGATCGCTACCGCGGAGAAGACGCTCGATGGCACCTACAATGGACACCCCGCAACACTCGAGTTCGTTGTGCAACCCAACGGCTTCGCTGCGCTTACCCATGTTATCCAAATTCAAAATAAGACTACGGGAACATGGTTTGAGGCCTTTGTAGACGCGCATAACGACGCGGTGCTCTCTGTGACAGACTTCGTCGCGAAAGCCTCGGTCAGTTCGGCGAAACAGCTGGACTCTGCCAATTCTGACGGCTTCTTCCTTTTTATTTTTACTTTTGGTTATGCAGTACCTCGTTATCCCATTCACTGCCGAGGACTCCAGCACCCAGGGTTTTTTAACCATCACAGACCCACAAGTTCTGGCTGCATCCCCCAACGGCTGGCACAAGGAGATTGACACGACCACCAATACGACCGAGTGAGTGCCCTTTTTTACCATCGGGGTTTAAGTGTCCTGACTCTCCGGAAGCGGCAACAACGCTATCGCGTATTCAGCCCCTGACTCCGAAGTCACTGAGGAGACCTCTCCTGTCCTTAACTTTAACTATATCGTGGACCCTACACAGGACCCGTCCACTGGGGTGAACGTCCCGGCGGCCGTTACGAATGCATTCTTCGTTGTCAATTCTTTCCACGACTTTGCTTACCTCTATGGCTTCACGGAGACAACTTTCAACTTCCAGTCAAACAACTTTGGCAAGGGCGGAGAAGAATACGATCGCGTCCTCGTGAGCGTGCAGGATACTGAGGGTATAAACGGTGCTGACTTTGCGATTCTCCCCGAGTACGTTCGTCCCTCCAGAGTTTGTCGGTGGGACTTTCTGACACAAAACAGTGGCCAGTCCAGTACAATGCGGTTGTTCATATATCAGGATCTCTTTGTATGTCTTCTGCCCGATCTCTGACCATACCCGTGGCTGATAAATGCTCAGCCCAGACGCGACAGTGCCCTCCAAAATGAGATAATTATCCACGAATGCCAGCACGGCGCAACCAACCGTATGACCGGTGGTGGGACTTCACGTTGCTTCCAAACCCTCGAGGCCACTGCCGTTTCCGAGGGCTATGCGGACGCCATGGCCGAGTAAGTCTTCGGTCTGCTCTACATTTGCGCCTTCCAACTCTAGTGGACAGCGCCATCTCACAAAACCAAAATACCTCCGACTACTTATTTGGCAAAGACGTCAGCAACAGCCCTACTGGCCTCCGTACGCTCCCGTACTCAACGTCTGGGTGAGTGTGCACGCAACGACTGGTCACGAGGACGAATCGCTTAACACTCGAAAAGTGATACCAACCCCCTTCGCTACTCGAGTTTGAAAGGTATGACTGATGCTCATGGTGTGCACTCTCTATTTCTTTCCCGTATTCCCCATTCGCCTGAGACGTGTGCAGATATGGGCGAGGTTTGGGCCAACACTCTTCACAACGTGTATGCCACGCTCGTCGGTAGCTACGGGTGGGCCTCGTTTTGGGACCCGACCGGCAAGACTGGAAACGTATTATTTTTTCACCTCCTCTTTGACGCTTCGCTTCTCCAGCCATGCAACCCTACTTGTGAGCTTTTCACTTCACCTTGCCGCCGTACTCGGCTGTATGTTTTCACACGTGGACACTGACACGGAATGGGCAGTCGTTCAAGCCCGCGACGCGTGGATTCAGGCGGACGCAAACCGAAATAAGGGCGGTAACAAGTGCCTATTGTGGAAAACATTCGCGAGCAAAGGTCTCGGTGTCAACGCCGCGAACTATATCGATGACACCTCTATCCCTTCGGATTGTAATTAATAGTTTTCGTGATACCAAGAAAGATGTAAGAATGTGAGGGGCGGGCAGTCATCGGCATTTGAGCACATTACTGGAACTTACTCGCTGTAAATTACTTAGAACCCGTCTGGTGCAAAACGACCACTCGGAAATTGCGGCGCACGACCTCGGTGGGAGAAACTGGTCGTGTGCAGCCACAAAAAAAAAAGGAGTCGAGTCTCCGACGAGCTCTGAGTCCCACACTATCCTAACACCAGGGATGTACATGTACATAAAGCCGTATCACCCGGCGCAGGGCGAGGTATACTGTTTTGGCGGTGTCTCTGTAAATACTAAATGTTTATTGCGTTCGGGGCACGTTAGTTCCATCACTGATCATCGATTATTTCTTCCAACTTGTCAAAGTCGGGCGACCTGAGACCCGAGACCTATAGAATCAAGAGTCAGCCAACGTCAAAAACGAAAAGACATAAGATCTGGTGGGGCGCACCGTGACAGGATCTCACCCGGCGATGGCGGAGAATCCATCAGTATCACAGCCCGGGTTGAAGCCAGATATAATGTCGTTGAGGCCCGCGAGGTCGTCGCCGTAGAGCCAGGGGATGAGGAAGCCAAGCGGGGGATTGCCTCTCGAAAGGAGGTAGTCATTCAGCAGCGAAATAATGGCTGCCGCGGTCTGTACTTTGGCAGTCCGCTGGGTGCTCGAGGGGTGGACGACACAGAGGGAGGGAGGAGAGAAAGACGCACGGGCGTCGAGCAGCTCGTGCCTTCTCTGGCCTCGTATTTCCCGTCCCAGACTCGGACGATCACGTACAGTAGTTGAGCGCCTGCGCGGCGAGGTCGGGCAAGCCGCGGCCATAAGGACTTCAGTGTGCAAGGCAAGTGCCGAACACTTCGCGGCGACGACGCCCTGGAATACCTACGCAGTAAACACCATGTCCAGCTGTTAGACCACAAGCTTGGGCACGGCCTCCAAGTCAGTAGTAATCGCGTACCACTCAGACTAGAACGTGCCATATTGCCATCTGTCCACTGTGATGATTCTTACATATGATCTCTCCGTCCCGCTAATGATACGTAGTTTATACCCTTCGCCCCATCCTCTTACTGAACGCTACACGCTCTACATTTGAACAACCTTTACTCAATTTGGTACACTTTGCAAGATACTACAGCCGCGACAACATGACAACAACGACAGCAAGAACGATAACTTCACATATACCAGAACGCAACAAGAAATCAATGCCAATTTGCCCTACTTGAAACAAGGGGTTTGCCCCGAAGGGGAACAGCTCACCACGCCTCGTTAGGATCGCCCCACGAGCTGCCCGGTCCGACGGGGGGGAGCTCAACGTCGAGCGCCGACTCGAGAAGATTCGCCAGAGCGGCATGCGCCTGAGCCTCCGCTTGCGCCTGGGCGTCCCTTGCCCAGTTCTTCTTCCTTCTAGCGCTCT
>WNGR01007080.1_pt1 | contig 11920 bp, 12 predicted proteins | sample 5407581 | NCBI WGS metagenome assembly WNGR01 (sample SAMN13153383, study PRJNA577476) | soil metagenome | isolation source: 80 cm soil or saprolite under Garry oak tree replicate 2 | place: USA:California | collected 2016-06-15
TCACTGGCGGAGAGCATCTGGCAGGCGAAGTTCGAGAAGGCGAAGGAGCGTTACCTCGGTCTCTTGGCGAACGAAGTACCGGAGGGCGCGAGCCGCTAAGTCAAAAGGCTGCGCTTGCCCTGCGTGTGCGGTCTACCCCACGCTGTCGGGCGCTTCATCCACTCGCAATGGGACCTGCGGACACGATCCGATCGGCAATCTCTTCCGGCCCGGTTTAGCCGCTGATCGGACGTGCGCTCTTGGTTGCGTGTTCACCCGCGACCGGGTCCACCAACCGTTACAGGTACTTGATCACGAACGGGTGTTGATCCAGTCCGGCCACGTCACGCTGGGTCGCCCGCTATGGGGACCCTACGGATTATCCGCATTGTTTAGCCCGGGATGGCGAGGTCTTGGCGCTTGCAAAATTGTAGATAATCTGCAATTATCTGATCTCTGGCCTGCAGGAGATGACGGTATGCGGACTGACCTCCAAGACGTCTTTCGACAGTCGATGCGGCGGCTAGCGGCCACTGTAAGCGTTATTTCCTGCACACAGGGTGGATCCCGGTTTGGCGTGACGGCGACTGCGGTGACTTCGCTCTGCGCCGAACCTGCCTCGGTCTTGGTCTGCCTCAACGCACGCGCATCCATCACGCAACCGTTGCTTCAGGATGGCCGATTTTGCGTGAATATCCTGCAGAGCCACCAGGTCGAGATCTCGACCATGTTCGGGGGCAAAGCGAAAGGCGAGGACCGATTCAACTACGGTACTTGGCTGGGCAACGATGAGGGCGTGCCGTTCCTGGTCGATGCGCAAGCGAACCTGTTCTGCCGTGTCGATGGCGCCATGCCTTATGGCACACACAAGATCATAGTCGGGCTGATCGAGGGCGGCGGCTTCGCGCCGCAAATCTCGCCCCTGTTGTTTCAGAACGGCGCCTACACGGCGATCAATCGGACCGCGGCTTGACGTCGAAAGCCGGTTCGCTTCGATCGCACGGCAACGGTTGGGCTGACCCGCAGGTTGTGGGGGTAACTTGCGTGATTTGCAGGGTCACACTGCCACTCAATCAGGCGATGCCAAGCCGAAGTTCGCCCTGCGCAATGGACGAAGGAGCCAGAACGACCGGCTTGCCACCCTGTATCTGGAAGACAGGCGGCACCAGCTTTTCGACCTTCCCCGTCGGCCCGAAGGAAATCGGACCATAGAACGTCATCGCGTCGAGACTTGCCAGCGCGTCGCGTAACGCTGGCCCTTCGAGCGACCCAGCCTTGGGCGCCGCCAGCTGCGGGATTGCACCCGCGGCTGCCGCCGAAGCTTCGATGTAGTCAGGCAGTGCCGAATACATCGCCTGGAACTTCTGGACGAAGCTTTCGGTCCTCCCAACACCCTCGTAGCGCACGGCAGGATGCCACCAGGCCGCACTCGATATGATTTCCGCTGTGGCGTGCAATGCTTGCGTGAACTCTTCATAGGCCCGGCGATCATGGTGAGAAACTTGCGGCTTCAGGCCCAGATCACGCATCTGGGTGCGAACCTGCGCGAGGTCGTTCACCTAACCGCCGACGAAGACCCACTCCGGATTGGCGCCGCGCATTTGGGTAGCGTCTCAGTTGCGGGGACTCGCAACCACCGATACCGACAAACCGTCGGGATCCGGGTTTACCATATCCAAATGGGCGATGCACATTTAGAGTAGTTGGCTATGAACGGCTCTCACTTGGGCGGCAGGGAGATTGCGCTCGAATACGCTGCGGACCGTGCCAAATATCGTGGTTAGGAGCGACAGATTGACGGTCGGTAGATCCGCGAAGACGGTATCCAAAGCACCGGCGAACATTGCGGGTGTCGCGACATCGACCCAGTGACCGAACGCTTGGATCAACGGCGCGTTGTCGATCTCCACGATCGACGGGTAAAGGGCACGCGTAACTTCGGGACGCTCCATCTTGGCGTTCCAATATGTTGTCACGACCGCCTCGACCATCTTGGCGACCGAAGTGTCACAACAAGCGTCCAACAGTTCCCCTTCCATCGCTTGGTAGATCAATAGCTTGGCTCGCCGATCGGCGTCGGGACCCCTCGCCGATCAACACCAATCACGCAGCGCGAATGGTCGCGAGGAAGCAGCTAACTTGTTGCTTAAGGCGGCTGCTTTCCGACGCCAGCGACCGTGCGGCCGAAAACACTCTAGATGACGCCGCCTTGGTCTCGACTGCCCCTTGCTGCACTTGAGACACATTGGTGCTGACTTGATGGGTGCCTCCGGCCGCCTGCTGCACATTGCGAGAAATCTCCCTAGTAGCAGCGCCCTGCTCTTCCACCGCAGCTGCGATAGCCGACGCAATTTCGGCGAGTCGCGCGACAATTCCGCTAACGCCGTTGATAGCTTCTACAGACTCGTTCGTGACCTCCTGAATTCCGGTGATCTGCTGACTGATATCTCCCGTCGCTTTAACGTCCCCTCGGCCAAGGCCTTTACCTCTGCTTACCGCATCATTGGCGATGCGAGCCGATTCCTGCACTTGACGGCTGATCTCATGAATAGAAGAAGACATCTCTTCAGTCGCAGCGGCGACAGAATGAACATTGCCGGACGCGTCCTCGCAGGCTGCGGCAACGAGTGTAGAGAGATCCTCAGCCCGGGCGGCTGTCGACATCAATGAGCCGGCCGATTCTTCGAGCTCTATTGAAGAGAGCGAGACCGTCTCGATCACAGCACCGACTGCACCCTCAAATTCCTCCGCCAACCGGTCGAGATCTCTCTTTCGCTCAACGGAAGCTATAGACTTTTGTCGTTCTTGTTCGCCGCGCAATTGCTCCGCTTCAATCATGTTTTTTTTGAAGACTTCGACAGCGCGGGCCATGCCGCCGATCTCGTCTGTTCGTGCCGCTTCTGGCACGAGTGTGCTAGTATGGCCAGCGGCCAGCGAACGCATCGCGGAGGTAAGCCGGCGTAACGGCCGGACTAATCCCTGGGCGATGGCCCAACTGCATAGTGTTAGGATGCTGAGGAGTCCAAACGCCAACCCCGCCGACCAGTAAAAACGGGTGCGAAAGGTTTCATCGATATCATCAACGTAGACGCCGGTACCGAGCTCCCAGCTCCATTCGTCGATCGCAACAGAGTAAGCGAGTTTCGGCTTCGGTTCGGTCTCGCCCGCGCGCGGAATGTCATAGGATATGTACCCGCCGCCTTGACGAGCCACTCGTATCGCGTCTGCCACATAGAGATTGCCGCGAGAATCTTTAGAATTCATCATATTTGTGCCTTCGAGATCGGGCCTCACGTGGGTAATAAGGTTTCCATCAAAATCGAAGACAAAGAAATACTCGCCGTTGCCATAGCGTATATCGCGCATAGCTGCCTTTGCGCGCTCTTGAGCCTCCTCTAAACCAATGTTACCCGCCTTGACGCGGGCGACGAAACTTCGAACCAGCGTTGCGGCTGTCTCAACTTCATTCCGAACGGCGATTTTGCGGTCGTCGACAAGAGAGGCATGCATCTCGAGCGCACTGATCAAGAGCAGGACCATAAGAGCGAAAGCTGCCAGGCCCACCAGCAACGTGAGACGCCGAGTAATGGTCAGACCCGATGTCTTAGGATCGGCACCTTTGCACTCAGCCTTCGTCGCGTGGACGGTCATCGCTTTTATCTCCGCGTAAGATTTAACTAGTTCATTGCTTGAGGTGAGTACTTTCGTATCAACCGTGATGCCCTGCTGACCACCGGCGGCCCCATCGCATGAATGGACGAAATGGCGATTCCCGGCTCTATCGTAGAACGCCCCGTCAACGCCTGACCCTATCTTCGCTTAACTCGGCATGCGACAATCTCCGAAACCGCTTTATTTCAGCAACGGGCAAAGACTGGCGGACGCGGGAAACGCTTCATCTCCCGGCAACGTCTGAAGGAGCTTGTAGTCGTCCCATGGACCCTTCGAATCGGCCTTACCCTTCACTTCAAACAGATGGAAGTCGCGCACCACGCGTCCATCGGCGCGCAGGTGGACGTCTTTGGAATACATATCGTTGATAGGGGCGGCCTTCATGGCCATGGCTACAGGGATTCCGTCGGTCTTGCCGACCTTCTCGACCGCTTTCAGATAATGAAGCACTGAGCTGTAAACCGCCGCCTGCAGCATGTTCGGCGCCACACCTGTGCGTTCCCTGAACCGTTTTGTCCACGCTCGGGTGGCGTCGTTCATGTCCCAGTAGAAAGATTCCGAGACGAGAACGCCGTGGGCGAACTCGAGGCCGAGCGCTTCGATGTCGTTGATCATGGCGAGCAGACTCGCCACCTTGATGGCATTGGGCCCCGATGTAAGGCCGAATTCAGCAGCCTGCTTGAGCGAGTTCACGGTATCGGCTCCTGCGTTGGCCAACACGATGACGTCGGGTTTTGCAGCCTGAGCCTGCAAGAGAAACGAGGAGAAGTCCGCCGTATTGATCGGGTGCTTCACGGAGCCGGTCACAGCGCCGCCATTTGCCTCGACAATCCTGGTGGCGTCTGCCTCGAGCGCGCGGCCTGCGGCAGCGTCCAGAGTCAGAAAGAAGAAACGCTTTCCGCCAGACTTCATCAGAGACTGGATGCTGGTCGCGACCATCGCATGTGTTTCCCATGCCCAGCTCGAGATCGTCTCTGCACACAACTTTCCGGTCACGTCGGGCGAAATAACGCCGGAGAATGCAACGATCTTGTTGCGTGATTTGGCGATTTCTAGGATCGCCAAGGCAACGGATGAGCCGGCGCCGTCGAAGATGGCATCCACGCCCTCATTGTCGTACCACTTTCTGGCGATGCTTGCGCCGATGTCAGCCTTTTGCATGTGGTCGGCGACAACGAGCTCGACCGACTTGCCAAACGCCTTCCCTCCAAAGTCCTCGATCGCAAGCTCCGCTGCAGCGACCGATCCCTTCCCGGTTATGGCGGCATACGGGCCGTTCATGTCGGTCAACACGCCGATTTTTACGTAATCATCGGCAGCTTGGGCATCCGCCAGAATAGAGAATGTAGCAATCGCGATTGACGACAGCAGAAAGCGCATTTGGATCATTGATTCCTCCCCATACTGAATTACGTTTATTCTTGGGTGATGGGCTCGCCATGTCCGCCCACTTGAGCTCTGACGAGACGGGCGACTCCACTTTGGTATTCAGCCTTGAGCTGCTCACAGAGGGCGCGGACCGACACGATTGCGGCTATCGCCCCCACGCCCTGACCGGCGGACCAATAGTCCTTCCAGACCTTCGGACTGATTTCCTCGGCCACGTTGAATTGAACTGGACCGGTCTGCGGTCGCCGAAATTTCTCGATGGTTTGCTTGAGGAAGCTCGCTCCCATCCCCGAGATCTCATCCGTGAAGACGATATCTTCGATGCATGAGGAGACGATCATCTCCTTTTGTCCGCGGGAAGCCATGCTCTCCTCGGTGGCGACGAACCTCGTTCCGAGCGACACCAAGTCGGCCCCCGCGGCGATCGCCCCCGCGATCGCCTGCCCATTGCTGATCGCGCCGGCCAGGATGAGAGTCTTCTTCCCGACGATGGGCCGCAGTTCGCCCAGGAAAGCGAAAGGATTGTATGTCCCTGCATGACCACCGGCACCCTGCGTAACCGCGATGATCCCATCGACGTCCGCTTCCAGCGCCTTGATCGCGTGTCTGACGGTCGTCGCATCGTGAAAAACAAGACCGCCATAGGCATGGATCGCGTCAACAATCTCGCGCGTGATGCCAAGAGTCGTGATGACGATGGGCGCCTGGTACTTGACCGCAAGCGCCAAGTCGGGAGCTTGGCGTGGATTGGTGTGATGAATCCCGAACATGGGCGCAAACGGCGCCGAGCTCTCGTCGGGCAGACGGCGTCGAATTTCGATGAGCCATGCTTCAAACCCTTCCACCTTTCGCTGGTTGAGGGTCGGAAATGATCCGACGACACCGGCCTTGCATGCCTCGACGACAAGGTCTGGTCCCGACACCAAAAATAGCGGTGCGGCCATCACCGGCAGCTTTAGTCTTTGACGCAGTTTCTCGGGAATCATCCGTTATCTCCCGAGGATGGTGACAACAGCGGCAGCCTCTTCAACTCCGATGAAGCCGCCGCCGTTTTCAGCGATCGCGAGACGCGCGTCAGCGACCTGCCGAGCGCCGGCCTCGCCGCGGAGCTGCTGCGTGAGTTCGTAGATCTGACCGAGACCGGTGGCGCCGATCGGGTGCCCCTTCGATTCGAGACCTCCCGAGGGATTGACCGGAATTCGGCCGCCCAATGCGGTCTCACCACGCTCCGAAAACGCCCCACCCTCGCCGATTTCGCAGAACCTCAAGTTCTCGATCTGGACGATTTCTGCGAACGCGGACGCGTCGTGCACTTCCGCAACTGACACGTCCTTCGGTCCGATACCCGCCTCGTCGTACGCCTTGTCCGCTGCACGTCGACAAATATGTCCCTCGGCATCGGCCCATTCGCGGGAAGATCCGCTGGCTAGAGCACAACCGAGAACGCTGACCGGTCGGACGTCGGAAAATCGCTGCAATGCTCGCTTGGTGCAGAGAATCGCTGCCGCTGCCCCGTCGCTGATCGGTGAACACATCGGCAGCGTGAGTGGCCAGGCGATGAGTTTGCCTGCCAACACATCTTCGACACTCATGTCGTTCTGGTATTGCGACAGAGGGTTCAGCGTGGAGTGGCGGTGGTTCTTGGCGGCGACTGTCGCAAGCTGACGTTCGGTCGTGCCGAATCTGCTCATGTGGCCCTTGGCAAGGGACGCGTACAGCTCCATGAACGGGCTTGCTACCCCGGGCCCACGCCCCGTCGGGGTCGGGAAGTTGGCTCCGATCGAGGCGAGCCGCCCGGCAATGGCCTTCGACTGGTGGACGTCCCATCCGCCGTCGAACACGGCAGCGGATTTGAGGCGATCTTCGTTATACATCTTCTCCGCGCCGACCACGAGAGCGATATCGGCGGCGCCGGCGCGAAGATGGTTTATCGCCTGGTAGAAGGCGGTAGAGCCGCTGGCACAGGCGTTTTCGACGTTCACAATCGGGATGGACTCGATTCCGATCTCTCGCAATGCGATCTGGCCACGAATCAGATGCTGACCCTCGATAATCGACTGGGTCGTATTCGAGAAGAATGCGGCGTCGATATCGGCGGCCCGACAGTTCGCATCCTTGAGCGCTTGCAGAGCAGCTTCGGCCACAAGCGATTTCAGGGATCGATCCAACCAGCGACCGAAGCGGGTCATGCCGACGCCGACTACAAAGATTTCTTCCTTCATGACACTTGCTCCCTGGAGTGGCCGCTATCGGCCGAGGAAGTTCGGCTTGCGGCGTTCGCGGAACGCTGCCAAACCTTCGTGTCGGTCGAAGCTTGTCGTGTGCAGATTGCTCAGAGCTTGCTCCAGCGCGAGGCCGGCCGATTCCGACATATCGAAGGCGTGCTCGACGATCTGCTTAATGCGCGCGAGCCCGATCGGGCTTTTGGCCGCAATGGCCGTGGCGATGGCATCGGCGCGCGCATCAAGTTCCGTGGCCTCGACGACCTCGTTGACGAGACCGAACTCCGCCAGTCGCTCGGCAGGCAATAGCTCGCCTGTGAACAGGAGTTGTTTCGCCCGTGCCATGCCGATCCGACGAGGCAAGCGAATGCTGCTACCAGCGCCCGGCAGAAGACCGTAGTTGGCGTGACCATCTCCGATCGGTGCTCCACGCGCCGCGACGATGATGTCGCAGGCCAGCAACAATTCCAGGCCACCACCGACAGCAGCGCCGTTGACCGCAGCAATCGTCGGCTTCGGACTTGCCGCAATTCTCGACATGAGAGTTGTCGCGGTCAGAAGGAACGCCGCGGTTGCTTCGTCACGCTCGTGATCAGGCAGTGCTTCAAGGAATTTGAGGTCCGCGCCTGCGCAGAAGGCGCGACCAGCGCCCGTGAAGACGATCGTCCGAACCGACTGATCCGCCAGCATCTCGGCGAGACGGGAATCCAGGGCCTTCAACAAGTTCGGGCTCAGGCTGTTCAACTCCTTGGCACGATTCAGCGTGAACCAGGCAGCCGCACCGTGTCGTTGAATGGACAGTTCTTCTGTCATTTAGCGTGTCCTCGTCTATTTACTTCATAGTAAAAAGATTGTACCAATAGTCAATACCGATCTTGAAGGAGCTTCCTTATGACCAACATCCTCGACCTTAAGGGACGCGTCGCGCTCGTCACCGGCGCAGGACAGGGGGTGGGTCGGCAGACCGCGCTGCACCTGGCTTCCAACGGTGCCGGCGGCGTGGTGGTCAACGATTTCCATCTGGATCGGGCGCTGGCCGTCGCCGAGGAAGTTCGCGCTATGGGCGGCTCCGCTACCGCTGTTCAGGCGGATGTCACCTCGCTCGAATCGGTCGAGCAAATGTTCGCGAGGGCACAGGAGGCTTTCGGTCCCGTCGATGTCCTGGTCAACAATGCCGGCAATGCCGGACCGACCCAGGATGTTGCGGACATCAAGCCGTTTTGGGAGACCGGCCCGCACGACTGGGCCACGTGGCTCGGTACCAATTTCTACGGCGTCTTGAACTGTTGCAAGGCGGCATTACCGAATATGATGTCGCGACGATACGGGCGGATCACCACGGTGATTTCGGATGCGGGCCGCGTGGGCGAACCCCACCTTGCGGTCTATTCCGGCGCAAAGGCCGGAGCGGCCGGCTTCATAAGAGCACTCGCCAAGGCCGTCGGACGGTCGGACATTACCGCGAATTGCGTCGCATTGTCGGGGATCCGTACGCCTGGAGTAGCCGGCCTCATCAGCGATGAAGCGGTTGCCCGAATGTTAAAGAGCTACGTAATCCGCCGCCTCGGCGAACCGACCGATGCCGCCAATATGGTCCTCTTCCTGAGCTCCGATGCGGCGAGTTGGATCACCGGCCAGACCTATCCGGTCAACGGCGGGTACGCAGTCTCCTCTTGAGGACACCAATATGCACTGGATCGAACCCCGAGCTGATTGTTTAAGTCTGCCGCTTCTGGTAATCGCGGGACGAAGGGAGACAACATTGCCTGCACGACCCCGGAGGGCTGATGCCTGGAAAGACGCTGGTCAGAGTCGCAACGACCAGTTCGCAGCGAAGCGGGCTGCCCTGATCCGGAAGGCTGCCAGAGCTTTCAGTGCGCACGGCTTTTACAATACTTCGCTCGACGACATCGCAGCGGAGCTCGGCGTCACGAAGCCGGCTCTCTACTACTACGTCAAGAACAAGGAAGAGATCCTTTACGCCTGCCACCAGATTTCGAACGAACTGGGTGCCCAGGCGATGGCGTACGCGGAGAGCGTGCCCGGCAACGGGCTCGATCGGGTGGTGGCACTCGCACGCCGGTATGTCGAACTCCTCACGGGAGAATTTGGCGCATCCGCGGTGTTGATGGAGTTCGATGCCCTCCAGCCCGAAAATAAGAAGACGATCGTGGCCGGCCGAAACCGCTTTGATCGCCGTTTCCGTACCCTCATTGCAAAAGGGGTCGAAGACGGGTCCATCCGGAAAGTCGATCCCAAGCTCACCGTCTTTTTCTTTATGGGGTCGGTGAACTGGATGACCCGCTGGTTTCGACCGGATGGCGCCTTTAGCGGGCAAGAAATGGCGGATCGGTTCGCCGACTATCTGCAAGAGTCCATAAAGGCACACTCGAACCAAATCTGAGGCCCCCAGGACCACAGGCCGTGCGCTGATTTCGCGCGCATCGCAAGGGCCTGTTGACGATTTTACTTTGAAGTCACTTTATAGCCGATAAAGACGAAAACGGGAGGACTGCGATGAACTTGTCGATCCACAGCGGCCTTACCATCGCCGGCCAGACACTTCGCGCCCTCCGCCGGTATCCCGACCGGATTGCATTTTCCTCCGAAGTGGGGACCCTCAGCTATGCTGGGGCAGTCGACCTGATCGGACGCATTCAGTCGGTGTTTTCGCGCCGTGGGCTCAAGCGAGGCGAACGCGTAGCCCTGCTCTCCGAGAATTCGGCGGAGAGCTGGTGCACCGCCGTCGCAGCTCAAGGGTTGGGGCTAAGCGTCACATGGCTACATCCCAAGGGCTCACTTGCGGACCATTCCTTCCAAGTGGACGACAGTGAATCGACCGCTATCGTCATCTCGCCTGCGACGCACGCCGAGCGCGGCAGAGACCTGGCTTCCAAATGCGGGGGCGCGGTCAACCTGTTCTCGTTGGGCTCCTTTGACGCCGCCCCCGACCTGCTGCAACTCGCTGCGGATAGCGGGGCGGCGACGGCGGTCGATCTGGCAGAGCCCGATGATATCGCACTTGTCCATTATACCGGCGGCACGACTGGTCGAAGCAAAGGCGCGGTTCGGTCGAATCGAAACGCAGTCGCCTTCGCGTGCGTGAGCGTTCTCGCCGATATCGAATTGCCTGCGCTCCCTCACTATCTGGCTATCGCCCCGAACAGTCATGCAGGTGGAACGATGCTACTTCCGACCTGGCGTCGAGGTGGAACCGTTCATACGGTATCGAAGTTCGAACCTGACCGGGTTTTCAACGCGATTGAAAAGGGACGGATCAACATAACATTCCTGGTACCGACGATGCTGTACGCCTTGCTGGACCATCTCGAACTCGCCCGGAATGATATCAGCTCGCTTCAGTGCATCTATTATGGTGCTGCACCGGCGTCGCCACAAAGGCTTCAGCAGGCGATCGACCGGTTGGGACCGATTCTCTCACAAGGATACGGTCAAACCGAGTGCTACCCGATTTCAGTGCTCCGGCGCCAGGACCACTTGGTCCCAGAGCTCTTGACGTCTTGCGGGTTGCCGGTGGCGAACTGTGAAGTACGTCTGTTGGACAGCGCAGGTCAAGAAGTCCCGGTTGGCGAGCCCGGCGAGATATGCGCTCGCACGCCGGCGGCGATGGATTTCTACTGGCGTCAGCCCGAACTCTCAGCCGAAACACTTCGAGACGGGTGGGTACATACCGGCGACGTCGCACGCATGGACGAGCGCGGGTACATGTTCATCGTCGATCGCATGAAGGACCTCATCATCTCCGGCGGTTTCAATGTCTATCCGCGAGAAGTGGAAGATGCTCTGACGAACTGTCCGGGAGTAAAGATGGCCGCCGTGGTTGGTTTACCAGACAACTATTGGGGCGAAACGGTCGCGGCTGCCGTCATCGTGGATCCTGGATCCGACATCTCAAAGGAAACGATCATCGCTCATGTCAAAGCATTGAAAGGAGCGATTCATACACCGAAGCACGTTCACATCGTTACCGAGTTGCCACTCACCTCACTCGGCAAGATAGACAAGGTAAGGCTCCGACAAAACCTGATGGCTAAGGATGCAGGCTGACGCCTGATGGCGAGGCCGACCGGCTCGAACCGATGGTTCGGTAACCACTCATTTCGCGAATTGAACCCTCGGCAATTGACCCGAAACATCGGCCGCCGCAGACACCGCAGCGCGTTCAGTTGAGCCTGCTTACATTGTTTGTCGCTAGATTTTCTTTGATCTCTCGGTGCACACACATCGTGCACACGCCGCCTTCTAACTAATTGAAAAACTTGAACTCTCGCTCCAATCCATCATTGGACCATTCACGGCCGATTGATCCGATTTGATCGCCACATGGCGCGTGAGCCCGCAGGGACAGGATTTGAACCTACGACGTCACGTTAGGAGAGCGGCATGAAACGATCGGCGGAGAAGTCGGCGCGCTCACCGTTCTCGTTGTTGAGTTCTAACCCGCTCACCGTTCTGCTCTTTACCGGCATCGTGTATGTCGCTTCCGGCCCGGTTACGGTTCCGAACGGGTTCTCTGACCGTCGCGCGGGCGAATGTATGCCCCCGCCCGAGATGTTGAGCAATTCGTTCCATCGCCGTTTCCCGGATATTGGTGCGCGCACGTTCGTTCTCGGGAAATGCGCGCTCCAGTGCCTTCT
>WNGR01007083.1_pt1 | contig 11918 bp, 10 predicted proteins | sample 5407581 | NCBI WGS metagenome assembly WNGR01 (sample SAMN13153383, study PRJNA577476) | soil metagenome | isolation source: 80 cm soil or saprolite under Garry oak tree replicate 2 | place: USA:California | collected 2016-06-15
GCGGGCATGGAGCGGGTGCTGGAGCATGCGAGCGAGTTGCTCGAGTATGCGCCGGTGACGGAGTGGCTGCGGGAGTGTTATCTGCCGCAGGGGGATGAGAAGCCGACGCTGGCCAGCGCGTTTGCGCGGTTGATGGCGAAGATATTCGCCGACCAGGGATTGATTGTGATCGATGCATCTATGCGGGAGTTTCATGCGCTGGGGGCGGGAACGCTGCGGTATGCGATTGAACATGCCGATGAGTTGCAGAAGGAACTGATTGCGCGGAGCGAAGAGCTGGTGCGCGAGGGGTACCATGCGCAGGTGATGGTGGCGGAGGGGGCTTCGCTGCTGTTTCTGGTGGATAAGGAGACGGGGGAACGGGTGGCTCTGCGGAGGCCTGCGGAGGGGCAGTGGAAGGCTGGGGGGCACCTCTACACTTCGGAGGATCTGATTGCGATTCTGGAGAAGAGCCCGGAGCGGCTGAGTCCGAATGCTTTGCTGCGGCCGGTGTTTCAGGATACCTTGCTGCCAACAGCAGCCTACGTGGGCGGGCCGGCGGAGATTGCTTACTTTGCACAGAGCGCTGTGCTGTATGAGCGGATACTGGGGCGAATTACTCCGGTGCTGCCGCGGCTGACTGCGACGCTGATCGAGCCGGCGATTGCCGCCGTGATGAATAAAGATGAGGTGCAGCTTCCGGATGCGATGACGACGGCCGACGAACTGGCGCAGCGGCTGGGCGCGCGGGCGATGCCGATTCCGCTGAAGAGGAAGCTGGCTGCGGTGGGGAATGCTCTGGAGACGGAGCTGGAGGGGCTGAAGGAGTATCTGAGTGGGATGGATGTGAGCCTTGGGACCGCGGCGGGGAGTTCGGGGTCGAAGATGCTTTACCAGATGAATCGGCTGCGGCGGATGGCGGCTACGTATGAGCTGCAGAAAGAAGGCAGCCTGCGGAAGCACGCGGAGGCGATCACGCTGAATGTGTATCCGGGTGGGCATCCGCAGGAGCGGGTGCTGGCTGGGGTGTGGTTTCTGGCGCGGTATGGGGAGGGGCTGATTGAGCGGCTGGTGGGTGTGGCTGGGAATCAGTGTCCCGGGCATGTGGTGGTGCGGCTGTAGCTGGCTCAATGATATTTTTAGAGAAGCGATGCAAACTGTCGCCGGTTTTTGAGCGGCGCTTTTGCATAACGCTTGACGAGGCCTGAGTGAATTCCGTCACCACAAATCGGCGATTTAATTGGATTCTGATCTCGGTTCTTCTGTTGCTCGGAATCTTTCCTGCCAGTGTGTTGGGTCGGCATTCCACGGGTTCCCACGTTGTGCAACGAGCTGCCAGCAGGGCAATAGGAGCGCGCGAAAGCCTTTCCAAGGCAACGCGGGACCCGCGTCCCTCGCCGCCGCGCACTCTGGGCTTCCTCGTTCTTACGCTGCTCGCTAATCTGTTTGCCTTCAGGCTGAGTACGGCAGGGCGTTTGCATCGGGTGATACTGCGCTTCAAGTGCTCGAGTCTCTGGCTTCCATCGCTACTTTTCCGTCCTCCACCGGTCTCTACGGTCGCTTAGCTCACGGCGCCTCACCGCGCTCCTTGGTCGCGTACTCCGCGTGACGTGGCTACCTCTCTAAGCGTGAATAGCACAATATTCAGGAGACACACATGCTTACCCCAGTTGAAAGCACTGTGGTCTGTGTTCCATCTTCCCTTGTCGGCGAAGATGTGGACTCTACAGTACAGTTGCGCCGTCATGCACTGACCGATCTTGTGGTCAGGGAAAAGGGTTATTTTCTGCGAATCGCAGTCTCGATCCTGCACAGCAAGCCAGACGCGGAAGACGTCGTCCATAGCTCGTTTTGTGCGGCATGGCAGGCGATTGCAGCGTTTCGCGGCGAGTCTTCAATAAAAACCTGGTTCTCAAAGATCGTTTCAAACCATGCCATCGTCACCTTAAAGAAGATGAGAAAAAAGACAGTTCTGTTTCTCGAAGATAATCCGGAGTATCTGCACAGCTTCGAGCAGAACTTCAGTTTCGCTGTAGGAAATCCGGAGAAGATGATTGTGCGCTGGGAGCTATTGCAGCTTATACGCAAGCATATTGAGTATCTGCCAGAGGAGACTCGCACAATGGTTGCGCTTTATTGTTCGGATGATTTTTCCATCCAGCAGATTGCGGAGCTGAGAGGCAAATCCTGTTCTTCCGTGAAGGCGCACCTGCATCGCGGGAAGGCGCTGCTGCGAAAGAGCATATGCACGGTGAAAATTCGGAGGGTCGTTGCTCGATGCTGAAGGGGGCGTAGGCGATGTCCAGTTCCCAGGTCTTAAACGAAGACCTGGGAGCGCTGGATTGGTTGCCGCCGTCCGATGGACAAAGATGCCTGGTGTCTTTTCCACCTTCCAGTGGTTCGGCTGCGCGCTTTACAATGGATTTGAGGAGATCGTTATGGGATTGAGCGATCAGCCATTTGAAGTGATGTGTCCGGATTGTGGTGGGATGTTGACGGTGGATCCGGTGACGCGGTCGGTGATTGCGCATAAGTCTGCTCCGAAGAAGAAGATGTTCGAGGACTTTGGCGAGGCGGCGAAGGCGTTGCGTGAGGCGGATGCGCGGCGGGACTCCATCTTTCAGCAGAGTGTGGATGCGCAGAAGAACAAGGATGATGTGCTGGCGAAGAAGTTCGCCGAGGCGGTGAAGAAAGCGAAGGAGAGTCCTTTGGGGGAGCGGCCGCTCAGGGATTTCGATCTGGATTAGGACGCTGGCAAAATAAATCTGAAAATGGTGGCGTAATTTCAGCTCTGGCAAAACGTACGTCTGTTGTCCAGCTTTGCCATGCAAAGCACCATAAACTGACCACAAAAGCACCACATTTACCGTCGCTTTTTCTCAAAAACCCCTGCAAAAACGCCTCTCCACCACAACGAGAAAAATCAGGACAAAACATCGCGGTAAACTGAAGAGATGCCACCAATCTTAAATGCGCAGGGTTTGACCAAGGCCTTTGGCGCGACCCCCTTGTTTCGTGAGATCTCTTTTACTGTGTCAGACGGCGACCGCATTGGGTTGATTGGGCCGAATGGGGCGGGGAAGAGTACGTTGCTGAAGGTTCTGGCCGGGGACGAGGATGCGGATGCGGGTGACGTTGCGGTTCGCAAGCGGGCTCGTGTGGGGTATGTGCAGCAGGAGTCGAACTTTGCGCCTGGGATGACGGTGCGCGCGGTGCTGGAGGCTGCGCTGGTTCGGGCGAAGGTGGCTGAAGGAGAGCACGAGGGGCGGCTGCGGGAGACGAGTGGGCGGACTGGATTTCCTGACCTCGATGCGGAGGCGGCGAAGCTGAGCGGAGGGTGGCGGAAGCGGCTGGCGATTGCGGAGGCAGTGGTGACGCATCCGGATGTGCTGCTGCTGGATGAGCCGACGAACCATCTGGATTTAGCCGGGATTGTCTGGCTGGAGGAGCTGCTGAATGAGGGTAGTTTTGCTTGTGTTCTGGTCAGCCATGATCGTTATTTTCTTGAGAATGTTGCGACGGAGATAGTGGAGCTGAACCGCGTGTATGCGGATGGGCTGCTGCGGGTGAAGGGGAGTTACTCGAAGTTTATCGAGGGCAAGCAGGCCTATATGGAGGCACAGTCGAAGTTGCAGGATGCGCTGAAGAACCGCGTGAAGATCGAGGTGGAGTGGCTGCGGCGGGGGCCCAAGGCCAGGAGCACGAAGGCGAAGGCTCGGATTGACAATGCACAGGACCTGATTGGGCAGTTGAAGGATGTGAACTCGCGGGTGCAGACGGCGAGCGCGGGGATTGATTTTTCGGCGACCGATCGGCAGACGAAGCGGCTGGTGGAGTTTGAGGATGTCAGCGTTGTGCTGGGCGATCGCAGGATCGTGGAGGGGCTGAAGTTTCTGGTGACTTCGGGGATGCGGGTGGGGCTGGTGGGGCCGAATGGGAGCGGGAAGACTACGCTGCTGCGGTTGTTGACGGGGGAGCTGGAGCCTACAGCAGGGACGATCAAGAAGGCGGCTTCGCTGAAGATTGTCTACTTCAGCCAGACGCGCGAGTTGGAGGAGGGCGTGACGCTGCGGCGGGCGCTGGCTCCGGACTCGGACTCAGTGGTGTATCAGGGCAGGGTGGTGCATGTGGCCAGTTATGCTACGAAGTTCCTGTTTACCAGCGAGCAGTTGAACCAGCCGGTGGAGAGATTGAGCGGTGGTGAGCGGGCTCGGGTGCTGATTGCGAAGTTGATGCTGGAGCCGGCGGACCTGCTGCTGCTGGATGAGCCTACGAACGATCTGGACATTGCCACGCTGGAGATTCTTGAAGAGAGTTTGTTGGAGTACACGGGGGCGCTGGTATTAGTGACCCATGATCGTTACATGTTGGATCGGGTGTCGACGATTGTGCTGGGGCTGGATGGGAGGGGTGGGGCGGAGACGTTTGCGGACTACTCGCAGTGGGAGCAGTGGCGGGGCGTGACGGTGGAGGAGGCGATTGCTCCGGGTGCTGCGGGGAAGGCTGTTGCGTCTACGGCTGCTCCCCCGGTTGTTGGGGGGAAGAAGAAGCTCTCTTACCTTGAGGCTCGGGAGTATGCGGGGATTGAAGCTGCGGTGGAGGCGGCGGAGGACAGGCTGCAGGCGGCGCGTGAGTTGATCGAAGATCCTGCGGTCGCGACAGATGCGGTGAGGCTGACGGCCGCGCTGGAGGAGATGGAGGCGGCGCAGGTGGTGGCGGATGGGCTTTATGCGCGGTGGGCGGAACTGACGGAGAAGGCTGGGTAAGAGAACAAACAACGACAAGGGCAACCGCAGGTCCTTCGACTTCACCGCTCGCAAATGCACGAGCGGCTTCGCTCAGGATGACACTTCCGGGGGCGTCCCCAAGCTAAGGTCGCCGGTAGACCACTCCACCCTTAATCACAAACGTCACGCGCCGCAGCACGGAGATGTCTTCCAGGGGATTTCCTGGGACTGCGATGAGGTCGGCGTAGTAGCCGGGCTTGAGCTCGCCGATCTGTCCGCTCCAGCCGAGGAGTTTGGAACCGTTGAGCAGGTCGGCTTTCAGTACGTCCGCGGGCTTCATTCCGTACTCGACCATCAGCTCCATCTCGCGGGCCTGGGTGCCATGGGGGAAGGGGCCTACGTCGCTTCCTACTGCGAAGGGGACGCCTGCGGCCATCTGCTTCTTGAACTCGGCTGCGTGGAAAGTCAGCTCGGCCCGCTCGCGGGTTGCTCGTTCGGGCGTCTCAGCGTGATCTGCAAAGTACTCCATGATTGCGAAGGTTGGGACCGCGTAGATCTCCTTGTCGCGCATTGCTTTCATGGTGGCTTCGCTTAGCTGGTAGGCGTGGTCGACGGAGGCAACGCCGGCTGCTACGGCGTAGCCGGTTCCGGGTTCGGCTGTGGCGTGGACGGCTATGCCTCGGCCTGAGTGGATTCCACCGCCTGTTCGTGCGGCTTCTGCTACGGCGGCTGCCAGTTGGGCTTCGGTGTACTGGTAAGGGCTTTTGACGACGCCGTCGTGCAATGAATCCTTGCCTGTTTCGTAGATCTTGGTGAAGTCTGCTCCACCCTTGCGCTGCTCGCGGATTACCTTGATCAGATCCTCGGTTGAGTCGGCGTAGTCTGCGTTCGAGAGGACGTGCTGGGCCGGGTTGTAGTTGATCGCGTCTTCGTGGCCTCCGAGGATGTCCACAGCGTTGCAGCTTACGCGCATCCGCGGGCCGGGAATCAGGCCAGAGTTGATGGCGTTGCGTACGGCTACATCGGCGCAGCCGGCGCCTTCGGAGCCCATGTCGCGCTCGGCGGTGAAGCCGGCCAACAGGTCTTCCTTTGCTGCTACGGCGGCGATGAGGGTTCGCTGGGGAACGCTCTCCTCTACGGTCTGCAGGTCTTCGGCTCCGGGGTGGAGGAAGAGGTGCACGTGCGCGTCGATCAGACCGGGCATCAGGGTTGCGTCGCCGAGGTCGATGATCTGTGCTCCGGCTGGGCGCGCGATGCTGGGGCCTGCTGAGACGATGCGCTCGCCTTCGACCAGGACCTCGCCGGGAGTCACGATCTTTCCGGCGGCTACATCGAGCATCCTTGCTGCGTGGATGACGATGGGATGCTTCGCAGGTGTCTGTCCGTAACAGGCTGCTGCCGCGAGGCCGATTGCAAGACTGCTGAGGAAGATTTTCATGGTTCCAGCAGCATACCTTGAAGCGGCGAAAGTGTTTAGAAGCCCATCGAGTCGTCGGCTGTGGGGCCGTAGAGCGGGGGCACCGGGACGTTGTTGAGGCGGAGATAGACTCCGAGCTGGGCGCGGTGGTGGATGATGTGGTTGAAAAACATGCTGCGGTAGAGGAGGGAGCGCGGGGCGTCGGCTATGGTCTTGTCTCCCCAACTGAGCTTCCAGTTCTTCTGGAGGTCTTCGTCGGTTGACTTGGCGAGGGCGGCTCGGGCTTCGGCTGCCACAGCGTCGAAGTCTGCGAGGAGCTTCTCGCGGGACTCGAAGACCATGGATGGGAACTTGCTGGCGGCGAGGTCAAGCTCGTCTGTGGTGAGGATGGTGATTCCGAAGCGAGGCAGGGTGGCGACGTGGACGGCGAGGCGGCCCATGGGCATGGATTTGTCGTGACACTTGAAGTCGGGGTTGTTTTCCGGGACTCGCTCGAGTGTGGTGCGGGTACCCTTCATCTCGTTGTCGAAGTCTTGGAGGAGAATTTCTGCGATGGTCATTGGAGTTCCTTTCGACCGCGGATTTTCGCGGGTGAACATGGATTAATGCAAAGGCTTAACGCGGATTTAAAAAAGCAAAACACCGATCAAGAACATAAAGTAAAGAAGGCCACTGACAACCTCCTGTCAGCAGCCTTCGGGTCCCGGAAGAGTCCAGGAGAGTCTAGCGCGTTAGAGGCCGGTGATGTTGTAGCCGCAGTCGACGAATGTTATCTCGCCGGTGATGCCGCTGGCCAGGGGGCTCGAGAGGAAGAGGGCGGCTCCCCCTACTTCGAGCTGGTCTACGTTGCGGTGGAGGGGGGCGCGTTCGGTGACGGCGTCGAGGATCTTGCTGAAGTCGCCTATGCCGCGGGCGGCGAGGGTCTTGATGGGGCCGGCGGAGATGGCGTTGACGCGGATGTTTTTGGGGCCGAGGGAGACGGCGAGGTAGCGGACCGTAGCCTCGAGCGCGGCCTTGGCGACGCCCATGACGTTGTAGTTGGGGAAGGTCTTGGTGGAGCCGTAGTAGGTGAGGGTGAGGATGGAGCCGCCTTCGGTCATCAGGGGGACGGCGGCGCGGCTGACGGCGATCAGCGAGTAGACGCTGACGTCGTGGGCGATGCGGAAGCCCTCGCGGCTGGTGAGGAGGAAGTCGTTCTTGATCTCGTCGGCGGGGGCGAAGGCTACGGCGTGGACGATGGTGTGGAGGGTCCCGTAGGTCTCCTTGAGCTGGGCGAAGAGGGCCTCGATCTCGGCGTCGGAGGAGACGTCGCACTGGTAGGCTTTCGCGTCTTTCAACTCGGGGATGAGGGCGTCGGCTTCCTTCTTGAGGCGCTCGTTCTGGTAGCAGATGGCGAGGGTGGCGCCGGCTTCGGAGAGCTTCTGGGCGATACCCCAGGCGATGCTGCGCTTGTTGGCGAGGCCGAAGACGACGGCTACTTTGCCTTTTAGATCGATCATGTTGCAGTTAGCTCCTGTTGGTTTCCGATGGTAAGGATAGCAGTGCGGCTTGTGGGGCGGCTGGGGGTACCCCCCTCCCCCCTACCTGAGCGTAAAATACTTGTTTTCAGTTGCTTGCTGGCGTAGATGTCTGCAAAATCTTCATTATAAACGGGTTACGGATAAAATCTTCTTTCTAAAAGGTTTATGAGTGTTAATGGGGAAGCCCCGGCTTTTGGCCGGGGCCTTTTTGTTGTATGAGTTAATTGTAGCGGATTGAATGGAACTCTTTTGCCAACTATATTTGGCTTGTTTTCATAGAGTTAGATGGTTTGGGACTTGACACGTGTTTTTGCTGGGTTTTTTGGGAAAAGTTTTTTTGCTCCTCCTGTTTAGATTCGTTCGCGTTACTGAAGAAGGCGATTCAGTCGTTCCGGCTTCGCCTTCACTCCGGCCTTCGGCAGAGTGGGGGCGCCTCTTCGAGGCGCGTGTCTATGGCACGGCTGAAGCCGGGCCCTTAAACAAGACGGGAGGTTTTCGCGGACTTTGAAGGTGTGCCCCTTCGGCTTCTTTGGAGGGGTGCGGGTTTGAGAGAGAACAGGCACGGCAAGAACGAGAACAACAACAAGAACAACGACAAAGGCAACAGCAACTGCAAAGGCACCAGCAAGAGCAAAGACGAAATACAGGGATCTCTCCACTGCGGCGGCAAAGTGCGCCGCTTTCGGTCGAGATGACGTTTGTTAGAGGTGGGTCAGAGAACGAGCAAAGGCGACGACAAACTGGGGCGATACGGGAGGGATCAGGAGACGAGCAGGGGTGTCTGCATGTCGAGGGACTCGGTTTGGGATTCGTGCAGGAGGGCTCGGCTGCAGTTGCGTCCGGCGTGCTTGGCGGCGTAGAGAGCCTTGTCGGCGCGGGCCAGGAGATTCGTAGCTGCTTCCCCGGGGACAGCTTCGGTGAGGCCGATGCTGACTGTAACCGGCAGGGTGTTGCCGGAGGAGGTGGAACGGACTGAGTGGCCGACCTGCTCTGAGACGGTGAAGGCGTCGGAGCAGGGTGTCCGTGGAAGGATGAGGAGAAACTCGTCGCCGCCGTAGCGGCCGAGGCAGTCATGGGCGCGGAGACCGTTGGAGACGGCGGCGGCGACTGCTCGGAGGGCTTCGTCTCCCGCGGCGTGACCGAAGTTGTCGTTGATTGCTTTGAAGTGGTCGATGTCGATGAGGGCGATGCAGAGTTTCTGGTTGCTGCGTTCGATGCGCTTGAGTTCGAGGGCAAGCTTCTGCTCGATGCCGCGACGGTTGAAGGCTCCAGAGAGGAGGTCGCGCTTCGACTCGGTCCTGACGAGCGCGAGGGAGCGGCTGTTGCACATCATGAGAAAGAAGATGCCGGTGAGACAGACGGAGACCAGACCGGATGCGAGGGTAAAGGTCTGGACGGTGTCGCGCTGCAGGTAGTCGGCGGGAGCGCCGTGGAGGAGCGTCTGCACGCCGCGGTTGAGGCTCAGGATGGCGAAGAAGCTCATGGAGGAGGCGAAGAGGCGTGTGGTGTTCCGCCCCTCGGCGTGGAGGAAGAGTTGGATGGCAACGAGACCGCGGGCCAGCGCGATGGCGAACGAGACGGTCACGATGCAGGGAACGATGTTCCTGTGCACCTGAGTGAAGTAGAAGACGACTGCGATGGTGAGGAGGCCTAGAACCAGGACGGGGTAGATCGACCGTTCGCTGCCGAGGAAACGAAGAATGCCGTGGTAGAGAAGGGTGAACGAGGTGAAGATGAAGCAGGTGGCGATAACAGCCGAGACGAAGTAAGGCAAGACTCCCGATGAGGAGAGCAGAAAGGCGGCGGGAATACCGAAGAGAAAGCTGAGCGCCACGGATGCCACTCCGCGCAGATCGGGATATATGCGGCGCACACCGAAGAAGACGAGAGTGAACACCATCGCCAGCAGCGTCTGACAGGCAAACAGTGTCCGGTTGTCGAACCAAGAGAGGAGAGACATTTTCAGCAAAACAGCCTCGGTGAGATTCTATGGGCGACGCCAACAGCAAAGAAACCACGAAAGTTGTATCGGCTGTGGAGTTGCTGAGGGTTAGGGCTGGGTGAGCCAGTCGTATTGGTCCTGGGTGAGGGGGACGACGGAGAGGCGGAACTGGCGGAAGAGGATGGAGCCCTGGAAGACGGCGGCTTCGCGGATCTCGCTGAGGGGCTTTTCGCGCTTGAGGCGCTTGACGGGCTGGATGCGGACAATGGAGATTTTGGGGTCTTCCGGATTGGGCGTCACGGAGACGACTTTGGCCGTGCCTACGGCGGCTTTGCCGACGTTGGAGTGGTAGATGACGAGCTTGTCGCCCTTCTTCATGTTGCGGAGGGTGAGGAGGGCCTGGTTGTTGCTGATGCCGTCCCAGGTGGTCTCGCCGTCGCGGAGGAGGTCGTCGAAGGAGTATTTGTCGGGTTCGGTCTTGAGCAGGTAGGGCATAGAGAGCGATGAGCTTTGAGCTATGGGCTTTGAGTTTATTGAGACTAGCCGCCGAGGTCAATGAGGTGGACTTCGTCGAGGGGTTGGCCGAGGAAGTTGGTGCCGAGGCGCTGGAATTTTTCGATGGAGTCGGTGGCGTAGAAGGTGCAGGTGGGAGCTTCGGTGGACGTGGTGATGGGGAGGTGGGCGGCGACGGCGCGGGCGGTGGCTTCGGCGGAGTCGATGATGCGCATGGGATGGTGGAGGTTGTGGAGGGTGGTTTCGATGAGTGGTTTCAGAAGAGGGTAGTGGGTACAGCCTAGCAGGAGGGTGGAGGCTCTCGGGGCTTCGGCCAGGGCTTCGAGGAGGTAGATGCGGAGGACTTCGGCGGTGACGGCGTGGTCGATCCAGCCTTCTTCAACGAGGGGGACGAGGAGGGGGCAGGCCTTTTCGGTGGCGGGGAGGCCGAGGGCGTTGAGGGCTGCAAGATAGGCGTGCGACTGGATGGTGGCGGCGGTGGCGAGGACGAGGACGTGGGGGTTGGGCCCTGATTGGAGATGGATGGGAGCAACCGCAGGTCCTTCGACTACGGCGGCAGAAGCGCCGCCTTCGCTCAGGATGACACTTTTTTCTTTATTCGTTGAATTCGAAACGCTGCCCGCAAGTGGGCGGTCAGCTCCGCTCAGGATGACACTTTCTTCTTCATTATTCGTTGATTGGTTATTCGTTGGATTCGAAGATTTCGGGATGACGGTGCTTTGGTTTTTGGCGGACTGGGCTCCGGGTTGGATTACGCCTATGACGGGGATGGGGAGGGAGTGCTGGATGTCCGGAAGCGAGAGGGCTGTGGCGGTGTTGCAGGCGATGACGAGGAGGTCGGCGCCCTGGTCGGCGAGGAAGCGGGCGCTGGAGAGGGCGTAGCGAGTGATGGTCTCGCGGGACTTGGAGCCGTAGGGAAGGCGGGCGGTGTCGCCGAGGTAGATGTAGTGGGCTCCGGGGATGAGGGGGAGGAGGGCGCGGAGGACGGTAAGGCCTCCGAAGCCGGAGTCGAAGACTCCTATGGTGGGGTTTGTCTTATTCATCGCTGGGTGGCTTCTTCGGTGGGTGGCGTTGGTCTGGTGGTGGTGTCGGTGGCGGGGTAGGTGCGTTGGAGGTCGGCGTGGCCGGCGAGGGTGTCGTGGGGGTGGCCGTCGACGAGGAAGCGAATTTGGGTGACCTGGGGGAGTGCGGCGTGGAGGGTTCCGATGATGGATTGGACGGTGAGGTCTTCGGCCAGGATGCCGGAGGGGTGGTTGGCGATGAAGGAGCCGCGGAGGTTGATGATGGCTAGCTGGCCGGCGCTTTGGCCGGATGGATTGGCGAGGAGGAAGATGTCGTCTACGGCGGGGCCGCTTTGGAGGGGGTGGGGAGAGTCGGGTAGGGAGTACTGGGCGAGGAGGTGGTCGAGGAGGACGCGGGCGCGGACGGTGGCGTCCTGGGGGAGGGCGAGGTGGGATGTGGTGGGGGTGATGGCGCCGTCGGTGTCGCTGGCGAGGTAGAGGGTGACATCTTCTGTGCTGGCGGTGGTTGGGGCGGCGATGGGGGTGGCGTTAAGGGCGGTGAGGCGCTTGTGGGCCTGCTGGCAGCCGTGGAGGAGGAAGGCGGCCATGAGGAAGATTCCGCCGAGGAGGCTCCAGAAGAGGATGCGCTGGTAGCGGGGGATCATCGGGAGGCTCCGGCTTGCGGGATGGTGTGGGAGCGGAAGGAGGTTAGGGCTGAGGCGATGGCTTCGGCTGCGTGCTGCTGGTAGGTGGCGTCGGTGACGGGGGTTGGGGCTGAACCGGGGATGGTGAGGGGGGCTAGTTCGATCGCTACGGCGG
>WNGR01021039.1_pt1 | contig 11916 bp, 12 predicted proteins | sample 5407581 | NCBI WGS metagenome assembly WNGR01 (sample SAMN13153383, study PRJNA577476) | soil metagenome | isolation source: 80 cm soil or saprolite under Garry oak tree replicate 2 | place: USA:California | collected 2016-06-15
GGTTCTTGGACACATTAAGTGTGCCTGCTTGCTTGGGGTGGGAACTGATCACGCATCAGGGATGTAAGGGATGAGCCCTTGGCGGAATGCAGCCTCCTGGATCTCCCTGGGTGCCTGACGCACATCGATGATCAGCCCATTGACCTCAAGCATCCAGATGAGGGGGTTCTTATCAACCATCGAGGGGATCGACCAATCCGGATCCATGGGATACATACCCATGAGATCGCGGATCTGCTTGGATTTGGCCTGCATGGTAGAAGAACTGAGCTCGAAATACTCCCAGATTTGACTTGCCGCAATGTGGGGTGTCTGCGAGGAATCGAAAAGAAAGTTGACCATGCCCAGTGCATGAATGATCCCACACGCCCAGGTGTTGGCCTTGCCTCGCATCAGCGGCGAAAGGTGTTTGCGACACAGGGTCGCCGTCAGCTCACGGCAGAGTTGCCCATACTCGTCATTCAAGTAGGTCTGACAGAAGGTGTCTGTGAGATGGGTGATCTCATCAAAACGCGCCTGCATGTCTTTTGGGACGTTTTGTGATGGACTTCTTTTCGGCATACCTGCCTCCTTCACGTCTTCAGTGTAACGCATCAGCGCGAGAGGTGACAAATGAGGCACCCATTCGTTAGGCACAGACTACGCTGCTGCAGTGGCCATTGGTGTAGACCCGGTGCCGCTTGTCTCATGAGAGGGAGGAGAGGCAGACTTCCAGGAAGAGCGTCGTCTCTGATCTTTGCTTAACAGTTCCCGAGCAGCCGGATGCAGCAGGACGCGGCGTTGCAGCAGCGGAAATCCCGCCTGTCCGTAGGAACTGCGTTTGATCCACTTCACTTTATTCACGAAACCCTCAACCATTCCATTGCTCCAGGTCATGCTGCATCCATTGGCAACAGCCTCCGCATCGTCAGCCAACGAGCTCAACAAAAGCGATTAGCTCGGCAATCCCACTGGTCCGGACAGCGGCTTTCCATTGCTCCAAGCGCACCTGCCCCTCGTGTTTTCGCAGCAGACGACCAAAATCCTGCGTAAGCGTGAACACCACAGCGATGGTCGAGTCCCTTTGGACAAGGTGCTCCAGATAGGCCGTTTGCTCTCTCGTGCGGCTTTGTGTGGATCTCACCATCATAAGTGCAACACCTCTGGGCGAAGGAGGCTTGTCCCAGATGATGGTCTGTTTCGAGACAGGGCGCGCTCCTTTGGGACGAAAGGGGCGCAACCGCATCTCAAGTGTACGCCGCGTACCCGTGTATCGCCTCCGCGACAATTTCCTCGTACAACCTGGCTACGTTATGGCACCCTTGGTTCCATCGCGAAGCCAGGTAGGAAAGGTAAGGATCAACGATGGAAGAAGAGCGAGATCGTCGTCGCGGAGGTGGAGGCGTTTCTTGTTCGAGGGCACGATAGACACGGCGCGAACTGACTCCGACGACCTGGGCAATCTGCTCTTTGTGATATCCTTCTCGATCCAGTTTCCAGATCCGCTTATGAAGACTCACGCGTTGGCGATGACGAGCACGGCGCTCTTGTGAGACTTTTTCCGGCACCGCTCCCCTCTCTGCAGGACGTGCCTTTCCTGTGCTGCCTCCGGTCGCCTTTTTGAGCACACGCTCCTGCTTGCGAAAGAACTTCTCCAAGGCTTCGGCAAAGTTCTTCTGTAAGTGATAACGATCGACCACCTGTTTGGCCTGGGGAGCGCCCTCGGTGGCAGCTTCACGGAAGATTTGGCCGCGATCGCGTGAGACCAGGTCAATTTCGGGATGCTTGCGCAACCACGCTTGACTCGTTTCCACCGAACGGTCTGCTAACAATTGCACGACTCGTCGCTTTTCCAGGTCCACCAGGATAGTTCCATAGCGGTGGCCTTTCTTCCACGCCCACTCGTCTACGCCCACCTGGTGCACCGAGCCTTCGCTGGGTAGGGGAAGCTGCAAGACGCGACGGATGATGGTCTTGGCGGTCGTGGGCATGCCAAAGGACGAGGCAATCTGCGCGGCATCGGCTCCGTTGGTGAGCACTCCGGTCGATTGGAGTGCCTTGATCAGCCGATCAGTCATCCGGGCGTAGTGCTGGACCAACTCTGGGAAGCGTTCAGCAAAGATGTGTTGGGAACACAAAGCCTCTGGACAGATCCACTTGCGCACCAGTAATTTGAGCGCGAGACTTCGCCCACCAAACGCGAGATCAGCAACGGTGCGCTGATAGCGACTGTGGACTCGTGACCCCGCTGTTCCACATCGTGGGCATCTAGCGGTGAGAGATGTTGTATGAAGATGGACGAGAACTGTCTGCTCATGCACCTCGATACTATCCAGATCCAATGTTGATGGGAATCCAAAAAGAGAAGAAAGATTGATGGGGAATGCCTCCAGGTAACTGACATGGGTTTCACTGCGGGTATTCTACCACAAAAGGTTCTCCGGTGTCGAACCATGAGGTCACAGTGCCATTTAAGCAAGCAGGCACACTTAATGTGTCCAAGAACCGATATTATTTCGCTCGTCTGCAAAAAACGATGAAAGGAAGAATGTGATGGTTCGTCAACGACGGTAAAAGATGCAGAGAAAAGATATGGCTCATGGCCACTTTGGGGGCATGCAGGTTGCTTGCTTGCTGTGGCAAAGAGTCTGCTCTGAGAAGTTCCCTTCCAGGACAAGCCTCTCAGGCGGTTTCGGCAAAGAAGCTTTCTTATGTGTTCCTCTCCTTTTGGTTAACAGTTTTTGCTTCTATTTTGGTAGAGTGTAGGAAAATGCTAAGGCTGACAGTGTTCCATCGTCAACTTTCCACGGTTCCAGCCTCTGAATTTCGCCGCCTTGGGGCTTATCTATTGATTTCGGGTCTACTTGAATGTGCGATAAGATAAAGAGTGCAACCCTTGGGTAGCAATTTTGTGCATGTTTGACCTCATTTGCAGTCAGGAAAATCTGCGTCCCATCTGAAGTAGTTCCTTTGACTTCAACGTGAAGTTTTTCTCCTGTATCAGCCTGGCAGAGCAGATCATACGATTGTGTGGAAGAGACGTCAGAAACTCTCCATCCTTGTTCCTCATAAAAGGCTGTCGCTTTCTGCATTGCATATAGTTCGATCGCTCGACGTATATCAGGATTAGTAGAATACCCTTGTCCTGGTCTTCTCTTTCCTGCGTATTCTGCAATAGTAAGTTCGGCGTCTTCTATCTCGGGGTTTCTTACAGGCCAACCTCCAACAGCCTCCATAATGGCATCCCATTGATCGGGGGTCACATGAAATTGTGATCCACCTGTTGTACGAGCGACACTTAGCTCTTTCAAAAATGGCAGGTCTGGAGCATCGTCCCATAGGGGCAAGGCCGGAGGAACGAAGTAGCGTATCATTACTCGATCTCCTACCTCATTTATTGTATTTGGATCTACCCAATAGCCTTCGTTGGGATCTTTGCCAGGCTCGGGATCGGTCAACACTTCAGCCAGCGCGACGATCCCTCTATGCCGATCCTTACCCTTAGCTTTCCAAATGATTGCTCTATCACCAGCCCGGACTTTTCCGCGTGGGACGGGCAGGCTGCTTACGGTTAGCTCTCGAATAGCTTTTTCAATTCGATAAAAATTGGGGTTTTTACAAAAAGCCCAGTACTGTTGTTGTGGTTGTTGCATATTTGTACTCTCCAGTGAATAATCTTGCATGTATTATATTATAAATGACGCATAGTAGTGAATTAGTATTGTGTTGTTTTATTTGCTTGCTCCTCAGAGGCATTGAGCAACCGGTTCTATATTGTTATAACCGGATAACTTTTTAGTGCTTCTATATCGTTTTAAGATGAGAATTCTATGCTTCCATTTTGAACCTGCGGGATATCCAGCTGGGAATAGAGTTGTCACCTCATACCAGGTGGATGAAGACGAGGCCTCTTCCGCAACTTTTCCCTGGAAGCATTTAGGAGAAACACCAGGAGGACGAGTGAACAGAGAGAACCCGGAAAGATAGCCTTGAGACAAGGCCATTCTTTGGTTGAACAGCTCTCTTCTTCAGATGTCTGATTGACACATATCTTGGCTGTTACGCAACCTTGCTGATCGCCTCTGTGGTATGCTGAAAGTTTGTGTTCTTTTTTCTCACCCCCGGTGTCTCCAGATGATCTCCCTGCTGTGCTTGCTTCTTCTTGTTCTTTCTCTCCAGACTCCTCGGACTCAGGTGAAGCACGCGAAGCTTGAGCAGATCGAGATCGGCTTGACCATACATACTTCGTTTAATGAGCTTTAAGCGATTGACCTGCCCTTCGACAGGGCCATTGCTCCAAGGCAAGGTTAATCCTGCCAGTACTGCATCTTTATCTTGTTGCACACCATTCACAAAGGACTGAAAGGCTTGGAGATGACTGCTTTCCACTTTGCCCAGCCACTCCTCAAGCCGTTCTCCGGTGAGCTCATGTATCATGTGCAGAAACTCTTTGACCAGTTGATAGGCGGTTTCCAAGTCGGGGCTTGCCCCCCTTAATTGTCGGAGGTTCTCCTGCTCCTCTACTTTCAAATCTTCTTCTTTGCGGAAAATGCGGAAGGAGAACTCACAAAGAGCTCCAAGCTCGCCAAACAGCGATAAATCGCCTTTTGTGACCCTATGTAGCCTTTGGCTCTCAATTCTCTTTCCAATTGTGCTCCCGACCGACACCCCTGGTGCCAACGCTCCAAGAGGTAGGTCTTGTACGGGTCAAGGGGACTGGATCGAGGCTTACGCGGGCCAGCATAAGGGATGTCTCCCCGACTGAGCCAGTGGCGAACGGTTCGCTCTGCCATGCCCACCGCGGCAGCAATCTCAGCACTCTTCATCCCTTGATTTTGCAAAGCCGTGATCTGCTCATAACGAGCTTGGCGATCGGCTTGACGAGCCTGTTGCGCCTGTCTTTCTGCTCTCGTCCGTGGATGACTGGCTGGCTTGTGTGAGAGGGGCCCCTCTTGCTGGGATTGGGCCTCTGCCGCCGTTTCTGCACGACGAAGCTGGGCGAGACAGGAGGCAAGCAGAACCGAGACACATCCGGCTAGGTTCTTCACCAAATGCCAACGATCACTCACTTCTCGGGCTTGAGGAGCGCCTTTCTTAATCGCTGAGGCATATTCTGAGGAACCATCGCGACTCACTGTGTCAATCGTGGGGTGCTCCTTTAACCAAGCCGAGACAGTCTCTACGGTGCGGTCGCTGAGGACATCAATGGGCAAACCCCGTTCCAGGTCACAGATCAGGGTTCCATAGTGCAGTCTGCGTTTCCATGCCCAATCGTCGAGTCCAATGACATGTGGCTCTTGCAGGGCAGGCCGTTGCGATTGGTGAACCAGACGCAAGATCGTATCACGACTCCCGCTGAAGCCCAACTCGCTTCCCGTATCCGCTCCTGCCTGGCCCCCTTCTTTGATTTTTGGAGCTGTTTGGTGCGTTGGGCGTGAGGATGGCAAAGCTCTGGGAGGCGTTCCACGAAGATCTTTTGAGTACAGGTACTCTTTTGACAGAAAAAACGACGGACATGCATGATGAGACGGATGGGATGCCCAGCGGCGGGAAGATCGTGCAGGGTCCGTGTATAGCGACTTTGGATACGCGAAGATGCGGTCCCACATGAGGGGCAAGAAGCGGTTGGGGATGTGGTACGCAGAGTCAGGGTGATTTCCTCAGCTACCTCTACCTCCTCAACTTGGATCTCAGGAAGGTCTAGAAAAATGATCATAAGGGGTCTTGGGGTCCTCGAAAAAGTCAGTGAAAGTGAAAAAATGTTCAACTTCTTAGTATACCACATTCTCTATCAGCAAGGTTGCGTAACAGCCATAACTTCGCCACTTCTGACCCATAAAATCGCCATCACATTGAGCTTGAATTGAAGATTGTACCTGAGTTTTGCGCATTCGGTACCTGAGTTTTGCGCAATAAGTACCACTTCCGAATGGAAAGATTGAGATTGGCTAATCGGCTATGGTACGCTGTTGGCAGCGAGAAAATCATTTTCCATGTGTGTGAGGGAAAAAGAGACCATGGCCAAGCCTCTCGATGGCGTCGCACTCCCAGCGTACTTTCGTCGGCTGGGCTATGAACGTGCGACTCAAGACCTCTTGATTCACATCCGTAATTCGCCGCCCAGTCGCATCCCAGGCGCGCGACGTGGCAATATGCCCGTTTGGTATCCTTCCAAAAAGATGCAATGCATCATCAAAGCAGAAAGTGCCAAAGTCGAGTTTGCCTTTCTACTGCAAGCGGAGCATGCCGATGACGTGCTAGAGGTTTGGGATCAACCGCCGTCCATTCCATTAGAATATGAAGATCGCCGAGGACGTGTCCAACGTCCTCTGCATACGCCCGACTACTTTCTGTTTCGTGCGAACGGCGCGGAATGGATAGAGTGCAAGAGCTCCCAGGAACTGGTGAAACAAGCAGAGGCACGTCCGAACCGCTATCGTTTGGATGAACGAGGCATCTGGCATTGCCCTCCTGGTGAGGCATATGCGGCGAAATACGGATTGACCTACCGTGTGTGGGCATCCGATCAGGTCAACTGGGCAGCACAAGAGAACGCCCTCTTCCTGGAGGACTACTACCAGGATCTCGAACGTCTGGTTGTCCCGGAGGTGGTGTTAGCAGTGCTCACGCAGGTAGTGAGAGACCATCCTGGCATCTTGCTTTCAGACCTCCGAACGGAAACGAGGGTCTCTGCTGACCTGATCAACATTGCTATCGCCAGACACGATCTGTACGTTGATGTGGCCACCTACCGGCTTTGCGAACCCTGGCATACTCCAGTCTTTCTCCATCGACAAGCTGCGCGTAGTTTCTCGCCTTCCCAGGAGCAAGAGAACAGTGCAGTAGTTGCCTCTTCCCTGCCTGTTACGCCAGCCAATTTTACCGAAGAAGGTCGAGCCGTGCTCGAACAAGCTAGTGAGACCGATCTTGCCACCGCCCTTTTCCGCAACCGAGTGATCAACCCTGATCAGTATGATGATGACGAACAAGTCCAAACAGCCGCCCAGCGAGCGGCTGTCCCAGCTCGCACCAGGCAATACTGGCAGCAATTGTATCGGATCGGAGAAACGCGCTACGGCAGTGGTTTTCTCGGCTTGCTTCCCCATTACCACAATTGCGGTGGACTCAGACAAATTGAGGCCGAGGTGATCTCACTCATCCACCAGGTTCTGGAAACCCACTACGATACGACCACGCGCAAACCCAAGCGAGGGGCCTACGGTGAGTACTTGAAATGTTCTGAGGAGCAACATCTGAATGCCGTTAGTCAAAAAACGTTTTACTTAGAAGCGAAACGACATCTTGGAGCATATGATCAAACAGTCATACGTGAAGGTACGCGTGCTGCCTACCCATTCAAAGACTTCGTTCGTGAACAGGAGCGGACCATCAGTCGGCATGGGAGCTACTGTTGGGCCATGGGCCACCTCGACCATACCGAGTTAAATCTGGTTCTTTGCGACTCCCGTACTGGCGAACCATTGGGTAAGTGCTGGTTGACGCTGCTCATTCTTTCGCACCCCAGGCTCGTTGCTTCCTACTACTTGACCTTCGATCCACCTTCTTACCGCTCCTGTATGATGGCTCTCCGCCTCTGCGTCCAGCGTTACGGGCGCTTGCCAACAGCGATCACAGTTGATGGAGGCCCGGAGTTTGCCAGCGTCTACTTTGAGCAATTGCTTGCCCTCTACCGGGTGCGCAAGCATCAACGTCCGGCTGCTGAACCGCGCTTTGGAGCGCCCCAGGAACGATTGTTTGGTTCCATGCAGAGCGAGTTTTTGTACCATCTTTTGGGAAACACACAGGCTACCCAGCAACCTCGACAAATGACCAAAGCGACTGATCCACGCCGCCATGCCGTGTGGACGCTTCCGGCTTTAGCTGAGCGAGTTCAACAATGGGCCGATGAGGAGTACGAAACCATCCGGCATCCAGCACTGGGCATGACGCCACGCCAGGCATACACACTTTCCATGGAGCGTGACGGGCAGCGTTCGCATCGCGAGATCGCCTACGATGAAGCCTTCCGCATGGCAACCCTTCCGACGACACGTAAAGGCACGGCGAAGGTCGTCCCTGGCGTCGGGGCGCGGATGAATCATCTAGATTACTGGTGCGAAGCCATGCGCGATGCAATGGTCGAAAATACCCAGGTCCAGGTGCGATTCGACCCTTTCGACGTGAGTGTTGGCTTTGTCTACATTGATGGAGTATGGCGACAATGCTTTACCCCTTACGATGAGTTTGCGGGATGCTCCGAACGGGAATTGCAACTTCTGGCTTCTGAACTGCGCCAGAGCAATCGTCTCCAATATGGTCGGGAGCAAGTCGAAATCACTCAGAAGCAACTTGCCGACTTCCGGCGCGAGAACGCGGCGAAAGAGGTTATCCTGCGCCAGCAGCGCACCGACCGAGAAACCAGGGCTGCCCTGAAAGTTCTTGAAGGAGGAAGGCGCATAGCGGTTCCCCCTGATGGATCTCCTTCTGCGGATGAGCCTGCCCGTCCAGCAGTTTCGCTAACTCCGTCCGAGAAAAAGCCAGAGAAGCTCCTCGTGTTCAAGAGGATTAGCCCATGAACGAGGAACGGCCAGAGGCTACCCTAGATGGGGAAGAACAACAGGCGGAAGAGCCGGAGTTTTTTGACCGAGCCTTGCTGTTGCAGCCGCCAGAGGTACGCCAGGAGTATTTTGAGCAGCGTTGCCTCATTGAGCATCCACGACTCCTGGAAACGCTCGACGCCATTCTCGACGCCATATGTGCGCCGGGAGAAGGGGTGCTGACCCGCCGACCAGGCACCATCGTGCTCGTGATCGGCCCAGCTCGTGTCGGCAAGACCACACTCATCCATTTGTTGGAAGAACGCTTGCTGGCCTACGCCGCTGCCCGTATGCGAACTGATCCACACTTCATCCCTTTCGCCAGTATTACGGCTCCAGAAGCAGGATCGGGTCGGTTTGACTGGATCGATTTCTACCGGCCAGTGCTTCGCCAGCTTGGTAACCCTTTTGTAGACAGTCCGACCCACCCCATCCGTGCGCGGCAGATGCGAGAAGCCACGGAGGCGGCCTACCGGGAACGCAAACCCCTGGCGATCATCGTGGATGAAGCTCATCATCTGGCAGAAGCAACCAGGGGAAGCCGTCTTCAGAGCCAGTTAAATCATCTCAAAAATTTTGAGAATACCACAGGTGTGAGCCATATTTTGGTCGGGACGTATGAAATGAGACCCTTTCGCAAGGTCAATCCACAACTGGCTCTACGAAGCATCGATGTCCATTTTCCTCGTTACGATATGACAAAGGAGCAAGACTGCCTGATCTTCAAAAGCATCCTGTGGGCCTTGCAGCGGCAACTGCCGGTTGAGGAAGAGCCGCTGCTGGCCCAGAAGCATTGGGAGTTCTTGTACGCGCGGAGTATCGGATGTATTGGCCTGCTCAAGCTCCACCTCAACCGTGCCCTCAATTGCGCACTCAAAGAAGGGACACGCACGGTCACTCTTGACCATTTACGCCAGACCGCTTCGTCTGATGTACGCGTGAAGCTCGCGCTACGCAATGCCCTGGAAAGCGAGGCGGAATTTGTCGAGGCCGAAGACGCCGACGCGCAACTCCTTGCATTGTTACGAAAGCCGCTTCCTCGTCCTTCTCCAAAGACTGCTTCGGGACAAAACGGACAGGATCAGCCTCAATTTTCTCGAAATCAGAAACCAGGAAAGCGTGCGCCATGGCGTGATTCCACTGGCTTGAACCCTGGCACAGACTCCGCGCTTCCGCTAGGAGGAGAGGAGCAGGTCGCGGGATGAAGCCAGTAGAGCGCACAGGAATTACCGTTCGGATCGTAAAACCAGCGGTGGGAGAGGTGCCAGGGCAGACCAGATTCCAAACCCTCGATATCCCGCCTCGAAGCAGGCTCTACGGGGTGGAGCCACGGAGCATGGGAACGGTCTGGAGTGAATGCCTGACCAGCTACATCAATCGCCTGGGATGGCAACATGGAGTCTCTCCTCGAACACTCTCAGTTCAAGAAATTGGCCCTCTCCTTGTCGATGCTGAATGGTGGCGTTATCCATCTCCTCGACTGATGAGTGGCTTTTGTACAACAAACGCGATGAGCATCAATGGATCAGGCAATCTTGCCGCTACCTGGTCAGCTCTTCTGGAACAGGTAACTTTGCGCACAGATCTCCACCTCCTGACAGCTCCCTGGTGGATTGGAGATCTTCCAGTGGCAAGGAATCTCCGCTCTTCACCAGCTTGGTGTCCCGCCTGCTACACAGAATGGAAGCAGCAAGGGCTTCCTCTCTACCAACCGCTGCTCTGGATGTTGAGAGTCGTTACGGTCTGCCCAACCCACAACTGGCGATTAGTCGAGCGATGCCCCTTCTGCCAGGGAAAACAATCTGTGATTGTCTCTCACAAGGCACAATCAGGCGAGTGTACCAAATGCACTGCGTGGCTTGGCACAGAAGGACATATTTCTTTAGAACAGCCATTAGACGATGAGCTAGTGAATTGGCAGAGTTGGATCGTTTCCGTGCTGAAAGAACTACAAACCATGAGTTTGTCTTCTGGGATGGTTTCTTGGAAAACATTCTTCACAAGCCTGGCAAGAGCGATGGAGCAACAAAAAGGCTATTCTCAATTAGCACGATTAACCGGGATCGAGCGGAGTTCCCTGTATCAATGGGTAGGGGGTACCGTCACTCCTGCGCTGGAACTGATCCTCAGATTCTGTTATGTCTGTGGTACCACTCCGATGGAAATTATGACGAGTCGATGGACATCGCTTGAGCAAGCCATACAAGCTGATCCAGCATCACGCCCCTCCCCACATGAACATGCACCCTGGCAACGCGTCGATGTGGAAAGATGCCAGAACTTCATTCACGCTATTCTTGATGGGCATGAGCAAGTACTTTCAGTGCGCCAGGCGACACTACGCCTGAAATGTCCAGGACGCTTCCTCCAAGCCCACTTCCCTCTGGAATGCAAGCAGATGACTCAGCAGTACAAAGAACATCGAAGGCAACAAAGGGAAAAGTATTTAGACGGAGTGCGTGAAGAGGTACGAAATGCCACAATCACACTTCACACACAAGGAATACCTCCTACCCGACGGCGGGTAGCGGCTCTCCTCAAAGACCCTGATCAGATGCGCATGCCAGAAGCGAGAAAAACCTGGCAAGTGGTTCGTCAAGAACTTGCCCTCCAGCCATCGAGGGCTAATGACCAATGACGCTACGATGCGCAAAACTCAGGTACCGAATGCGCAAAACTCAGGTACAATCTTCATGAATAGATGAGTCTATAATGGTTTTCCTGACACATAACCTCGCCCAAATTCAAAATTGGCTCATAACCTCGCCCAAAAAAGTTGAGCACAAAATCTGCTGTATTTCTTTCAGAAATCATGTCTGAAAGCCAAATTTAGGTGAGCATATGCGTCAAAGCGGCGGTGATATGATTCAATCTACCATTTTGCAACGAGTATGCCAGAGTAGCTCTGACACCAAGACAACACTTTTTCAACTAATCGCGTTAAAATTGGCCTGGAAACGGTCCATTTTTGGTAAGATTGACGCATATCTCCCCTTTTGGTGGATTTACGAGTCAAACGGCCATTATATTTATTCTTAATGCATAATTGTTGTAAAATATCAATGTAAGATGTAATGAAATATCTGAACCAATTTCACCCGCCTGATTAAATCTCTACTAATTTGCTTTCCTACTGGCGTAGCTTGGACTAGCCCCATCTGCAACCCGCCCACGCTAAAAGCTCCTCATCGTTTCCCATTTACACTTGCCAAGCGCATGTGCAGCAGGGGATAGGGTTTGCCGTTGCTGTCCAATTCAGAACGACCAACGACCTCAAAGCCCATCCGCATATAAAAGCCCAGTGCCTGATCGTTTTGTTCGTTCACATCAACTGTCGTCG
>WNGR01007086.1_pt1 | contig 11915 bp, 12 predicted proteins | sample 5407581 | NCBI WGS metagenome assembly WNGR01 (sample SAMN13153383, study PRJNA577476) | soil metagenome | isolation source: 80 cm soil or saprolite under Garry oak tree replicate 2 | place: USA:California | collected 2016-06-15
TGAGCTACAGCTTCAAGTCGACGGCCGGCACCACCAGCATCGCCGGCGGCGTGAACAACCTGTTCGACGCCGCCCCGCGCCTCATCTACGGCGCGCTGGAGCCGAACTCCGACCCGACGGCGTACGATTTCATGGGCCGGTTCGTCTACGTCCGGCTCACGCAGCGACTGTAACGGTCCGCGCGAGGCCGGCGGCTCCGAACGCCGGCCTCGCCATGATGACGAGGAGCTCTCCGGGTCGAACGGGTCGTCAGCGCCCATCCGGCCCGGTTCTCTTTTTTGACGCCCGGATGTGCGGCATCCCGCGCTGGCTTCCATCGGCCCTTTGGACTAGTAAGGGCGCAACTCAATCCGCCCCAGCCCCACACGGAGAATCTCCGATGTCGCTTCAGCTGGTATCGAACCTGAATCAGCTCGTGCTCGCGGCCGAGCCGACCATGTCCTTCGACCTCGTGTCGATGTGGCACTCCATGGGCTTCTTCGCGAAGTTCATCGCGGTGGTGCTCGGCATCATGAGCGTCTATTCGCTCGGCGTCATGGCGGAGCGCCTCGTCACCTACGCGCGCGCCAGCGCCGCCTCGCGGGCGTACGCCGAGCAGCTGCGCGCGCTGTTGCCGTCCCGGAAGTACGCCGACGCGGTGGCGCTGTCGAAGAAGCTCGGCCGCGGCCACCTCTCGAAGGTGCTCGGGCTCGCCATCGAGGAGTACGAGCGCGGCGTGCGCGCGCTGCACAGCCGGGGCCCCGACGACGCGGGCGACTTCGACGTCATCGCGGCCGTGAACCGCGCCATCGATCGCAGCTCGATGCGCACCGTGGCCGACCTGCGCCGCGGCCTGGGTGGGCTCGCCACCGTCGGATCGACCGCCCCCTTCGTCGGGCTGCTCGGCACGGTGGCCGGGATCATCACCGCCTTCCAGGCGATGGCCGCCACCGGGTCCGGCGGGCTCGGCTCCGTGTCGGCCGGCATCTCGGAGGCGCTCGTCACGACCGCCTTCGGCCTCCTCGTCGCCATCCCGGCCGTCATGATGTTCAACTACCTCACGAACCGCGTCGAGGACATGCAGGTCGACATCAACGACTCGGCCAACGAGCTCATCGATTACTTCATGAAGGAAGGCCGCGGCGAGACGGTGGCGAGCGGCAAGTAGCCGACCCCTCAGGCCCTCGCCGCTACGGGCGGGGCCTGCCCGAGGACGAACGCAATGTCGATGGAAGTCGGTGGCAAGGGCGTCAAGAGCGACATCAACGTGACGCCGCTCGTCGACGTCGTGCTGGTGCTGCTCATCATCTTCATGGTCATCACGCCCCTGCTCCAGCGCGGCAAGCCGGTGCAGCTGCCGCGGGCGAAGATGGTGTCCGAGCTGAAGCACGGCGGCGATCCGATCCTCCTCTCGATCACCCCGGACGGGAAGACCTGGCTCGACAAGGCCGAGGTCAGCCGCAAGGACCTCTCCGACGCGCTGACCGCCGAGATGTCGAGTCGCCCCGGCTCGCCCATCATCCTCAAAGGCGACCGGTCGGTGGAATACAAGACGGTGCGCGAGATCATCCTGGAGGTCTCGAAGACCCGGGTGGTCGGCGTCTCCCTCGCCGCCTCGCAGGTGAAGGCCGGGGAGGTCGAGTAGCCATGGCGATGGGCCTGGGGACCAAGCGTCCCGTCAATGACATCAACGTCACGCCGCTCATCGACGTCGTGCTGGTGCTGCTCATCATCTTCATGGTGATGACGCCGCTCGCAGAGAAGCAGATGTTCACGCGCGTGCCGGAGTACGAGCCGCCGAACCAGGTGGTGCCGCCCGAAGCCGTGCCGCCCGACCAGACCGTGATGATGCTCAAGACGGACGGGCGGGTGCTCCTGAACCGCCAGGACAAGACGGTGGACGAGGCGATGCTGTACCTGCACGACGCCTATGACGGCCGTCCGTCGAAGGTGCTCTTCTTCAACGCCGAGGACGCGGTGAAGTACGACCAGGTGGTGAAGGTGCTCGACCTGGCGCACCAGGCCGGGGTGAACACCATCGGCATGATGACCGACGCGCCGGCGGCCGCCACGCTCACCGCGCCGCCGACGCCGGCGCCTCAGTAGTCACCCTCCCAGCGCCGCCAGCACCCGCTCCAGCTCCTCCGGCACCGGGCTCTCCGCCCGCACCCGTCCGCGCCCGGGAGCGTCGAAGCCGACCGCCGCTGCGTGCAGGAAGTGACGCTCGAGCCCCGGCAGCGCCGCCGACGACCCTCCGTAGAGGAGGTCGCCTGCCACGGGGTGGCCGAGGTACGCGAGGTGCGCCCGGATCTGGTGCATGACGCCGGTGACGATGCGAACCTCGAGCAGCGTGTGTCCTGAAAACGCGCGGCGCACCTCGTAGTGCGTCTCGGCCGGGCGCGGCTTGCCGGTGGCCTTGGGAGGGCGCTCGGGATCGGGCGCGGGGACCACCCGGCCTCCGCGCGGGGCGAGCGGCACCGAACACACGCCCCCCGCCGACACGCGCCCCTGCGCGAGCGCGAGGTAGCGCTTCTCGACGGTGCGGGCGGTCAGCTGCGCCCGGAGCGCTCGCCACGCCTCGGGCGAGCGCGCGAACAGGACGCAGCCGCTCGTCTCCAGATCCAGCCGCTGCACGGCGCCGCCGTCGCGCGGATCGTCGGAGGCGAAGGCACACTCGGGAAACCGCGCCACGACGGCGTTGGCGAGCGTGCCTCCCTCGGCGGCGCGAAGCGGGTGGGTCGCCACCCCGGCGGGTTTGTCGGCCACCAGCCAACCCTCGCCCTCCGCCAGGACGCGGAGCGGGACGGTGCCGTCGGGTTCGACCGGGCCAGCCTCCTCCTCGACCTCCAGCTCGACCAGCGCGCCGGGCTCGGCGGGGTCGCTCGCCCGCGCGCGCCGGCCGCGTACCCGGACCGCACCCACCGCGAAGGCCTGCTTCACCGCAGCCCGACCGAGCCCGAGGGCGTCGGCCAGCGCCCGATCGAGGCGCCCCTCGGCGGTGAGCGGCAGGCGGACCTCACGCCTCGCCATCGCGGTTCGCCTCCCGAGACGCAGCGCAGCTCATACGCCCTCCTCCTCGTCGTCCGCGCGCCTCGGCCGGCGCCTGACCCGAGCGCCCGGCGGCTTCACGCTCCCGGTGAGTGGCATGTAGCCGTGGAAGAGGTGCTGGTCGACGTCGAGCGCGGCCGGCTCGCCCTCCGCCGCCGCCCGGGGGACGCGCAGCCACATGCGGACCTTCACCACCCCCTCGCGGGCGAACGGCGCGAGCACGTCCTGCGCGGCCACCGCCAGGTATTGCTGCAGGAGCTCCTGGACGCGCTGGTCGAAGCTCTTCCGCGGCAGGCGCGCATGGCGCCGGGCGTGGTGGAGCTTGCCGTCGAAGTGCGCCGAGACATGGTAGAGCTCGTGAAGGATGGTCGCCACCCGCTCCTCCGGGGTCGACGCGGCGAACCAGAGCGGCCTCAGGGTGATGACATAGAGCACGTCGCGTCCCGCGACGCGGATGAAGCGTCGGCCGCGCCCGCCACGCGCAGGGCCGATGTTGCCGGGTCGGATGGTCGCGCGGGAGATGCCGCGCGCCTCGCCGGCGAGGACGAGCACGCGCGAGGCGCGCACGTGGGCGAGCTCCGGCAGCCGCTCCGCCACGTCGCGGATGAGCCGCTTCACCGCCAGCGTCATGTTGGGACGGATCGTCACTGGCGCACGTTATAGCCGCTCCCCGGCGCGCCGGGCAGGCGGTGACCCACCGCCTTCGATGCTCCCACGGAGGGGCGGCTTGCCGAGCTCGGCCGGGGATCGCTACCATGGGCGCGTGATCTGGGTCCTCATCCTCGTCGCGCTCGCTGCCACCGCGCTCGCCGTGCGCTCGTGGCGGACGACCCGGGCCATGGAGCCGGAGCTTCGCTTCTTGCGCGCGCGCGTGCGGGAGCTGTCGGCGCGCCTGGGGAGCGTCGAGCGGAGCGCCGCCGCGGCCAGGAGCGAGCCGGCGGCGAACCGCTCCGTGCTGGCCGCGAAGAGCGTCGCCGACGAGGATGAGCCCGACGCTGACCACGGCGCGCGGGATCCGCGCACCGTTCATTGATCAACGTTTGCCGCGCCCTGCCGAGCGAGGAGTGGACCGGGTCGCCGGGCGCCGAGAGGTGGCTGGTCGGGCTGACTTGGCATCCCTGGTCGGGCGGGCGGGCTTGGTCCTCCTGCTCGGCTTGGCAGATTTGGCGGGTTTCGCAGACTTGGCGGGCTTGGGGTGCCCCCCGAGCCTGGCCGGCTCGCCCGGCTCGTACCTCGGCCTCTGGGGATGCTTCCGGTAGAGCAACAGCGTCCTCCCCAGGATCTGCGCCAGCTGCGCCTCCGCCCCCGTCGCGAGCCGCTCGGCGGCCTCGAAGCGGTCCTCCGGGCTCTCGGTGCCGACCTTCAGCTTGACGAGCTCGTGGTCGAGGAGCGCCTGCTGCAGCTGTCGCAACACGGCGTCGGTCACGCCTTCCTTGCCCACCTGGACGATGGCGGAGAGATGGTGACCTGCCCCGCGCAATTTCCGGCGCAAGGGGCTGCTCGGCATGAGCGACTTCTTCCGGGGGTTCGTCGGTTCGGGCACGGACGTCACTTTCGCAGGTATTTGAGCTCGCGCGAGATCTCGGCGTGCGCCGGGTCGAGCGCGAGGCCGCGCTTCCACTGCTTCTCGGCGAGGGACACATCGCCCTCGACCTTCGCCATCTGCCCGAGGAAGAGGTAGGCCGCCATGCAGCGCGGCACCTTCTTCAGCGCCGCCTCCATCACGGCCGCGCTGGCGGCGTGCTGCCGCTTCTTGTCGGCGGAGACGAGGAAGTCGGCCCAGGCCTTCCACACCGCGAACTCGGCCTCGTCCGGGTGGAGCTGCAGCGCGCCGTCGAGGGCCTCGAGCGCCTTGTCGTACTGGCGCGTGCGCACCAGCACGGTGGCCCGCTGGAAGAGCTCCTCGGCCTTGAAGATGGCCGACACGTCGACGTCGGCGACCCCGCCCGAGGTGAGCTGCTGGAGGTACTCGGCCCGGCGCCCGTCGTCGGCGAGGACGCCCCAGGCGGCCCCCAGCCGCGCGAAGATGTCGGCGCGCAGCTTCTTGAGCGCCGGCGGCTCGTCGTTCGGCCCGGCGTCCGGGTGATACGTGCGGGCGAGCTGGAAGTACGCGGCCTTGAGCTGGGCGGCGGTCGCGTCGCGGCGGACGCCGAGCGCCTCGAAGTGATCGGCCTTCAGCACCCGCTCGTAGAGGGCCTCGAGCGCGGCCGGATCCTGGGAGACGAACGGCTTCGGCAGCGGCGGCGGGGGCTTGGCCGGGGTCGGGGCAGGTGCGGGCTTGGCGACCGGCGGCCTGGGTGGCGCCGGCGCCGCGGTCGCCCTCGCGGTCGCGGTCGCGGTCGCGGTCGGGGTCGCGGTCGGGGTCGCGGTCGGGGTCGCGGTCGGGGTCGCGGTCGGGGTCGGGGTCGGGGTCGCGGTCGAGGTCGAGGTCGACAGGGCCCCAAAGCTGAGCAGCTCCGTCTCCCCGAGCAGGAGCGTCATCCGCAGGAGGACATCTGCCTCGCCGGGATGGGCGGCCGCGAGCTGCGCCGGCGACGAGCTGCCGTCGAACCTGCTGGCCGCGCGAGCCTCCTGGGCGGTGAGCTTCAGCTCGGCCAGGTCGACACGGCCACCGACCCGGGACGCAGGTCGCTGCGCCCGGTCTCCGAGGAGGGTCCGGACCGAGAGCCCGTCGAGCCGCCGGGCGGCATCGCAGAGCATCCCCCAGCGCGAGCCGAGCGGGAACGAGGACGGCGGCAGCGGGACGCCAGGGGTCCAGCGAAACGTGCCCTTGGCGGCGCCGAGCGCCCTCGCCACGACGGCCGCGCCGTGCTCCTGCAGGACCCGGAAGCTCTCCGCCGGGTTCAACAGGCCGAGGCTCGCGAGCGCGGCCACCAGGTCTCCTCCGTGGCTCTGGCGCATCCGCTCCCCATCGGCGAGCGCCTCGGGCCGCAGCGCCCCCTTCGCCACCAGGAAACGGCCGAGGTCGTCGTCCGGAGCGTCGGACGAGGCGTGCTCGACCGCGCCACGCTTGAAGTGCAGCGCGAAGCGGCCACGCTCGGTCTCGAGCTCGAGCCGGCCGGCCGCCTGCGCCGCCGCGGCGAGGTAGTAGAGGTGGAGCGGTCCCTCCTGGGCGAGCGGGCCCTGGAGCGCGATCCCGGCCGCGACCGCCGCTGCCGCCCGGACCTCGCGCGCGGCGAGGCCGTGGCTCGCGCCAGGCGCCCCCGCAGGCGCCACCCGCTTCAGCGTGGGCGGCCCGCCACCCTGTCCGCTCTCTGCGCTCACGAGGGGGCGAGCCTACCACCGCCTCCGCCCGTGCGCCGCCCCTGTCCGCGTGCGCCTTTCTCCTACAGCACCACCGTCTCGCGATATTCCCCGAAGACGTCGCGCAGGGCGTCCGAGATCTCGCCCAGCGTCGCCTGGGCCTTCACCGCGGCGAGGATGAGCGGCATGAGGTTCTCCGTCCCGCGGGCGGCCCTGCGGACCGCGTCGACGGCGCCGCTGGCGGCCCCGTTGTCGCGCTCGCGGCGGAGCGCCCGCAGGCGGGCGACCTGCTGCTCCTCGAGCGCGGGATCGACCTTCATCACCGGCACGTGCGGATCCTCCGAGCGGTACGCGTTCACGCCCACCACCACCTGATCCTTCGCCTCGACGCGCCGCTGCCAGGCGTAGGCCGCGTCCTGGATCTCGCGCTGCACGTAGCCCTTCGAGATGGCCTGCACCATCCCCCCCAGGCCGTCGATCTTGACGAGGTACTCCTGCGCCCGGGCCTCGATCTCGTCGGTGAGCGCCTCGATCGCGTAGGAGCCGCCGAGCGGGTCGATGATGTCCGCCGCCCCCGACTCGTTCGCGACGATCTGCTGGGTCCGCAGCGCGATGCGGACCGAGTCCTCGGTGGGCAGCCCGAGCGCCTCGTCGCGGGAGTTGGTGTGGAGCGACTGCGTGCCCCCCAGCACCGCCGCCAGCGCCTGGAGCGTGACCCGCACGATGTTGTTGTCGGGCTGCTGCGCGGTGAGCATCGAGCCGGCGGTCTGGGTGTGGAAGCGCAGCATCATCGAGCGCGGGTCCTTCGCCCGGAAGCGCTCCTTCATGATGCGCGCCCACAGGCGGCGGGCGGCGCGGAACTTCGCCACCTCCTCGAGGAGATTGTTGTGGGCGTTGAAGAAGAAGGAGAGCCGCCCGGCGAACGCGTCGACGTCGAGCCCCGCCTTCACCGCCGCGTCGACGTACGCGATCCCGTCGCCGAGCGTGAACGCGACCTCCTGGACCGCCGTCGAGCCCGCCTCGCGGATGTGGTACCCGGAGATGGAGATGGGGTTCCACTTGGGCAGCACCTTGGCGGTGTAGGCGAAGATGTCGGTGATGAGCCGGAGCGACGGCTCGGGCGGGTAGATGTACGTCCCGCGCGCCGCGTACTCCTTCAGGATGTCGTTCTGGATGGTGCCCTGCAGCTCGGAGGCGGGCACCCCCTGCTGCTCGCCGATGGCCTGGTAGAGCGCGAGGAGGATGCCCGCGGTCGCGTTGATGGTCATCGAGGTGGAGACCGTGCCGAGCGGGATCTCGTTCAGCAAGGTCGCCATGTCGCGGACGGAGTCGATGGCGACGCCGACCTTGCCCACCTCACCCTGGGCGCGCGGGTGGTCGGAGTCGCGGCCCATCTGCGTGGGCAGGTCGAAGGCCACCGAAAGGCCGGTCTGGCCCGAGGCGAGCAGGTACCGGTAGCGCTTGTTCGACTCCTCGGCGGTGCCGAACCCCGCGTACTGACGCATGGTCCAGAAGCGGCCGCGGTACATGGTGCTCTGCACGCCGCGCGTGAAGGGGTACTCGCCTGGCAGCGCGAGCCGCTCGTCGAGCCCCGGCTTCACGTCGTCGGGCGTGTAGACGGCGTCGAGCGGCACGCCGCCGCTCGTCTCGAAGCGGGCCCGGCGCTCGGGCGACTTCTTCACGGCCTTGCCGTAGGTGCTCTCGAGCCACTTGGATTTGGCGCTCATGGTCTCCGTTGCCCTCTCCCCGCACTCTGCCCTCCGTTGTGGGCGAGCGAGGCGTGACGCGTGGTCTACTCTTACTCCACCACCGCGAGCGTGGCGCCGGCCTCGACCGGCTGATCGTCGGCGACGTGCAGCTCGACGACGGTGCCGTCCCGGGGGCTCGCCAGCTCGTTCTCCATCCCCAGGGCCTCGAAGACGACGAGGGGCTGCCCCGCGCGCACCGCGTCGCCCACCTTCGCGCGCACCGTCACCACCCGCCCGGGAAGGCGGGCCGTGACGGTCTGCCTTCCGCTCATGGTGAACGCTCCGGAGGCGCGACGCATGCGCAGCCGGCGCTCGTCGCGGAGCTCGAGCGGATACGCGTCGCCTCGGATCCAGACCCGCACGCCCACCTCGCGCTGATCGAGCTGCACCGAGAAGCTCTGCTCGTCGACGAGCAGGCTCACCGTGCCGTGGTCGTGGCGAAAGGCGTCGACCTGGTGCCGCTTTCCGCGCAGCTCCACGACGTACAGCCCTGGCCCCTCCTGCGACACCCGGATGGTCTCCTCGCGCTTCCCGCCGTCGAGCAGGGCGACCCAGGTGCTCGTGCTCGTGCTCACGTGCGGCCCCCGTCGAGCTCGCGCGCCCGAGCGAGGCCCTGCCAGGCGGAGCGCGCCCGGTCGCCACCGCCGCGGGCGGCGGACGCCGCTGCCTGATCGCGGTCGCGCCGGTGCGCCGCCACCGCAGCCGCGATGAGGGCCACGTCCTCGTGCCGCGCGTCGGGCGGGGGGACGAGCTCGTTTGCGTAGGCGGCGCAGAAGCCGGTGTCGTAGTCGCCCGAGCGGAAGGCGGGGTGCTCCAGCACCGCCCTCAGATATCGAAGGTTCACCGCGATGCCGTGGACGGTGTACTCGCCGAGCGCGCGGTGCAGGCGGGCGATGGCCTGCTCGCGGCTGGGCGCCCAGGCGCACACCTTCGAGATCATGGGATCGTAGAACTGCGGCACCACCCAGCCCCCATACACGCCGCCGTCGTCCCGGATGCCGGGGCCGCTCGGCACGCGCAGGTAGCTGATGCGGCCGGGGCTCGGGAGGAAGTTCCGGGCCGGGTCCTCGGCGTAGACGCGCGCCTCGATGGCGTGGCCGCGTCGCACGACCTCCTCCTGCGCGATGATCCGCCCGCCCTGCGCCACCTCGAGCTGCATGCGCACGAGATCGAGGCCGGTGCAGAGCTCCGTCACCGGGTGCTCGACCTGGAGCCGCGTGTTCATCTCGAGGAAGTAGAAGTTCCGCCGGGCGTCGAGGAGCAGCTCGACCGTGCCCGCCCCGCGGTAGCCCACCGCCCGGGCGGCCTTCACCGCGACCTCGCCCATCGCGCGCCGCAAGGCGTCATCGACCGCGCAGGAGGGGCTCTCCTCCACGACCTTCTGTTGCCGCCGCTGCACCGAGCACTCGCGCTCCCCGAGCCAGACGCAGCCGCCGTGCTCGTCGGCGAAGACCTGGATCTCGACGTGGCGTGGCTTCTCCAGGAACTTTTCCAGGTAGAGCCGGTCGTCGCCGAAGGCGCCCGCCGCCTCGCGCTTGGCCGAGGCCCAGAGCGCGGGAAAGTCCTCGGCCCGGTCGCACCGCTTCATCCCCTTCCCGCCGCCGCCGGCCGCGGCCTTGATCATGACCGGGTAGCCGAGACGATCGGCGAAGGCCCTCGCCCCAAGCGGGTCGGCGAGCGGCTCGGCGGAACCGGGGATGGTGGGCACGCCCGCCGCCTGCATGTTCTTGCGAGCGGTGGTCTTCACGCCCATGGCGTCCATCGACTCGGGACGCGGGCCGATGAAGGTGAGCCCAGCCGCCTCGACGGCGCGGGCGAACTCGGCCTTCTCGGAGAGGAACCCGTAGCCCGGGTGGATGGCGTCCGCCCCGGTCCGGCGCGCGGCGGCGAGCACCTTGTCGATGACGAGGTAGCTCTCGCGGGATGGGGCCGGGCCGAGGTGGACCGCCTCGTCGGCGAAGCGCACGTGCAGCGAGCCCCGATCCGCATCCGAGTAGACCGCCACCGTCGCGATCCCCATCTCCCGACAGGTCCGCATGACGCGCACCGCGATCTCGCCTCGGTTCGCCACCAGGACCTTGCGGATGGGCTTGCCGGCGCTCATGCGTCCTCGGGTGCGGCGCGCGTCTCTCCGTGATCGTGTGGGCCGCTGACGATAACGGCGCACCCCGGGTCAGTAAAGGTCCTTTGCGACCCTCCGCCGCATCACGGAGTGGCCGGTTGCGATGGGCGGAGGACCCGCCCTATCCTCGCCCCCCATCCACCGCAGGACGGAGGCGTCATGAAGGTCCTCATCGCGGACACGTTTCCCAAGGATCGGCTGGCGGATGTCGCGGCGCTGGGACTCGAGGTGCTGCACCGGCCCGAGCTCAAGGCGCAGGAGCTGGCGGGCGCCGTGGGCGACGCCTCGATCCTGGTGGTGCGTGGGAAGCAGGTCCTGGCCGACGTGTTCGAGCGCGGCACGGCGCTCTCGCTGGTCGTTCGGGCAGGCGCCGGCACGAACACCATCGACGTGGCGGCGGCCTCGCGGCGCGGCGTGTTCGTCGCGAACTGCCCGGGCCAGAACTCCATCGCGGTGGCCGAGCTCGCGATCGGGCTCACCCTCGCGGTCGACCGGCGCATCCCCGACAACGTGCAGGCGCTGCGCGAGGGCCGCTGGGACAAGAAGGCCTTCTCCGAGGCGCGCGGCCTGTACGGCCGCACCTTCGGCGTGCTCGGCCTGGGCGCGATCGGCCGCGAGACGGCGGCCCGGGCGCGCGCGCTGGGGATGCGCGTGCACGCCTGGTCTCGCTCGCTCGACGACGCGGCGGCGGAGCGGCTCGGCGTCGTCCGCGAGGAGAGCCCGCTCGCGCTGGCGCGGGCGGTGGACGTGCTCTCCATCCACCTGCCGCTCAAGAAGGAGACGCGTGGGCTCGTCTCGCGCGAGGTGCTCGAGGCCTTGCACCCCGGCGCGCTCGTCGTGAACACCGCCCGGGCGGAGGTGTTGGACCAGGCTGCGATCCTCGAGCTGGTGCGGGCGGGGCGGCTCCGCTACGCGACCGACGTCCACCAGGGCGAGCCGGAGGGCGGCAAGGCGGAGTTCCGCTCCGAGCTGGCGCAGCTCCCCGGCGTGTACGGCACGCACCACATCGGCGCGTCGACCGAGCAGGCGCAGGACGCCATCGCGCGCGAGACGGTCCGCATCCTGGGCTCGTTCGTACGGACGGGCGAGGTGCCGAACTGCGTCAACGTCCTCGAGCACACGCCTGCCCGCTGCCGGCTGGTGGTGCGCCACCTGGACAAGGTGGGCGTGCTCGCGAACGTGCTCGGCGCCATCCGCGAGGCCGGCATCAACGCGCAGCAGGTGGAGAACACCGTCTTCCAGGAGGCGGCCGCCGCCTGCTGCGCCATCGAGCTCGACGAGCGGCCCGCGCCGGAGGTGCTGGCCCGCATCCGAGCCCGGACCGACGAGATCATCTTCGCGGAGGTGTTCGAGCTGTAGCCGCACCGGCTCCGCGGCGAGGGATGAACCCGCCGCCCGCCCTACGGCGTGACCACCCCGGGCAGCGACGCCGCCGGCTCGTCCTCGCCGAGCTCACGAGCGATCGCGGCGCGGGTGGCGTCGCGCAGCGCGTCGTGATCTGGGTAGGCCGCCGGGTCGAGCGGGTCGAGAACCTTGACCAGCGCGCGCATCCGCTGGCGCAGGACGAGCCCGTGCTTGGGCAAGGTCTCGTGCGTGCCCCGGATGGCGATGGGGATCAGCGGCGCGCCGGTCTCGAAGGCCAGCCGGAACGCGCCGTCCTTGAACGGCTGCAGGCGGCCGTCGCGCGAGCGCGTGCCCTCCGGGAAGATGAGGACCGGTGAGCCGCGCGCGAGGTGGGCGCGGCAGTGCTCCATCATGTCGCGGATCGACTCCCG
>WNGR01007087.1_pt1 | contig 11915 bp, 14 predicted proteins | sample 5407581 | NCBI WGS metagenome assembly WNGR01 (sample SAMN13153383, study PRJNA577476) | soil metagenome | isolation source: 80 cm soil or saprolite under Garry oak tree replicate 2 | place: USA:California | collected 2016-06-15
CGAAGAAAGGATAGGCGTTCCCGGTCACGTCCCCACCCTGTCGTCAGACCGGGTTCGCGGCGGCCGGCTCTCCGCCAGGAGCCGGCCGCACTCTTTTTGGGCGACTTGTCGCTGTAGCTGTGCAGCAGCTGCTCGGCGCCGGCCCCCTCAGGTGCGCGCCCGACGGCTGGTAGAAGTTTCAGGCGCAAAACTTTCGCGGCACCGGCTGGCAGATTGTTTCTGCATCGAGTGCGGCGATGCCGCTATCGCAATCAATACCGGTCTGTCTTTGATGTTTGCGGCGTCGTTTGATCGATGGTCCACGATGTACCGCGAGAACAGTTTACATTCCAGGAAACGTAGCCGCCTAGATCTCCACGCGGGCCGATATACGTGAGGCATCCACCGGGTTGGCCCAAATCGGTGTGAAGGGTTATGCGCTGTCCAGATCTTATGGATTTGCTCATCTCTATCGCTAGCGCATCTACCGCACGCTCAAGTGCGTTGACCTTCTGATTCAGTGCATCAACTCGTCTCAGGACGCACTCGATACTGCAGACCTCTATTACGTTCTGCGCATGAGCGCCGGAGAAATTTCCGTAGCTCAAAATTGCGCCATGGCCGAGTCCGGCTGCAGCAAATACGAGCAACAAATATTTTTGCATGATCAGACTCTTCTAATAAAGCTAGCGCAAACCGACTGTCCTGACGTTATGCGTAAAAGAGACTGAAAATCCGCCGCGGTTATTCCCATCGTTGGGAATCAGTGTTTCGTTTTAGATCGCTTCATAATTACGAAGCCTGCTCGATGCGCAGCGGTACCCGCGAAATGCTGGCCGAAAAACGACGACACATCGTGTCGATGCGCCGTCACGCCGAACTCTCGAGGAATAAAGTTGGGGCGCAGCAATCTTGTTGCTGACGAGATGTTGCAACTGCTGTGACGCCGACGCTGAACGAACATCACTTCGTTAAGAGCGTCTCACGACCTTAGAGGAATAGAAAATGCTCAAACTCTCCAGACGGACCACTACGGCTATGGCGGCCGTTGTTAGCCTCACAGTCGGGCTTGGCGCTGTAATAGCCGCAGCTCTGGCTATCGCGGCAGGCGATCAGGAGATCGCGCAAGCACTCCGGGCTGGCGGTCTCGCTATCGTCGTCCGCCATGGGGCCACTTTTCCAGATCAAGCGGACACCGATCCGCTCAATTTCGACAACATAGCTGCCCAGCGGAATCTCAATGACAAGGGCAAGTTGCTCGCACGGCAATTCGGCGACGCTCTTCGTCAGGCGGGCGCTCCAGTCGGCAAGGTCTACACCAGCAAGTATAACCGTGCCTATGAAACCGCAGTGCTTGCCGGCTTCAAAGATATCGAGAAAACGGCGGATCTGACCGAGGGAGGTCTCGTCGTATCCCCAAACGAGAATAATCGCCGGGCCGAGGCTTTTCGTAGAATGCTCGCCACGGCCCCTAAAGCGGGGACCAATACTATCCTCATCACGCACTATCCGAACATTCTTGCCGCGCTCGGCAAAGACTGGTTCGACGTGAAAGAAGGCGAGGCCTCAATCTTTCGGCCGGAGAACGGCAGCTACAAGCTTGTTGCCCGCGTGCAGATGGACGAATGGCCTCGCATCGCGACGGCTGCAAAATAACGAGCAAGCTTATTAGGATTGGGAAGGCCCAGAGGCGGCTCCAACCCGCAAGATTGGGCTTAATCACCAAGTCGCGATTAAGGGAATAGCCGCCGTCCAATCCGAGTCTTTACCAGCAAAAGGACGCACTGACGTCACGCCGTGCCGCGATCGTTTCATGAGGCGTGATTCGATTTTCGGGAGCGACACATGATGCGCTTCATTCTTGTCAATGGCCGTATTCCCCGCATGGCAACGTATTGCGTGTTGTGCGGCGCTAAGATCGAAGGCAACTACGTCCGAGATATCAGCACCCAATTCTGCTATTGCGACGGTGTTTGCTTTGCCGGCCATCCCACATTGCCGCAGCGTGCGCTCGTATTCCACGCGAGGGCGGTGTCATGAAATGCGACCATTGCCGCAGATCATTGGGTCCAATCAGCCGCCGCTATTGGGGGATGCGATTTTGCTCGCTTAGCTGCGAAGCAGCGTACGTGCACCGTCTCGATCACGAGACACAGAGAAAGATACATGCGAGAGTTCACGATGCGCGCAAATAAAAAATGTGCCTTCATGATGCGAAATTTTATTGTTCTGGCGGCATCACTGTCGGCAATAGCGAGTCTCAACCCAGCTCTCGGCATGACGACGCAGGACCAAGCCGTGAATAGGCCCGTGTCCAGTGCCGTCGTCCTCGCGCGTGCGGGAAAGACCAGTACCGTGCCGTCCTCCAAGCTTGGCAATTCGACCTCGAGCGCTGTTAAAGCAAGCAAAGCCAGCGGACGCCAAAGTACCGATCCTTCGGGGTGGCAAGGAGCTCCACCTTGGCCCTCGTTAAATCATGATTGACGAGATTTTTGCCAGCCAGGAATCGCGACGGCTCGAAACGCACTACGCGACGGTTCAATCCGGATTGAAATGACAGCTCGATCTAAAGCCGTTCGCTTTAGTGTGCCGAGGCCGCCGCTCTGGCGCTCGCCGGTCGCGTCCGCACGGTGCAGAAATTCTCGACCGCGGCGACGATCGCGGCACTGGTGAGCGATCGCCGCTCCGGCGTACCCAATTCAAGTTCTTCCTGCCGGTTGACGATGGATCCCGCCTCGAGCAGTACGGCCGGCATTCTGGTCTGGCGCAGCACGATCAGCTGATCGTAGCGGTAAACGCCGGCCTCGGCATCAACCAGGATACGGCGGCGATGGCCCATGAGGGCCAGGGTGTAATGGGGGGTGTAATGCAGCCCGCGGCTTTCCAACTCACGGCCGAGCAAGCTGCCGAACTGCGAGCTTCCGGCTGGATCGGCATTTTCGTTCGAGATGAAAATCGCGTAGCCGGGATAGTTGTCATTGAATTGATTTTTCTGCCCGACGTATTCCCAGTTTCGCAACAGATTGTCGGGAACCGAATCGTGATGAATCGCAATGAGCAGATTTGCGTGCATGCTGTTGGCGCGGGCCGCGCGCTCGATTAGGCCTCGCCACGGCGCGGTCGCGGTGATCAGCAGCACGGTTTGCTGGAAGCGGGCGTCGAGCAAACCTCATTGCGCCCGGTACATCGACCGTGTGTCCGACATCCACCGCGACGCGGAATGCAGAACGAGGACAAGCGTCGGGCCTAGCCTCCGTCGCGCGTCGGCTGTCTTCCGCACGCACGATCTGCGACGCTGTCGCGACCAGCGCAATCGCGAGAATAAGGCGCAGCTTTATTGCCGCCTGTCGCAGCCCACCCATCACGCCTCCATATTAGCGCAGCGGCCGAAAATTGCCATCACTTGTGCCACTCATGTCCACTCGTGGCCGCTCATGGCGCCCATGCCAGCCCGGTTCGCCTTGATTTTGTATTGGCGATCATGCCGATATGCCGGAGAGACTGTTTGCTCGAGGAGCGCAATATGGTTCGCGAACCCATGCTGACGACCGTGCCAATTGCCGATCTTCGCCCGACTCAACTTACCGTCGGAATGCGCGAAGTCGAAGCCAAGCGCAAGCTCTGGCGTGAAATCGCCGCCAAAGAGGGCGGAAAATTCCTTGGCAAGCACATGATTCCGACCGTGCTCGGTCCAAAAGCGCGCCACTATGTGGTCGATCATCATCATCTTGCGCGCGCCCTCCATGACGAGGGCGTCAAGGACGTGGCAGTGACGCTCATCGCCAATCTCAGCAAGCTCGAGCAGGACGAGTTTTGGACCGTAATGGACAATCGCTCTTGGATGCATCCCTTCGATAGCAAGGGTGAGCGCCGGCACTACGAGGATATTCCCAAGCGCATGGCCGATCTGGTCGATGATCCGTTCCGCTCGCTCGCTGGGGAATTGCGGCGCGCCGGCGGCTTTGCCAAGGACACCACGCCATTCAGCGAATTTCTTTGGGCGGATTTCCTGCGCCGGCGCATGAAGCGCAAGGCGGTCGAGCGCGACTTCGAGCGCGCCGTCGAAAAAGCGATTAAATTGGCCAAGGGCGAGGATGCCGCCTATTTGCCGGGATGGTGCGGCCCGTTGGAGGAGGCCTGATCGGAACCGGGCAGCCAAACTCGGCATGGCTGCGCTAATCGGAGCAGCCGGCGCGCCGCAGCTTTGCTATAATCCGGCACGACCATTGACGGGTAGCACCACTGACGGGGAGGGCGGCACGCGATTCTTTAGGCGCCGCAGCAATTAAGGCACCATCAAGAGCCGCATTCGTAAGACCATGACTGTTCATCATGCAGGCGTCATCCTGTTGCTGGCCGCCGGCGCATTGGCCGGCTGCAGCAGCTCCGGCAAGGACCAGCAGGCGGTCGATCCCAATACCTTTCCGGCCAACTACCGCACGCAACTCGTCAGCTTTCTGCGTCAGTCCTTGACCAATCGCGCCGACTTCCGTGGCGCCATGATTTCCGAGCCGTCGATCAAGTCGGTCGGGCCGACTCAGCATTATGTAGTTTGCGTGCAGTTCAACCCTCGCAGTCTGATCAAGACCAAGGCCGCGGTGTATCTCTCGGGACAAATGACGCAGTTCATCGATGCCACGCCGGAGCAATGCGCAAACGCCGCCTATCAGCCGTTCAAGGAGCTTGATGCGGCGATTCCCGCGGCGTGAACGATCTGCGGCAATGCGCTAAATCATAAAGACATGGATACCGACGTATTGATTGTTGGGGCCGGACCGACCGGCCTTACGCTCGCCATCGATCTCGGCAGACGCGGGGTGCGCTGCACGTTGCTCGAGCAGAAGGATCAGCCCGCCTTCCTGCCGAAGATGGAGCGGGTGAATGCCCGCTCGATGGAAATTTACCGCCGCATGGGCTTGGCGGAAAAAATCCGCGCCGCCGGGCTGCGCGCGGATTGCCCGATGGATGTCTATATCGTGCTGTCGCTGAGGGAGCCGCCGCTGTTGCACCTTCCTTATCCGTCGGTGGCGCAGGCGCGAGCGCAAGCGCGCGCCACAAATGACGGAACGCTGCCGCTCGAGCCCTATCAGCTGATCTCGCAATATACCCTCGAGCCGCTGTTGAAGTCGGTCGCCGAGACTATTCCATCAGTGACCGTGCGGTTCGGTTGGGAGTTTCTCTCGCTGCGCCAGGACGGCGAAGGCGTCACCGCGCGAATGCGCAGCAGCAAAGGCGACGAGCAGGAGATGCGCGCGGCTTATCTCGTCGGCTGCGATGGCGGGGCGAGCACCGTCCGCAAAGAGCTCGGTATCGGGCTTTCCGGCGAAGGCAATTTGTTGGAACTACGCCAAGCACTGTTTCGCTGCGATGAATTGTTCGAACGCCTGCCGATCGGCAATGGTCCGGGCCGCGGCCGGCACTATCACGTGGCGGACGACAAAGCCACGTTCTTGATCATGCAGGATTCCACTAAACACTGGACGTTGCATTCGGTTATCGACAGCGACGAGGCGATGAGGACCGCGTTCGAACGCACCGTTGGGATTCCCCTCAAATACGAGATGCTGTCCTGCGCGCCGTGGCGTCAGAATCTGTTGCTCGCCGACCGCTACGGCCACGACCGCGTCTTCATTGCCGGCGACGCAGCGCATCTGGTGATCCCGACCGGGGGCCTGGGCATGAATTCCGGTGTCGGCGACGCCATCGATCTGTCGTGGAAGCTTGCCGCCACACTCGCCGGCTGGGGTGGGCCGAATTTACTGAAGTCATATGAGATCGAGCGTCGCCAGATCGGCGAACGCAATGTCGGCGCCTCGCGCTATGCAACGATCGGTCGTCGCAAATGGCGCGCCATGTGGCGCCCAAATATTCGCGAGGATTCTCCTGCTGGAGCCGAAACCCGGAAAAACCTGAGCGCCGTCGCCAATATCGAACAGCGCAAGAGCAACGAGATGATTGGCGCCGAACTCGGCTACCGCTATGTCGACTCGCCGATCATCAGCAACATCCCGGGCGGGCCCGAACATCTATTCCGGGAATATCAGCCAACCACTTGGCCGGGCGCGCGATTGCCGCATGTTTGGCTCGATGACGGCATGCCGATCCAGGATCACATTCCCGACGGCTACACGATCCTCAAGCTCGGCGGCACCAAAGAGGACATTGGCGGCCTCGAAGCCGCGATCCGCGGGCGTGGTGCGCCGGTGAGGGTGCTCGACCTGCCCGATCGGATCGCGCGTGAGATTTACGGCCACGACCTCATCTTGGTGCGGCCCGATCTGCACGTGGTATGGCGCGGCAATGCGGCGCCCGACGAACCGGCGCAAATCGCGGCCCTCGCGACCGGCCATTAGCACGAGGCTGCAGTCAGCTTCTCTGCGACAATGAATTTATTCCACGCGCAATCCACAGTTTGGCGAAATATTCTCCTCTTTGCAGCCGCTAAAAACGTACTATATAGAAAATCATTCTGCTGCGGCATTTCGCAACTTTTGCCTCGCCAGCCGAGGAGCACCCCATGACCTCTCCGCTCGACCAAAAGAAAATCAAGATTGCCGGCCCGGTCGTGATCACCGCCAACCGCGTCGATGATGGCGCGGTGGTTTACCGGAGCCCCGCTGGCGGCTGGACCACCGAGCTCGGCGCCGCGGCCGTCGCAATCGACGCAGACAGTGCGCGTGCGCTGGCGCAAGCGGCGGCAGAGGACGACCTAAACGCGATCGGGCCTTACATCGCGCCGGTCAGTGTTCTCCCCGGCGGCCACGTTCGGCCGGGAAACTTGCGCGAATTGATCCGTCTCGGCGGGCCGACCATCGAGCTGCCGGCGCCGCTCGAGCCCTGAGCGAGCCGATCGCATGTACGTTTATGACGCTTTCGATCGCCGGCTCCTTGCCGAGCGGGTCACGGAATTCCGCGACCAGGTCGCGCGCCGGCTCTCAGGAGAATTGACCGAAGAAGAATTCAAGCCGCTGCGGCTGATGAATGGCGTCTACCTGCAGCTGCACGCCTATATGCTGCGCATCGCCATTCCTTATGGCACGCTCTCTACGCTGCAGCTGCGCAAGCTTGCCGAGATCGCGCGCAAATACGACCGCGGCTACGGTCATTTCACAACTCGCCAGAACATCCAATTCCATTGGATCAAGCTCGCCGAATTGCCCGACGCGATGGCTGAGCTCGCCAGCGTCGGCATGCACGGCATGCAGACGAGCGGCAACAATGTGCGCAACATCACAACCGATCAATGGGCCGGCGTCGCGCCCGACGAGATTGAGGATCCGCGCATCTGGGCCGAGCTCATTCGCCAGCACGTCACCCTGCATCCCGAATTTTCATTCATGCCGCGCAAATTCAAGATCGCGCTCGGCGCGTCGAGCCGCGACCGTGCGGCGCTGCGCATCCACGATATGGCGCTGCGGCTGCATCGCAATGCGGCAGGTGAAACCGGATTCGAAGTGATGGTCGGCGGCGGATTGGGCCGTACGCCCTATCTCGCCCAAACCATCAAGCCTTTCCTGCCCAAGCGCGATGTACTCTCTTATGTCGAGGCGGTACTGCGCACCTACAATCAGTTCGGCCGCCGCGATAACATTTGGAAAGCGCGTATCAAAATCCTGGTGCACGACCTTGGCGCCGAGGCCTTCGCCAAGGAAGTCGAGGCAGAATGGCAAGGCATCAAGGACGGCGCGCTCGCCCTCGACCCGGCGATGGTGGCGGAGATCGCGAGCCGCTTCCGTTATCCGGATTATGAGAAGCTCGACGACAGCCCGCCGCAGCTCGCGAAAGCACGCCGCGACGACCGCGGCTTCGATACCTGGATGGCCAATTGCGTCGCCAATCACAAAGTCCCCGGCTATGCCATCGTGACGTTGTCGCTCAAGCCGCAAGGCGGCACACCGGGCGACTGCACCGCCGTGCAGATGGATAAGCTTGCCGACTTTGCCGACCGTTATTCGTTCGGTGAGATCCGTGTTGGCCACGAGCAGAACCTGGCGCTGCCACATGTTGCGCAGCGCGATCTGCCGGCGCTATGGCGCGAGCTTGATGCCATCGGTCTGGCGCAGACAAATGTCAACCTGATCACCGACATCATTTCGTGTCCGGGCCTCGATTATTGCAGCCTCGCCAATGCGCGCTCGATTCCGATCGCGCAGGAAATCACGCAGCGTTTCCGCAACCTCGATATCCAGCGCGATCTCGGCCGCCTGCACATCAATATTTCCGGCTGCATCAATGCCTGCGGCCATCATCACGTCGGCCATATCGGCATTCTCGGTGTGGAGAAAAACGGCGAGGAGTTCTATCAGATTACGCTTGGCGGCAAGGCCGATGAGAATGCCACGCTTGGTACGCTGATAGGCCCGGCCGTGCCCTACGCGCAGGTGGCCGATGTCGTCGAGGACATCGCTGCGGCCTATCTCGAGTTACGCCAGCAACCAGAGGAACTGTTCATCGACACGGTGAAGCGGCTCGGGGTCGAGCCGTTTCGGGAGCGCGTCTATGCCGCTCGTTGAAAACGGCCAGATCGTGCAGGACCGCTATCTCCATGTCGAGGATGACGGGCCGATCCCAGACCGGGTGCCGGCGATCGTATCGGCACAACGCTTCCTCGCTAATGCCGATGCGCTGGTTCGTCGCGACGGTTCGCTCGGCGTCTTGTGGCCGAACGACCGCCGCATCGCCGAGTTGGCGCCATGGCTTGGACATCTGGCTCTGGTCGCGTTGCAATTTCCCAAATTTCGCGACGGGCGCGCTTACAGCCAGGCGCGGCTGCTGCGCGAGACCTACGGGTTTGGCGGCACGCTGCGCGCCACCGGCGATGTGTTACGCGATCAGTTTCATTTCCTCATCCGCGCCGGTTTCGATTCGTTCGAGGTGAAGAAGCTGGCGGATGCGCGCGTCTTTGCCGAGGCGGCCGCTCGCTACAGCGTGGTCTATCAGCCGAGCGCCGATGGCCGCGTGCCGGCGCTGCGTCGCCGGGTGCAGCGGGGCGCCTCCGATCCCGGTTGACCGCCAGCGCCGCGACGGGTCAATCGGTAATTCAGTGCTGAAAGATCAGACAGGTGGTAGTGCCGTGAGCAAGCAAACGGCCATCGGCATCGGTAATTCGACCTTCGGCTGTTCCGACGCGGCGGCCGCAACTCAGAACGATGCCCTCTGCCTTGATCAAGCCGGTTTCCGGGGTGATGGGCCGTAACAGTGAAATTTTGAACTCGAGAGTCGTCGAAGCGAGGCCCTTGTCCAGCATCGTATGAATCGCCAGCCCCATGCAGCTGTCGAGCATCGTCGCCGCCAGACCGCCATGTACGCTGCCAGCCGGGTTAAGATGGACTTCATCAGGCCGGGCTGTGACCACGACGCGCCCACTTGCCGCTTCGCTCACGTCGTAGCGCAAAGTTTCCGCCATCCTGTTCAAAGGCAGCGTCCCATCGGCGAGCCCTTGAACGAACTCCAAGCCGCTCATCGCCTTCTGCCGTTCGGCGCGGACGGTCCCATAAATTTTGGTGGCGACGTGGCAAGGCATCGGCAGACTTGTGGTCCTCTGGTTTCACGAATAGCGATGCGTGGTCGCCTGCGCCACCCGATTCCTGATCTTTTTGCTTTAATGAACGACGCTATTCTCACATCCCAGTCCATTCTATGATGCACCACTTACTTTTCCGATCGAGGCCGCCATGTCTCCTGTCGTTGCAGTGATCGCGCCCGGCGCCATGGGCGCCGCAGTCGGCAAAAGATTGGCCGATAACGGTCTCATGGTGCTCACCTCGCTCGACGGCCGCAGCGAAGAAACCCGCGCGCGCGCCAAGGCGGCGGGCATGACGGCAGCCAAAGACGACGACATCGCGCGCGCCGATTTCATTCTCTCCATATTGCCGCCCGGAGATGCGCTGTCGCTGGCGCGGCGCTTTGTCGCGGCGCTGACCGCGAGCAATGCGAAGCCGGTCTATGTTGATTGCAACGCGATCAACCCGAAGACCGTGGATCGCGTAGCAGCGGCGATCGCGCCGACCGAGTGTCCTTTCGTGGATGCCGGAATCATCGGCCAGCCGCCGAAGCCTGGAGATGCCGGGCCGCGCATCTATGCGTCTGGCGCCGCGGCGCCGCGTTTTGCCGCGCTGCGCGATTACGGCCTTGATATCCGTGTCCTTGACGGCGAAATGAGCGCGGCTTCGGCATTGAAAATGTCCTATGCCGGGATCACCAAAGGGACGCAGGCGATCGGCGCCGCGATGATGCTGGCGGCGACGCGCGCCGGTTCCGCTGACGCTTTGATGGCGGAGCTGCAGTTGAGCCAAAAGGAAATGTTGGCGTGGCTCAAGCGGCAACTGACGATGATGCCGCCCAAGGCCTACCGCTGGGTTGCCGAAATGCAGGAGATCGCCGGCTTTGTCGGCGACGATCCTGCCGCGCGCGAGCTTTATGAAGGCGCCGCGGAGTTCTACGAGCGCTTCGCCGAGGATTTCGCCGCCGGCAAGAAGGATGCGGCAGCACTCGCCGCATTTTTGAGCAAAACATCGTCCTAGAATTTCAGAGCTTCCGCTCCTCCGCACGAAAAAGTAGGCCCACCTCACCGCGAAGAGAATTATCCGCGGCTTTGACAATGTCCGCTTCGAAGGCACAGCGGACGTAGGGGGTTCAATTTATGTAGCGATTGACCCAAGGCGGACATGGGCTACTTCCAGCGACCAAGTCTGACCCGCTAAGATGCCCTGTACTGACCGGTATGCGCCGCAACGAAACGGCGCTCCGAAGCAGACGACGAGTCAAATCCTCAATCGCTTGAGGGATGTCCTATGGCGAGGCGGAACTTCCCCGATCTAACCTTTGAGGTTGTTCAGCACGACCGTAGCTGGGCTATTTGGCTGGTCGTGATACTCGGTGGCGTTGTGGGCGTGTTTGCCCTTACGGCGCTGATCGTCAGCCTCATCCACAGCTAACGCTGGGCTAACTTTCGCGACAATGGCGAAGTTGGGAAAAAATCGGCCGCTGATCGAGGCGGAGGCCTTGTGGCGCCGAGAGCCGACGAATGTCTGCATTGTACAAAGAGAATTTCGCTGCTGCCGGCGGGCGGGCGCATCAATAGCAAGCAATAAAGCAGTGGTAGTTTGCCGTCAGTGGAACACCGCACCTACCCCGACGGCACCATCGATTCACGCGTCGGTTCACCCAATGTTGTTAGGTCCGGTGCTCGTATCAAACTCGGTACAGCATCAAATTGGACTGACTCACATAGCTGTTTATTGACGCGGCGCTCAAGAATGAGATTGGTGTTCAGCTCAGCAATCGTCCTTGTGAAACGCGAACGAGCGAGAAGCCAGCCAATTGCAGCACCAAAAATAAGGGCAACCAGACTGGCACCGATGGCTAGGAGATGCATATCGCGTCCCATCGACAAATTTGCGACATCGGAATCGATGAAGCTCCCGGCTACTGCAAATCAATGGGTTGATAGCGTCCGTCCGCGTCGAGCTGTGTACCCCACACCTTGTGCACACCTTGGTGCTCGGACCGGCTGAAGGTCATCGGCGTTCCGAGCCCAATATCGAGATCGCGAAGATTTTCAAAGGTTGCCACTAATTTTTCGGTGTCGAGCTGAGGGCCATTCTGTTGCAGCGCTGCGATCAACACGGTGGCGTCCACATAACCTTCGAGAGACACGTAGTCTGGCGCCTCACCCGGAAAGTATTTGGCAAGTGCGGATTTGTAATCCAGCACCAACGATGAGTGACCCTCGAGCGCCGGTACGACCTGCGTGACGATGACCCCGGTTGCATACTTTTTCCCCAGCAGCATCAACTCGTTGGCCAGCGCGGTACTGCCGACGAATGAGACGCTGGTATAAATCATGTCTGGGTAGCGATCGCGCGTCTTCTCAATAAATTTAGCCGCGGCCCGATAGGTCGGGACCATGATCACCGCTTTTATTGGGAGGCGAT
>WNGR01007088.1_pt1 | contig 11915 bp, 12 predicted proteins | sample 5407581 | NCBI WGS metagenome assembly WNGR01 (sample SAMN13153383, study PRJNA577476) | soil metagenome | isolation source: 80 cm soil or saprolite under Garry oak tree replicate 2 | place: USA:California | collected 2016-06-15
GTTTCTACCCCGGCAAGAACCTGGGCGCCTACGGCGACGCGGGCGCGGTCCTCACGTCGGACGACGAGTTCGCGCGGCGCATCCGGATGCTGCGCGACCACGGCTCGGACCGCCGCTACGAGCACCCGATCCTAGGCTTCAACAGCCGGCTGGACACCCTGCAAGCTGTTGTGCTGTCGGCAAAACTGCGTCGCCTCGACGGCTGGAACGACGACCGCCGCAAGGCCGCCGACCGCTACCACGAGCTGCTCGCCGAACTGCCGACAGTGGTCCGCCCGGTGGTTTCCGAGGGCAACGAGCCGGTATGGCACCTGTACGTCGTGCTCGTGCCGAACCGCGACCGCGTGCTGCGGATCCTGCACGAGGCCGGCATCGGCGCCGGCATCCACTACCCGACCCCGATCCACCGCACCGGCGCGTTCGACGACCTGGGTTACCTGGACGGCGCGTTCCCGAACGCGGAACGCCGTGCGGCGCACCAGCTTTCGCTGCCCATCTTCCCGGAGATCACGTCCGCGCAACAGGAACGCGTGGTCGAGGTGCTGGCCGGAGCGCTGCGATGACGGTGTTCGTCCATCCGGCCGGCTTGTGCGAAAGCGACAATGTCGGCCCCGGCACGCGGGTATGGGCCTTCGCGCACGTCCTACCCGGTGCGGTGATCGGCGCCGACTGCAACATCTGCGACGGCGCGTTCGTCGAGACCGGCGCTACGTTGGGCGACCGGGTGACGGTGAAGAACGGCACGCTCGTGTTCGAGGGTGTGACGTGCGAGGACGATGTCTTCCTGGGTCCGAACGTGTTGTTCACCAACGATCTGCGGCCTCGATCCAGGGTGCCGGCCGAGCTGTCGACGACGGTGGTACGCCGTGGCGCCAGCCTGGGCGCCGGGGTCGTGGTCGTCTGCGGTCACGTCATCGGTGAGTACGCCTTCGCCGCCGCCGGCTCGGTGATCACGCGGGACGTGCCGCCGCACGCCTTCGTGGCCGGCAACCCCGCCCGCCAGAAGGGCTGGGTCTGCACGTGCGGCAATCGCCTGTCCGCCAACCTGTTCTGCGCCGCGTGCCGCCTCCGTTTCGAACCGGCCCCGAACGGCGGCCTCACGAGCACGACCATGGCGCCAACACCATCCTGACAACCTGGAGCCACGCGGTCTCATGTCATCTTGGCCGGTAGGCATCGGCCCGATGTTCGATGCGGATCACGGTGACCAGGTGGAGTTGGTCGTCTATTTCGTAGAGCACGCGGAACGCTCCCCTGCGGGCCGAGTGGACGCCCGCCAGTTCGTTGCGCAGCTCTTTGCCGACTCGATGCGGACTGTCGAGCAAGCTGCTTGTGATGAACTCGATCACCGCCGCGGCGACGGCCTCCGGGAGCTTGAGCTGGATGATCCGGACTGCACTCGCGGACACCTGCAACTCATAGGGTTGAGGCTCGCTCATGTCTGGGGCCGCAGGGCACGAACCGCGTCCACCCCGCGCACGACGTCTCCACGGGCAACCTCGTCACGAGCCTCCGCAAGCTCGGCACGGGCCTGTGGGTCGGCCAGGATCTCTAACGTCTCCTCCAACGCGGCAAGATCGTCATACCCGATCAGCACAGCAACCGGCCTGCCGTTGCGGGTGACGACGAAGCGCTCGTGCTCACGTTCCGCGCGGTCGACGAAGTCCGACAGGTGGTCACGCACAGCTCGCAGCGGCTCAACGCTCATGGCCACAATTGTGGCACACTAGACGCCCGCTCGCCACAATTGTGGCCACCAGGACATGTCACCGCGCTGGCGCGACCCAGCCGGAATGACGACGGTTCTCCATGATCGGTTCAGCCGGAATGGCGGCACCCGCTGTAACCATGACTGCCATGATGGTCACGACGGCAACGCCCGAACACCGAAGGAGACCACCGCGTGGCGCCCGAGTCCGGAAACCAGCAGTTGCCCGTCGTTTCGCCGACACCCCAGTCCATCGCGCCGTTCTCGCGGTCGTTCCGGTTGCCCACCGCGGTGAGCCTGGTGACCGGCGCCAACACCGATCCCGCCGCGCTGGCGCGGCTGCGCGACATTCTGCACGCGGCCGGTGTGACCCAACCCGGTCAGCGTCCCGCTGGGACACCGCCGACCGACCCGAACGCGCTGGACATCCTGGTCGGCGGCCAGTCCGAGGGCAACGCCGACTCGGATGCCGTGCTGCGGCAACTCGGTGTCACCATCCCGGCGGGCCTGACGTCGGGCGGTTACGTGCTGGCCGCCGGCTTCCTCGGCAACCGGCCGGTGGTCGTGCTCGACGGGGTGGACGCGGTCGGCACCTTCTACGCGGTGCAGACCTTCCGGCAGCTCATCCAGCCACAAGGAGCCAACAACACCGTTCCGGGCGTGCAGATCCGCGACTGGCCCTCGTTCGTCGTTCGCGGTGGTGAGGAATCGTTCTTCGGCGATCCGTGGCCACTGGCGGATGTCCTGCACCAGATCGATTTCCTCGCGGCACACAAGATGAACCGGCTGCTCTACACGGCGGCGAACGATCCCCGCACGGTTGGTGGGCTGTGGCGGTCGCCGTATCCGGCGGACCAGCTGGCGCAGTTCGCGCAGATCGTCGCGCATGCCCAGGCCAACCACGTGGACTTCATGTATCGGATCGACCCGGAGGCGCAGAACGACCCGGCGGCCGGGATCTGCCACAGCGATCCGAACGACCTACAGGCACTCGTGGCACGTTACGAGCAGCTCTGGAGCATCGGTATCCGCACGATGTCGGTCGGCTGGGACGACGACACCGGCCAGTTCGTGTGCGCGGCCGACACCGCCACCTTCGGTACGGACGTCAGCCCCCTGGCCGCGGCGCAGGCGTTCGTGGTCAACCACGTCTACACGAACTTCATCCTGACACATCCGGGTTCCTCGCTGGTCACCGTCTCGTCGGAGTACCACGGTGACCAGACGTCCACCTACCGGAGCCGGTTCAGCGAGCTGATCCCGCCGCAGGTGCACATGTTCTGGACCGGACCGCAGGTCGTCTCGCCGACGATCACCCGGTCCGACCTGGATCAGTCCAGCCAGGCGTTCGGCGGCCGGCAGCTGCTGATCTTCGACAACTACCCGGTCAACGACTATTCGCCGCTACAGCAACATTTGGCCCCGTTGGTCGGCCGCGATCCCCACCTCGCCGGTGCCGCCGAGGGCATCATGGCCAACGAGATGCAGCAGGAAGAGCCATCGCTCATCTCGCTGTTCACCATCGCTGACTACGCCTGGAACGCCGCCGCGTACGACCCACAGCGCTCCTGGACGGCCTCCCTGGCCGAATTCGGCGGGCCCGGCGGGCCCGGCGGGGCCGCGTTGCGTGTCTACGCCGAGAACTCGGTGGATTCGCCACTCAACACCGGCCAACTCTCCCCCGCACAGCCGGCCATCGCCACGTTTCTCCAGGCGTACACCGCTATTGCGCCCGTCGACGGCCCCGGTGCGCAACTGACCAACCTGTTGCGTGCGGCCGCGGACGCACCGGCTGCCATCCGAGCTCACGTGGCCAATCCCGCGTTCCTCAGCGAATCCTCGCCCTGGCTGGACAAACTGGCCGCCCAGGCCAGTGCCGGCGTGGCCGCGGTGGCCGCCCTGGTCGCACAGACCCACGGCGACCGCGCGACCGTGACCGCCCAACGCGCCACCCTGACCACTGACGTGGCCAAGGCACAGGCCATTCCGCAGATCGTCGCGCCCGGCGTGTACGAAAGGCTCAACGGCTTCGCCCTGGCCGAAACGGCTCGCTTCCTCAGTCCGAACCCCACCACCGTGGCGCCGCTGCTCGCCCGGGTACTGCTCGGTGCCGGCGCCACCAACACGGTGTCGTTCACACTGGTGGGACTGGCGCCGAACGATCTGCAGGCAACCGTGCAAGCACAGGTACCAACCGGCTGGCAGGCCACCCCGGTCCAACCGACGATCTCCCTGCACAGCGACAACCGGACGGTCACCGCAACCCTGCAACTGCACGTGACACCACCGGCGAGCGCAGTGGGCACGACCACGAACATCGGCGTCGTCGTCGCGGTGACCGGCCAGAACACCATCACCGCAACGGTCCCCGCCACGGTCGCCACGGTACCGACCACCGCGTATCCCGACCTGGTACTGGCAGCGCATCCGGTCGGCTACTGGCGGCTGGACGACACCACCGACCACGACAGCTCCGGCCACGGCCACGACGGCCAGGACGTCCCACCGGTCACCCACGGCGTCCCCGGCGTACTTACCGGTTCCACCGACACCGCGGTCCTGCTCAACGGCGGCTACATCAACGTGCCGACGTCAACGGACCTCTCCATCACCGGCCCGTTCACCCTGGAGGCCTGGGTCCGCCCGAACGTCGGCGGAGTCCAGCAGGCCATCGTGGAGAAGTACGACCGGCCGGCGCCCAACGGATACGTACTCCGCATCGCCGACAACGGCGTGCTCAACGGTTTTGTCAACGGCCCGACAACACTCTCCCTGGCCGTCGGCGCCACAGTCCTAACCCCGAACCAATGGCACCACACCGTCTCTGTCTACGACGGCACCACACTCACCATCTATCTGGACGGTTTCGCCGACGGCCAGGTCGCGGTAACTCAACCACCGGGCGCAGGCACGGACGACGTACGGCTGGGCGCCCGTGGCGACGACACGGCATTTCGCCTTCAGGGCAACCTGGACGAGGTGGCCATCTACCCGGCCGCACTAACTATCGACCAGATCCGCCAACACTACCTGGTGGCTACCGTCGGCTGAGCTCAGGGGGAGTCGGCCAGTTTGTCGTTGGGCCAGCGGGTCATGAAAGCACCGAGTGCGTTGTCGATTCGCTTGCCGGTCTCATCGGGCTCGTGGCCTGGCCCGTAGTGTTCGCTGAAGGCGTAGATGAACGTATCCTCGACCGCTTCCCAGATGGGGACGGTGGGCACAGTGCTGGCGCGAAGTGTCCGCAACAGTTCCGGATCCTTGTCCTCCAGCACCGACACGAACACCGTACGGTGCGGTTCGGGAATCTCGTCGACCACGTTCACGGGTTCCTCCATCCCAAGTTGTAACATACCGAGGTGGCTCCGTCGGGTTGGCAACAGCGTCGTTCACGTATGTAACGGTTATCGGTCAGGTAAGCGGCCGGCTCCGTCAGCCCCTGGCATTACTGGATGATCGACGGCACCCATTGTAGACTGACCCAACCCCAGTACCGCAGACCAGTCAGAGGCGAGCATGGATTTCCTTAATGCGTTCGACGAGTCAGCGACGATAATCAGTGCGACGCTAGGAACCATCGAGATCGTCAGACGACTACATCGACTATATGCCACCGAAAATAGTTCATCATTGGATCAGATCCGCGCCTCGATATTCCCCGATGCCCGAACGAACGCCGTCGTGACAACAGGAATGATGAACGACCCGAATGACCTGGATCCCGAGGACTCGTTCGCGGCAATCGCAGCGCTCCGGTCTCTGCGTTACGCCCGTCGCAAGTCGAAGCTGACCGACGCCCTAGTTCCTGTGGATGCTTTTCCGCAGGTCGGGGCAGATTCGAATGTCTTCGCTATCGGAGGACCACTGTCGAATCCGCTCAACAAGTTTCTCGGCCACACACTACCTCTACACCACAACACCAGACCTTCGACGCCGATCTATCTCCGTCTTAACAGTCGGACCCGGCATAAAGTCATACGCTCCTTCGACGGTCGACGCCACGAGCGGCCAATGTGGGTAATAGTCGATCAGGAGCGCGACGTTACACTGGAACCTAGGCTCGACAGCGAAGGATGGATAACCTGCGACTTTCTGCTCCTGACCAGGGTTCCGCTCAACAACAGTAGAAACGTGCAAGTGTCTGCGGTGGGCCTATACGGCCCCGGCATAATGGGGTTGAAGTTACTGCTGGAAAACTCCAACGACTCGTTACGGCAAGCAGTCGCCGCGCGTGGCGAGGCGCCCTACTTTCAATCCCTCTTCGCCATTGACCAGATCAAACACGACAGGTTTTCCCGCGGCAGGAGAATCCGACACGTATCGACCTACCTCCTGCCGGCGCAGGTAACGCCGTGGCAGTCGTCCGCCACCACGAGATCCGTCCGCAGGACTCACCAGCCGAGCGCAGCGCCGGCGACCGACATCTTCGTCAACTACCGCACCGACGACGAACCATTCGGCGCGACATTCATTGATCGCGAACTGTCATCCCACTTTGGCCCGGACGCCGTGTTCCGTGATAGCAGGTCGATCCGCCCAGGGGACGACTTCACCGAGAAGATCTTGCCGGCGGTACGCGCCGCCAAGGCATTGCTCGCTGTCATCGGACCTCGTTGGTTGGCGGCAACGGATGTCGACGGTCGGCCGCGGCTGACCAGCCCGGACGACTGGGTGCGTCGCGAGATCGCCGAGGCGTTTCGACACGGGGTCCGCGTCATACCCGTCCTGCTGGATGCGGAGCTACCCGCCGAGCGTGATCTCCCCGCTGAGATAAACCAACTCGCGCGGTGCCAGTACGTGCGTGTCCATCATCGCGCCGCCGAATACGACGTGCTGCGCCTGATCAGCGAGCTGACCGAGTTGGTGCCAGGCCTGATCAAGGATCGTTGACAGGACTGACGATCTCGTCGCTACTGCGCGACGTGCTACATGGACTGCTGCACCTGCCTGATGTGGCTCCGTATCGTGGCCCGCGTCGAGATCAGTCGTCGCCAGCCGACGACATCGCAGCCCGTCGCATCGAGCCGCGCGAGCCCGGCCAACAGATGGTGACCGTAACCCCACCTCACCGCAGTGCCATCCGATGCCGCGTCCGCTGCTCGGGCGAACCACAGAGTGACAACGGCGACAACGATGGTGATGACAGCCTCGACAAGTAAAGTCAGGCCGATGATGAGCGACACGATAAACAGAAGCAAGACGCCAACGAGAAGGATGAGTGCGCAACCGGCCTCGGACTCGGTTCGTGGCCGCACCTCATTGACAGCCGCGCCGACCACCTTTCCGATCACTCGGACGATCCAGTACATCATGAGGGCAAGACCGAATGCGAGCGCCAGTGGCACAGCGGCCCAGGCACAGAGGCCGACCAGCAAATTCACGGAAGTTGTCTGACGTGCGAGTCGCTGGGCCAGAATTCCTGCCAGCTCGTCGTCGTTCACAGCGCACACCGATTCCCAGCTCACAACAACGGCATACGGCCCTAAGTCTCGATGCACTGGGGATTCTTGTTCGGTGACGAGCAGCAGGTATCGGTCCGGCCGGCTCCGAGACCGGGCCACCACCTGTTGCCAGGGCTGGCGCAGACGCGACCATTCGCTCTGTGTGGGCGTCCGAGCGCCCACGAGTCGCAGCGCGCGGATGTTGATCCGCTTGATCAGCAACACGGCGAGGGTAGCGATCCAGGTCGCGACGAGAATCCAGAAGATCGGCCACCCCGCTCTCGGAATCGAATTCGGCACTATGGTCATGACCTGGATCGAGACATATGCTATGACTGGAACGGGTAGCGCCACCGGCAACACAGTCAGTAGCCGGTTATGGTTACTCGCCACAAGATCCCACCGTCCCACAGATCGCTTGCATCGACGCTCCCTGAAAAACCACGCGCGCTCAGCTCACACTCAATGACGGACGATCATAGTCGAACACGTGGCCTGTACGGCAAACGGTTCAGTGATAATCGCTGATCAAACAGCGTGTCGCGGCGCGAAGTGAACATAGTTCACCGAGGGTGCACACAAGGGACAAATACGAATACCTTCAGCATGCGCGGTGCGCTTTGCTCCAGCCGTTCTTGCGGGGCAGGTCACTCATCAGGGCTGCGATGTACTTCCCGGCCTGGGCGTGGGGCCGCTGCCGGGCGAAACACGGCCAGAGTCGTTGGTGCAGCGTGGCCGGATTCGACACCGTACGGTCACCCCCTACGATCGCAGCCGCCTCGGAAAACTTCTTGCGTCCCAACATGATGATCTTGACGCGGCTGTCTTCATGATCAGCGGGATCCCGCGAACGCCCTCACCAGCCACGATCCCAAAGGCCGGCTGCCGAAGTACGCAAAGGGACCTCTGTCGGTCGAGGTTTACAGCGAGCCCTCAAGCCATGGCGAGACCGTCGAGGTGACCCGAGGCACAGCGGAGGTGCGCGGCGTGGCTTCACGCCAATGACAGGCGAAATGCAGACCTTCGCCTACCGGTCCCAGAGCAACTCGGCACTGCGGTGACTAACGCACTCAGCAAATCGGCCTGACACTCGTTCGGGTGATGTTGTTGACTTCAGAACGTCGGCCAATTGCCAGCGGCGGTCGGATTGCTAATGTGCAAGTTCCGTCGAGTTCTGGAGGGTCAGTGTCCAATCAGAAGTTGGTCAACGGGGTTGCCAGTGGGTTGGCCTGGGAGTTGAAGTACATTCGCAAGGCGTGTGGGATGACGCTGGATGATGTCTGCTTGAAGCTCAAGTGGCCGCTGTCCAAGCTGTCGCGGATGGAGGGCGGGCAGCAGTGCATCTCGGAGGCGGATTTGGCCTCTGTGCTGGTGCTTTATCAGGTGCATGGCAAGGAGCGCCAGCGCTTGCTGCATCTCGCGGAGCGACAGGATGATCCCGGTCGCTGGGAGACCTACTTGCCTCAGACAGTGGCAAACACGCCGCTGTTCCGGCTGGAGTTGGAAGCCAGCGCGCTTGTCGATGCCGAACCGCTGTTGATACCAGGTCTGGCGCAGACGGCCGACTATGCACGGGCATCGATGCGGGCCGGATATGTGCTGCCCGAGCAAATTGAAGCAAGGGTTGAGGGGCGGATGATGAGGCAGAAGATCCTAACTCAGAAGAACTCGCCCAAACTCGACCTGATCGTGGATGAGATCGCTCTGCGTCGCGTTGTCGGCAGCCACAAGATCATGGCCGCACAGCTACGCTCCATGCTGGAGACCGCCGAACTCCCCAATGTGCGACTGTGGGTTATGCCCTTTGAGCTGGGCGGGAACGCCTTTTTCGTTGATCCGTTCTATTTGATGGACTTCCCGAAGAGCAGGTCGGTGGTTCTCCTGGAAGGCACGGCCTCCAGTGTCTTCCTCGAAGCAGAGGACAAGATCGAGTTCTTCCGGCGGCATGCGACTAAGCTGACCAAGGTGGCGCTAAATCCAGCCGAATCGGTCGATTTTGTTGCTACCCTGGCAACGGAGCATGACCGAGAGTGAGGTGCCGATGAGCGACCTGGCCTGGCGAAGGTCGAGCTACAGCAGCCCCCAGGGCGAGAACTGCGTGGAGTTAGCGGCCGAGGGTGCGGTGCGGGACAGCAAGAACCCTGGTGGGCCTGTGCTGAACGTGGATGTCACCGCACTCGTGGCCGCCGCCAAGACTCAGTCCAACTGGCGGTACAGCCGGCGCATCGGCCACACGACCGGCACGTAAACCGCCAGGCCAAGCAGGCCACCGAGCAGCAACCGGTCGAACGACGGCGACGTGTTCCACCGCACCGTCAGCACCACGGCGACCAGCAGCGCACACCCGAGCACCGGCCGGGCGACCGCTCGAGCCAGCACCCCGATCGGCACGCCCGTCGCCCGCACCGCCAGTACGAACGCCGGCAGCACCAGCACCACCGCCACTGCGGCGTGCGCCCCGCCGACTCCCCGGATCCCGTCCAGCCGCGCGCCGATCGGCAGGAACACCACCAGCGCGGCGACCCAACCGGCTTGCAACCACATCGTGCGGCGGCCGTGGCCGAGCGCGACCAGATAGTCGTAACATAGCTCGCAAGCCACGCGGACGCCACCGAGGATCACCAGGAACTCCAGTGCGCCGGTGGCGCCTTTCCATTCCTGTCCGTACAACGTTGTCACGATCGGGAGGGCCAGTAGGCCGAGCAGGGCACATACCGGGAGCGTCGCGGCCATCAGCAGGCCGGCCAATCTGGCCAGCACTTCTTCACGTTTCTGTGGATCGTTCTGCGCCCGGGCGAACGCGGCAAAGGATATTCGCCGCACGACCGTGGAGAACATGTTCACCGGCCAACTGGCCAGGTTGAACGCCTGCAGGTAGAGGCCGAGCGCTACCGCGCCCAGGAAATGGCCGGTGATCACGTAGTCCACGTTCAGCATGGCGACCACCAGCAGGCTGGCGCCGGCCAGCGGCAGGCCGAACCGGATCAGCTCCCCCGCCTGTTTGCGGTTCCAACCGGGGCGTGGCCACAAATCGATCAGCCGGAACAACAAGACAGCGGTCACGCCGTTGCCGAACAGGCGGCCGATGGCCAGGCTCCACGGGCCGAAACCGGCCAGTGCCAAGCCAACCGTGATACCCGTCGACAGAGCCAGATTCGAGAAGTCAACCACCAAACGGGTGCCCTGGCGGAATTCTCGATTGACCAACTGGGCCGCGGCCGCGGTGGCGCCGTCGATCAGGACCGAACTGCACAACAACCGCACAACGCCGGTGGCGCCGGGGGAACCCAGTTGCAGCGCGAGTTCCGGGGCGCCGAACCAGCAGAGCACGAACAGCACACCACTGCTGATCATCGAAATCGTGGTGACCGTGGGCGCGATGTCCCTGGGATTGCCGGGCCAGCGCACCAATGCCAGGCTGACACCCAACTCGTTGATCGACAGCAGCGCCGCCAGCGCGACCAGCGCGACCGCGAAGGCGCCGAAGTCGGCCGGTACCAGAATGTGCGCCAGCAAAATGCCGGTGAGCACCGTGCCGAGACGGCCGATGGCGGTGTTCAGGAAGCTGATGCCCAGCGCCTTGCTGACTTTTCGGTCAGGCGGGTCGGGCTGTTCCGGCTGGACATCCGGCTCGTCGGTGGGCTCGTGGTCGATTGCCGTCATCGTGGCCGCCGAAATACCGTCGTGCGCCGATGGGAATGTATTACGATGCGTGGTGGCTCGCATTCGAAAATGAGACAAGGGGACCGGTTTTGTCCTTTTACCGTGCCGCCCTCGTGGCAGCGGTCACCGGGTCGCTGGTGCTGGGTATCGGTGTACTGACGTTCTGGCCTGCGGCGTTGAGCGGTCTTGGCACACCGATCCGCCATCTCGCCGGGATCGGCAACAGCCACGCCACGGTCACCGTCACCCACACGCGAATTGCCAGCGTGCCGGTAACGGCCCCTGGTCCGAATAACACCGGATGGCGGCATACCGGCGTCCATCTGACGCAGGCGGCCTGCGGGGCCAACGGCGAACTGCTCATCGACACCGACGGCGCCACGATCGACAGCGCGCTGATTCAGTGCAATGTCCGGGTCAACGCCAACAATGTCACGATCAGCAGGTCGCTGGTGGCGGCAGGCGGGCCGTGGGCGATCTACAAGCCGGACGCGTACACCAACCTGAAGGTCACCGACGTCGAGATCAACGGCCGACCGGGCTGCCAGGCCGCGATCGCGTTCAGCCATTACACCGCGACCAGGGTGAACATCCACGGCTGCCAGGACGGCGTGCGCATCGACGCGGACTCCACCCTCCAGGACTCGTGGATCCACAACTTCTGGGACGGCACGCAGAACGGCCAACGGATCGACGAGCCCAATCACGACGGCGTTTCCACCACCGGCGGTTCGAACCTCACGATCCGGCACAACCGGATCGACAACCCGCACAGCAACAATTCGTGCATCGCGATCGGCGGCGTGTACGCGGAACCGTCGAACGTGCTGATCGAGGACAATTACCTCGACGGCGGCAATTACTCGGTCCTGCTCGCGCCGTACGGCAACAATCGGGTGATCAAGGACAACACGTTCACGCGGAACTTCCTGACCGGGCCGGTGAACCTGGCCGGTTCGTACGCGTGGTCCGGGAACGTCTACACCGACGGCTCGCCGGTGCCGGGCTGACCGGATCGTCATTCGGCGACCTGCGGCTGCTTGTCGTTGTGGCGCGATAGGAACTGTGTGACCATGCCGGCCGCCAGGATGATGGTGAACCCGTCC
>WNGR01007089.1_pt1 | contig 11913 bp, 16 predicted proteins | sample 5407581 | NCBI WGS metagenome assembly WNGR01 (sample SAMN13153383, study PRJNA577476) | soil metagenome | isolation source: 80 cm soil or saprolite under Garry oak tree replicate 2 | place: USA:California | collected 2016-06-15
CAGAAGAACCCTCCAAAGACAAAGGAAAACAACCTGCAACCAAATCCCTAGCACCACCCTTCACTTAATATACCATGACCTCAACCCAAGTACAAACCGCCACAGCTACCACAGGAGGTAGTGGACTCACCATACAAGCTATCCCAACAGGCAGTGGAGGAGAAGGCAGTGGAGGAGGTGGTGGTGGCATCAACCCAGCCCCACCTCCCAGTGCACCTGCTGGCCCACCACCTCTCACCAGAAAATTAGGTGGAAACCCACCAAAGGAATTTCATGGAGATCATGAAGAAAGCAAGGCCTTTTTGCTCAACTTTCTCCTCTGTTGAGGAATGAACCCCCACATTAAACAACTTGCAATCCCGTATCAAAGGAGCATGACATTCTTGTCATACATAAGAGAACCCCTTGTAAATGACTGGGTTGAAGAACAAGCACAGTGGCTTATACAACAAGTCACAACCAGCATAGCACACACTGAAGAAAATCTGTAGACCACAGTAGAAACCCAATTCTGTCAAGCATATACAGATATGGCAGAGAAAGTTAAGGCCCAACAACAGATCTAGGACCTTAAAATGAAAGGTGACAATTTGGATACATATATATCTCAATTCCAATTGATTGCAAGAAAAGCAGGATACAACCTCAATGAAGAAGTTACACTAGACATATTCTAGTCTGGCTTGTATCATAACATCACCCCCTTTTCAGGCTGCTACACCCACATAGCTTGCTGCACAATGAGAACTCCCTCATCATCCACAAGGCATCATCCAGCAGTTCATCATCCAGATCCTTTATGTGTGTCAGTGCATCAGCCATTCCAAGGTGTCAAATACAGCCCAACTTAGCTGCTGCAAGTTCCCCCCATACCCTCTTACTCATCCACTGTGATGTTGTCCCAACAATCTGGCACTGGGCGGCAGGGAATGTATGCGATCCTTTCAACATTGATGAATATGATTTGGTTAAGAAATTAGCGGTTATCTGGAGACATGTATATGCTGACAAAGTGCCCTTCAAAATCCCTCCAACTGTTAGCCTGGTGAGAAAGGTTCTTCCTTTTCTATGAACTACTGACAACATGTCTCAGACCAATCAACGATTTGCTGAGTGGTGCAACAGTTTTATGTTGGTGGCAAAATATCAGTGTGTATTGGTCATACTTGGTGGGACTAGCCATCCATCTTCAACTTAGTGTTTCATGGTCATTGTATCTTGACATCCGCTGGGGATACAACAATGTCTGCATTAAGGAAGGAGACGAGTGGAAAGGGGCATTCAAAACCAACCTGGGCCTCTATGAACCATGCATTATGTTCTTTGGGCTAACCAATTCGCCTAGTATGAGTATACACAGACTCTAACAGCCATATGATACTATGAGTCACAAGGTCCAATGAGACTTGGACAGAGACAATGGTTGCTTCTGGTTCACAAGTAGAGAAAGGGAGAGAGCCCTTAGATCTTGCAATGGATAAGAAGACCAAGCTAGAGAACTTAGTCTTTAACAACTACAGGTTATATAGATGAGTTGAGGAGCTTTGAAGCTCCTCCTGAATTTGTAAACCCTACTACAGTTATCCTAGGGTTGAGTCTCAACATCTCAGTCATCATCAAGCTTAGCATAGCAAGGTGTCATACTGCTACATTAGGACAAGTTCTTATTTCATCCCTTTGCTTCCTTTGCTCACTGGCAAAGTTTATTTTATCCCTTAGGTGGTTGATGTTCAACCAGTCCCTTGTTTTATACACCACTTTACTTGCCTATGGCTGTTGTAAAGCAGATTCCCTTTAACTCATATTCTTCTGAAGTGGTAATGTCTTAGTGTCCATAAAATCAGCATAAGTGTTGCTTGCCTTTAAGAGTGTATCTGGTCATCAGTGCATATCTTGGGTACCGGTGCTGGGAACTCCCTACCATAGGAGCTAAGCCCACATTGGACTGAGGGGGGCCAGTCTTAGGACTGCAAGAACTGTACTATGCCAAAACAGAAAGTAGTAGTGAGCACAAAAGTGTGAGAGGCAGCCAACAGGTTGAGAAGACTGCAGCAGACAGCATTGTGTTCCTAAAACATATCCCTTCATTACTCCTGTTAGTCCCCTTACCACCTTTGCCTCATGTCCCCTATGAGCCCACATTTAAGACAGCAAAGGTGATGTCCTATTAACCCACCACACATCTTTATCATAATGACTCAAGGCAGCTGGCACACCACCCCTGTCTAGGCCCACAAAGGGAGAAAAAGATAAGTATCTTAGTCAATGTAACCTTGCAATGTGCTCACTGCCACACAACTGCCATAATATCACAGCTGCCCATCCTTTGTTCACACTACCACCCCAGAATCCACCACATCACTACCACTTGTAAGAGTGTGGTCTCTTAAAGCTGCTTGCCCCTTTTACCCTTCATTGACTCTACAGACTAGTGTGTGCCTGCCCTGGATGTCTACAAAAAAAGTGAGTGCCCCAGTTAAGCCCACATTGTGCTCACATTAATTGCAGGTTTGCACTGCTGCCCTGGTGCCAATACCCACCATTGCCTTACCACAACTGAGGCCACCACCCCACATGGACACCTTAGCCACTGTCACTGCCACAGGGGCCAATGTGAGCCCTGCATGCCCATAACAACCACAAGCCACAAGCAATGATGATGGCAAGCACCATGACAAAGTGGCAACCACTGCAATGAGGCAATGATGAAGACTGTGACAATGGGGGCAACAACAATGATGGCCACACAATGACAGCAGACAGTGATGCAACAACAATGATCCAGATATGATGGTGGTGCAGGCCCCCATGACAATGACAACTTGGTGGCATGTGACCCAACAATAACAATCCTGACTGCACCACACCTCACATCTAACCAAGATGACCATGATGACATCATGGCCTGGGCAGTCAGCCTCCCAATACTGGTGTGTAACTCAAGCATATATTGTGTTGCCTTGCTAACCTCTCTATACACTCTCATCAAGGTTCAAATGGTGCCACCAGGGCATGCATTTGATGATGGTGGCCACAAGATTGCTACCACCCAGAGTGAGCTTGAAGGTTGCAGTTGCAGTCAAGTATGAAGAAGCTATCAAAGCTCTCAAGAAGATGATTGGTGGCTAGATCAAGATGAAGGAGATCCAGGCTTTCCACACAGCAGTAGCGATGGCAGTGGCAGTGATGGTGATGGTGTCAGGGTTATCATATTAATTTGATTGTATAGTCATGTGCTGTAGTTGTTCTGAATACACCTAATTGACCCAATCTTGATTGTCTGCTTGAAAAATAAGCCATGTGATTTAGAAATAAGGACAAGTTAAGCCATGATTGAGCTATAAATAAGTTCAATTAAGCACAGTTTCAGGAGTCAAATCTACTTATTTGCTTAACTGAGTTAAACCTTGGCTTATCTGAAATTGGTTTAATGCCTGCTTAATCCTGTTTTGGGGTGCTTAAATGGCTTATTACTTGAATACATGAAAATTTAAGAAAGTGTTGTTTTGCTGATGTACCATGTTGGGGATGGTGTGGTGGTGGGGTCCTGTGTGCCATGTTGGCATTGCAGTGGGTTGGCAGCAGCAGGGCCTTGTGTTCCATGTTGGGGTGGCACCACAGCAGGGCTTGTGCATGGCAGGTTGGCAGTGTTGGGGTCTTGCATTCCATGTTGAGGTGGTGCCACAGCAAGGCTTGTGCATGGCAGGTTGGTATCATGGTGGGCCTTGCATGCCATGTTGGGATGGTGTCATGGTGGTGCTTGCATGTGGCAAGTTAGCATTGTGGGCAGATCTTGTGCACAGTGATGGGGTGGTGGTGGCAGCAGACTTGCATGTGGCAAAGATGGAGGCAGCTAGGCTTGTGTGCAGTAAGGCAGAGGGACTTGCAAGGCTTAAGAGGCAAGGGCATGGGGGTGGGGATTATATGGTGGAGAGGTGGGGGTTTGAGGACCTGATGTGTGGGGTAAAGAGGGTCTCTGTAACATTGGTCAGAAAAGAAATGAAAAAAGAAAAAAAAACTTATCTTTACTTGCATGCCTGTAAATGCAGGCAATGGCAGTGGCAGGACTTGCAAGGCTTGAGGGGCAAAGCACAGGGGTGGGGATTATGTGGTGGAGAGGCAGGGGCTTGAGGACCTGGCATGTGTGATAAAGAGTCTCTGTAACATTGGTCAGAAAAGGATCAAAAAAAAAGAAAAAAAAACATATCTTTACTTGTGTGCCCATGAATGAGGCAATGGCAGCAGTGGGACTTGCAAGGCTTGAGGTGTGACATGTGACACATGGTGGAGAGGTGGGGGTTTAAGGACCTGGTGTGTGAGGTAAAGAGAGTCTTTGTAAGATTGGTTAGAAAAGGGACAAAAAAAAAGAAAAGAAAAAAACATAACTTGTGTGCCCACAAATAAGGCAATGGTGGCAGTGGGTGTGGGAGCTAAGGGAAGGATGCAATGGCAGCATGGTGGCTTGTGTACTTGTGGATGGGGTTGTATGGTCATCCCTCTTGCATATACCATGGCAGTGGTCCCCATGCAACAGTGGTGGGTGTGGTAATGGCTCCTCAAAGATGACTTTAAAAGAAGAAAAGGTGAAATAAAATAAAATAAAACACACAATGTGGTGATTAGGATGGTGACATCAAAAGTTGGCAGAATGAATGTGGTGGAGTGTGGTGCCATGGCAGCTTTATAGCAGTGGGAGTGGGAGAACCTGCAATGGTGTTAGTACTGGCACATGCAACCAAGACTTTGACAAAAAAATGTGTCAGATGGAGGCTTAATCTGTGGCATGGGAAAGTGTACCACCAGCCTCACAACTTTGTTTGATGCATCAATGCATTGAGGACTTGAACACTGTTATCACCACCCTTTACCCAGATACAATTTTTTTTTCTTCTTTCACTGCTCATCTTCAAGAAGCTGCTACCACTCCTGCTACCACTCCATGGGGACCACCTCCACAGCCTATGCAAGAGGGATGACTACAACCCTGTCTGGGGGCATGCAAGCCACCATGCTGCTGTTACCTCTTTCCCTTAGCCCCCACACCTGCTGCTGCCATTGCCTGCATTCATGGGCATGTAAGTAAAGTTATGTTTTTTTTTCTTCTTTTTTTGTTTCTTTTCTGACCATTGCAGAGACCTCTTTTCCCAGTTCTCAAACTCCCACCTCTCCACTGTGCATTGGCCCTCAAGCCTCACAAGTCCTGCCACTGCTATTGCCTCATTCACAGGCATGTAAGTAAAGATATGTTTTTTTTCTTCTTTTTTTGTTTCTTTTCTGACCAGTGTTACAGACCTCTTTTCCACACATGCCAGGTCCTCAAACCCCCACCTCTCCACCATGCCTCACCCCTCAAGCCTTGCAAGTCCCACTGCCACCATTGCCTCATTCACAGGCACATAAGTAAAGATATGTTTTTTCATTTCTTTTTTTCATTCCTTTTCTGACCAATGTTACAGAGACCCTCTTTACCCCACATGCCAGGTCCTTAAGCCCCCACCTCTCCACCACATAATCCCCACCCTCATATCCTGCCCCTCAAGCCTTGCAAGTCCCCACTACCTTGCCACATGCAAGCCATGACCTCTGCCTCCCCCCTTCACCACACACAAGTCTGCTGCCACCACCCTGTCATGGCATGCAAGACTTGCCATGACACTGCTCTAACACCATCCCAACATGGCATGCAAGCCCAACTTTGATGCCAACCTGCCCCATGAAAATCTCACCACAGTGCCAACCTGCCTCACACAAGCCCCACCATGACCCCAACCCATTGCATGAAAACCTCACCACCCTGACACAGCACACAAGTCCCACCACCCCAACCCATTGCATATGAGCCCCACCATGATGCCATCCACCATGGCACCACACAAAAGCCCCACCACCAACCCACCACAACCCCACCCTGCACCCCATCACCGCTACTGCTTACTTCCTATAGTAGTACTAGCTAGTTATTTGTCTTTAGTTATTTGCAATTATATATTATTATTATTATGCATAAATGTTGCAAATGGTGTGACTGTGACCTGATGTGACCTAACTAATCATATAATGACCAACCATATAACTAACACTTATATGACCAATCATATAACTAACTCCTATGATGACTAATCATATATCTAACACATAACTGACTTACCAAATTGACTTTACCAAGCTTATGGGACTTTCCTGCTTGCTGGTCATCACTCTATGAGGAGATTGTAGAGGATTTGAACATGGCCTGTGAACATGGCAACTTGCTAACTTTAGGGTGTTGTATCAGCTGGCCCCAGCTGGTTCAAGGTGGGTCAAGCAACCTGTCAAAACACTGATGTGGGCATGCTTTTGTGCTTCTTTGAATTGTTCAACCCTGAGTGCCACTTGTGGGATAGGGGATGTTGTCTCATTGGGCCAATTGTTGTGTGCAAACTCCACCATTGGAAGGTAGTTGTGCCAGTTATCTTAATGCTCATTGACCCAGAAGCAAAGATATTGTTCCAACCATTGATTGGTTTGCTCTGATTGTCCATCCATTCTTGGGTGATATGCTGTGGAGTTGTTCTGGGCCATTCCAGTACTTTTGCACAGTCCTTGGATAAACTTTGATGTGAATTTATGGTCTCAGTTACTTATGAATTTTTGTGGCAACCTGAACCTTGGGAATACATGCTATATGAAGAGTCTGGCTGTTTCTTCTGCCATCATGGCTTCTTTGCATGGAATAAAGAGCAATCATGGTCTGTAACTGTGAGTATTGAGTCATATCCATGAACCATCTCCCTCTGGTCCTATTAGGGCCATACCTCCACATCAAAGTCTTTACAGTTGTACTACAACAATGCCACACTCTGTTTGGACTTAGCACATCAACAAGATCAGATGCAGAGAAGTGTCTCTGACACCTTGGATGAGAAATCCTTATTGCTAGTCATTGTGCACTCTATGCACAACACCTTGGACACACCTTATATGTCATAGCCATAAGACAATAGATGTCTTTGCTCAGACATCATGTGACACTGCCCTCTGGGCCACTCTGAACCCTTGAACTTAGTTTGTGCCCCTGCTAGGGCATAACATAAGCCAAGTCTTCTCTACCAGAACACACCAAAATCAGACACCCTATAGAGACACACAGAAACCCAAGATAAAGACCAGGGCAACATAGTTGGGTGATGATCCACTACTGACACCAGTGGACACATCAGCCATCCCTAGGCAACACAGACACCCAGAAACCCAGAACTACAAAGTTAAACACAATTGTGGTGAGCATTAGTGTCACCTTTAAACCAAATAACAACTAGACTGTAATTACAGTTAGAAGATAAGACAACCTACCAGCACACATAAAAAGTTCTTCACTAGGAAAAGGTGCCAGCTGGTCCACAGAACCACAGAACCAACCACCCAGTTACAAGTGTATCATTAAGGGGGTCCCACAGGCAGTAGAATTCATCAACAAATCTTGGCACCTTCTTGCATATTCAAGTCTCTATGGAAGCTACAGAACCAGAGAAGGAGACCAAGCCCCAAGACAGAACAGATACGGAATTAGGGTGGTGGACAGACAAAGATCTATTACAACAAAGCTTACCACCACTGCTACCCCCCATCACCACAGAATTACCACAGTTAATATCCTGAAACCCCAGGAGAACATACAGAGCACCACAAGAATCCTCTAGTGAAGAAGAACCTGAATAAAGACCTGAGGAAGACTCAGGATCAGATACAGACAGCCACCACATGGCACACTGGTCACATTCATCAATCAATCCCCCAGATCACCATACCACTCCCACAACCTACAGACCTCCCCTCAGCCACACAGAACCTCCCAAAACCACCCCAGATCACTCAGCCACCACCATCAAACCCAATCACACTCCCACCCCCAATGTCAGCAATCAATTATACCACCTATGGATTGGCATGGGTAACCCTGGGGTATTCTAGGGCTACCCATACCCATACCCTCTGAAACCCCTACCCTCAATAATTATTAAGGGTACGGGTTTTTATGGGTTGGGGTAGGGGTTTTTGGTCAGTTTGCAGGTATGGAAACCCACATGGGTGAAGAGTATGGGTAGTTGTCACAAGCATGTTTAAACAAGGAAAAAAAAAACTATATCTATGAGACTACAATGCAGTGATGGTATCCCAACCCACCACAAGACCAGCCCCCTCTCCAACAACCTCATCACCAAGGGCAGCCTTAATATCACCATCCTTGATCAAACCAAGAGTGCTCCAGGCCCCAGTACACATAAGAGCATGGGTAGATTGGACAGAGAGACAGCTGTGGACATAGGGCAGAACAAGGTGGCCTTAACTAAACTCGCATTCAACGTCAACAGTAGTTGCTTAAAATAATATGTTTAGTTCTGGAACAGGTAACAGTAATTAAAAAAAAGACTTACCAGGAATTGAAAGGTAATTGTGGGCCATATGAGAGAGGTTTGGGAAGGCTGCACGTTTCTTGTGCCACCACATAAGACCATCCTTGACATCTTCTACTTCTGTTGAGAGGTAGCAGTCAAGTTCATCACGAGTATTGGATGGTGTAAGTGCAAGATCTGGGAGGTCATCAAAGATGTTCTTCAATGTTGCAGTCTGGAAACAAAAGTTGTGTAGCTAGTTAGAAAAGAAACAAAATAGAAACAAAAAAAGTTGACTTACTGCCTTGTTACTGTCTACCGGTGACCCATTGCCACTACTGTCATCCTCCAGTGGTGCATACAACTGATTGAACTCCTTGCAGACAATATTATGAGCCACATCAACCCATGCTTCCTCCCAGTTGCACTTCTTGAAGTATTTGAGTTTATGGCAGGGGTGGAGAACTGAAAAAGCACGGAAATTAGTATAGATAAGAATATCAAAAAGAGTCTTACCCATGGTGATGTGGTACACCTCTGAGTGGTCTGTCTTATTATAGTACTTATTTATTGCATTCTTCCCAACAGTGATGGCCGCGCAGATAGGAGGACAGAATTGGGAAGGGCTATTAGAGCACATGGCAAGGACCTTATTGATGTGGTCCATAGCCAGAATAACAGTGGAAAGGTTGGGGGTGTCTCAGGAAAAAAATAGAGTTGCATGTTTAAAAATCTAGTCAAAATAGTTAGATTGAGAGAGAGAAATGACTTACATTCAATACATCTTGAAGGTCCATTGCAATTCTCCACTCTGCTGGTAACAATTCATATTTCCAAAGGTTAAGATCTCAAATGGCAGTCATCAAGTCGATTGCTGAGCAATGCTGGATTGTGAACTTAAGCATGTCGAATGTTGAGTTCCAACAGGTTGACATATCACATGGCATCATCCGATGAGGAAGTTTGAGGGAGGTGAGAGTGTTGTACCAAGCTGGAAGGAGTATTGTGGTGGAGTTCTTGAGAGCAAAGGCAAGCTTGCACAGCTTGGTAATAAGTCAATCAAAGTCAGGTTAGGGTCAGGATAATCGAACTCCACCTTGACCAACATTGATCTCATGGGTTGGACATTTGCATCCAATGCCATCACCTGCTCCTCTGTTAGGCCCTCACAAAAGTCAACCCAGGTGTCCAGAGGCTGGTCATCCACCTCACTGTCACCCATCTCCTGTGTCTCCTGCTCTGCACGCTCTTCAAGATCAAGTTCTTTGGCCAAGTCAGCAAGTGCTTGAGCCATCTTGTCTAGCACATTGCCATATACTTTTTGAGGTATGTCAAATTGTCTGAGAATTGCCTTGGCCAATATGCTGATTATATGCACAAAGCAGTGTGTTTGATTCACTGCTCCAGGAAACTGCTCCAGGATCCCACCTAGCTTGGAGATCATGGTGTCAATATTTGATGCGTTATTGGCCATAATGCTGAGGATCTGTTCTGCATGTGAGTATCAATTCTCTTTAGATTCAATGGTAATTCTTACCTTTTCCTTAATCCCAAAGGCCTCCAGAACCTCTGCAAATGTGATTGCAAGGTTCGCACCTGTGTGTGACTTGGGCACCTCAACAAGATTGAGAAGCATCGACAATGGCTGGCCATTGCACTCAAGGTGGACAGTGATGGCAACGTATGCCTTGTGGTTTGGGGAGGTCCAGGCATCAGTGGCAAAGCTAAGTGTTACGTTGCCACTGAATGTGAGCCTTGACGTAGGCTACGATGCGCGTGATGCAACTTAGCTAGTGATAGACATGGACTCTGATAGTCACATGCTTCTGACTGGTCATGAGGTTCGACAGACACTCGGACATGAGGCAATGATCGCTCCTTGTGCACTAGTAGAGAAAGGGAGAGAGCCCTTAGATCTCACAGAGTAGAAGAGAAGATGAGTGGCGATTCAAGAAGACCAAGCTGGAGAGCTAGGTCTTCAACGACTATGTCTTAAGTATTACATGAAGAGGGCTTTGAAGCACCTCTCGAACCTGAAACCTACTACCTGGATCCTAGTATCGAGTCATTGTATCGTACATGTGATACTTGGCTGACTGATGCACTAGTCCATGACTAATTACCGCTTATCCATGTAGTCATAACCTATGAGTAAGTGTCTTTGAATGCGAACGTAACACTAAGTTTGCCATTGTATTCCTGTTATGCAAGGTTAGTTTATTGGTGTCTTTTGGTACTATCAGTATTTACCTTTAGCTTTGTAGAAATGTGTTTGTGAACATGTACAAAGACATCCTTGATGTCATGGGACAGGGTTTCAGCAGAGGGTATGTAGCATTTGGGTCGTCCAGTCTTCATGAGGGAATGAAATGCCCAGTCATTGACAATCTGGAAAGGTCGGTTGCTTTCACAGACCCAACAAACAAATACTAATGAAATATCAGAGGTCAGTTTTCATGATAAGAAGTGGAATGTATCAGGCTTCAGCCCTGGTATGTTGGCAATGGCTGTAAGTAATGCCTCCCTTCCCAATGCACTGAAACACAGCTGTAATTGACCCATCTACTCCTTTATGATTAGCTAGAGCATCATGGGCTGCCATGACATCCCAAGTGTCATCAGCTGTGGCCACTGCTTCATCACCCCAGCAGGCCTTAGCATGGCAGCGAAGATTGCTTGTCAATTTCGCATCATCTTTGTCAAGATACCGATGAACAAACTGGGTTTGATGATGACAGTGAGTTGCTCCACACTCAAACACATGTGCTTTCTGAGCTTGAAAATACACAATGGCAGGGAGGGGCTTGAAAAATATGTAGATAGGTGCATCCCAGTCTTTGCAGAGATGAGCTAAATAATGGGATAAGTATTTGGTTCAATAGAATAGTATACTGCTCACCCAACTCAGCATCGTCATCTGGAGAGGATGACGCTCGTTCTTTGTTGGTATCATCAACCCTATTTACCTCTGGTTCTGGTGTGTCAGAAGATTTGTTGTTATCACTGCTATCTGAATTGGCAGCTTCAAGAACTTGTCTGTAATTGCATGGCTGAGTAGGAGGTGGTGGAACAGGCTTGCCAATGTCTTTAATGCCAGTTACCTTAGGCATTTGTTTTGCCCTTTTGCAGGCAAGCAGGTCTGCATTTTCAGTGACATGTTGGGTTGGACAATGCTTGCGTGGTCCAACTGTACTATCAGGATCAGATCGGGGAGCAGCAGCAGTGGGTAAGGGCATAGCAGTTGAAAAACTTGGATGTTTCATTATACTGTTTTACATGGCCTCAAGTTTTATAAATTTCAGAAAATTGGTGGCAGTACTCGCATGAGACAGGGGCAGCACCTTCACAAGGAACATCTCGATAACTAAGTGATTATATGGAGGCACAACACTTGGCACAACGAATCCAATATATTTGTTGTGAGGAACAACACAGTGACAGCAGAATGACAGTATATTGGGCAGTGATGTGCAATTATGGACTCAACTTGGATGTCATTGAAAACTGATTTACAAGGAACAAGGGGCCAGGAGCCTAAGGA
>WNGR01007090.1_pt1 | contig 11913 bp, 15 predicted proteins | sample 5407581 | NCBI WGS metagenome assembly WNGR01 (sample SAMN13153383, study PRJNA577476) | soil metagenome | isolation source: 80 cm soil or saprolite under Garry oak tree replicate 2 | place: USA:California | collected 2016-06-15
CGCGGCACCAGATGTAGTCGCGTCTGTGGCAGATGGTGTGGGTGGTATTGTGCGTAAGCTGAGCAAGGCTACTTGGATGCGCCGTGCGAGGGTGAGCGGCTCAGGCGCGATCTGCTCCTCCTCGCCATCGGGCGATCTTAGGATTGGGGGTGACGGGTTTGCTCCAATACGATCAGGGGATGACGGTAGTGTGGTGGTGCCGGCTGCGTTAATGATGTCTACGCCAGTCCTGGCCACTCCGGGGCGCAATAACGAGACTTCAGGCATTGGTCTGGGGAATTGAGAACTCGTAGGATCAGCACGATTGAGTATTTGCGAAAATTGCGATGTATCGCGACGACGGCGAGCAGGAGTACTGACACCAGAGTCTGTCGCGACTGGTGGGCTTGGGGGAAGGGTCGTGGTTGACAGTAACGTTGAATTAGGCCACACTTCAGTTGCCCCCTGAGTTTCCTTTTCCTTCTCCTTTTCCTTCTCCTTTTGTTTGCCCTTCCTCCCGAACTTCACAAATTGCTCTAATGCTTGGATCTTTGCTTGTGGAAGGGTGTCCTTGCCACTGTCTGTACGCGATGAAGAGGCTTTGTGTGATCTCTGCTGCGGGATCTCTGGCCGATCGCTTGTGGAGCGACTGAGACTGCTTGCCATGACCACGGGGCAGGTAGGGGAAGGCGTGCTAACTTGGACTTGGACTCAGCGATGATAACCCTTGACGGCGATGCTCCACGCTTCTTACGGTAAGGTCTTACACGTGGGAACGGCGACTGCGGCGATGTGATGAGGTCATTTCAAGTTCTACTACCTGGCAATAACGGCTTCGGTGAGTTATCAGCCTCAGGCCACACCATCGTCTCACGCACGCTGTACAAATGAACGGTATTGCACCCTGGAGTTAACTCACTGAGGCCGGCACGGATGGGAAAATTCTCTGAGAAGAACACCTACGGCGCCTATTGTATTGGTTGGCAACTTGGCAACTGCTACCGTCACCTGATCAGCATCTTTTACTTTGCCGAGACCACCACATTAATCGTGCTCTGCGCCGAGGCTACGAGGCTAACTTACTTGAATGGACTCACAAACGCTACATTGGTTGTGCTAGAAATAATATGACTAGAGAAAGAGGCTCACGACGGACTTCTTCAAGTCGCTCTCCCACTGGACCATTTCGGCAGCCGAGCGCATCCTCAAATCTGTTCGTTTTAGGGCCTCAGATCTCATACTAGCAGAATGGCAGGTGATCCAGTCAGCGCTCACTAGAAGGCGTTTGCATCTTCCTCTTCTTGGAAGCGCCCCTTCAAACTTCTGGTCCCTCTTTACTGGAGCAGGCCACAGTATATGAAGACAGTTGTCCTTGTCCATTCCTGACAGCGATTTCCCTCCGATTTGCGCTCACTTACCATGGCCGCATACCCATCCCCGTCCCATCCCCCACCGGTCATCGCTCTCGACGAGATGTCACGCAAACCCCGCACCCTGGTGCTGTGTTTCGACGGCACAACAAACGAATTTGATGACTCTGTGTGTACCCTTTGACTTCCCTTTCTCCCTCTTCTACCCCCAGGAACACGGGGAGTGTCACGATCTGACATCCCATACATCCCATAGAACACCAATATCGTCAAATTATATTCCATGTTGAGGAAGGATAAGGTGGAAGAACAAGTAACCTACTACCAAGTGAGCTCCTCATCTCATCCCCGCCGCACCCCAATCATTGTATTCGCCCAGGCAGGAATAGGAACATACATCCAACCAGGCGTCGTTTCGCCACTCTTTGGTTGGGCTGCAGAGGTTTGGGATGAGGCTGTTGCCTGGTACCTCTACCAGCACGTAATGGACGGCTACAAGTTCCTCATGCAGAATTACAATGTCGGCGATAAAGTCCTTCTATTTGGTGCGTTCGGAACATTCCCGGAAGACGGTAACTGATCTACGCGGTACATTAGGCTTTTCTCGCGGTGCGTATACCGCCCGGGCTCTTGCCGGGATGTTGCACAAGGTGTGATCCGGGCGTGCGCCTCATTGTTATCACCGGATTGACTGTGCCGCCATCCCAGGTTGGCCTACTCTCAAAGGACAACGTCGAGCAAATTCCTTTTGCATACAAGCTTTTCAAGTCCGAAAACAATACCGCTCTAGCTCAGGGATTTAAAACGACCTTCAGCCGCGAGGTGCCAATCGAATTTGTTGGTGTCTGGTGGGTGTCTTGGTATTACCTTTCTAAGACGAGCTGTCCGCGAAATATGCTTGGAAGAACGCCCAATCTAAGTAGATTGATTTACAGGGACACAGTCGCGAGCGTTGGAGTCATCATGGGGAAAACCTTACCTTTTGTGGACGTGAACACGACGATCCGGGTGTTCAGACAGGCGCTAGCCCTTGACGAGGTATGTGCAGATGACTTGATCTCTCGATTCCTTTCACGGGCGCGATGCGCCCTACTCGCGCCCCTCCATTACATCACATGCGTTGCTTTCGGGCACGTGCCCGTCCTCCTTCCACATCACCTTTCCTACCGCAAGCTTACATCCACTTTTCACCCGGTAGCATCGCGCCAAATTCCGCCCAAACTTGTACCACCGTTCAGTTATCACAAAACCAGCGACGGGAGGTCTTCACGGAAATGACAAATCAAAACCTGCTCAGGGCACTATTGTTCCACTGGAACGAGGAACGGACGAAGTGTTTGAACCGGATAAGAAAGAAGTGTGGTTCGTCGGTTGCCATACCGGTGCGTTTTTTTTATCTTTCGCGCGTGTGACGTGCAAATTAATGGTGCACAGATGTCGGCGGGGGTTCAACGCCGAACTCAGAGGCACATTCTCTCGCTAACATTCCACTTCGCTGGATGATACAGGAGATCGTGCGGGCAGACTGCGGTATCCTGTTCGACTTGGATGCTTTCGCACGATGGGACATCCCTATCACTATTGGGCGAGATCTGTCTCCTTCCGCACCACTGGTTGCCAACCAGGCAAGCGGGAGTGGCACCAGCACCGGGGGGTCAGTTGCAGCAAATGATCAAGCTGACGCCCTAGATGTCGTGAAGCCGATGCACGACCAACTAAAGGCGGTCCCTGCATGGTGGCTCCTTGAAATCATCCTAACCTCATATACCTACCAGAACTTGCAAGACAAGTGGGTTAGGCATTGGAGGTGGGTCATCACTCGCGTAGTAAGAAGGGGGTTCTTATTTATCGTGGATTGCTAGCATTCATCTTGGACGCGGACGATATGTTCCGCCGAATCCGCTGTTCCACGAAAGCGTCAAGACACGAATTCAAGATCCAAAACTCAAGTATAAGCCGAAAGCGCGGTACGCAAAGGGCACGGAAACTTATGTGACTTGAGACGTGGGGAGGCGTTGTGCTTGTGTGTGACTTGGTTGTGCTTCTTTGGACCTTGAGAGTTACTCGACTTCTTGATGTACTGTATCTTACTGGAATGTAGCAAGGATATACAATTTCTTGGATGATTACTGACGAGATTTTAAAGCTTATTCGATAGGAACCCACGCTCAAGTAGAGGTGATGGTACTGAAGAGCCTTCAAGTTTCGGGTCACGGTGTCACTGGTGCACCTGGAATGTGAAATGTGGTCTTTGTGAGATGGTGAATACGCACAGTGGTCTGGAATGTTCTTGGGGATGGCGGGGTTTTGATAACTTGTGTGGAATAGACTTACGGGTGATTCTTGAGGGTGCACTGGTAGATTTCATACCCGGAGGCCTGGCAGGTCCACCGGGTGAGCTTGAAGGTTCACCATAATCACCTTCGCGTGGAGCGGGTGTAACAATGTTCCCTGCGGCAGCAGGGGCGCGAGGGGTGTCAGTTGAGTAGCCAGTGGAATGGACCACCTAGGGACGAGGAGTAAATGGGATGGGGAGTCCAGGAGCAGTTGCGTGTCTTTATGTAGATCGCATTACTGTAGGGTGAGAACGGCAGAGGTGAGGAAAGAGGGGCGGGCAGATCATCGGAGTCGATATGGATCTGTGGCCATATGTCAGGCCATGTCAGGTCCGTGGACATTTGGTGAATCTTTGCGGGCCCAAGGGACTTTTGGTGAGCGATGGCCATGCTTGGGCAGAGATCTGAAATAGCTACATATCTCCATTCTACTCTACTTATCGCCTTCTAAACTCTGGTACTGATACAAATAGTAGTAGCAAACGGGACGCCAATGTGGGCCAGGGCCCGTGGGATGTGCTGGTGGCGGGAATGCGGGTGTGTGTCGGGGGTCTGTTGAGAGTAGCTGGCATTGGTTGCTGGTGCGGTGCGGGCAGACGAAATCAGCCCGAGAGCGAGTAAAGAGGTTTTTTTGCTTTCGACTTGCCGGGATCCCTCAGATGTGCGCGCTTTTCTAGATCCTTGTTCCGGGTCAACCAGCTATCAAATGGGCACAAATAGCGACGACTTTTTCTGGTGGGTCGAGTTTTGGATAACGGTGTGGCACCGAACATGTCGCAGTGGGTGCCTACCCACTGGCACTCCATGTACGCGAGGACCCCACGGGGGCACCGGTACTGTTCGATCCTCATCGACCCTCCGTCTTACTGCTCACATCGAATATACACACATAGAAGAATGATTACGCGCGCTTCTTGGTCACTGCACAACAGTGGTGACCTTCAGGCCCCTACCACCCGCAACTTGAAAGTCGTCCTGACCACGGTAGACACATGCGTACACCGCCTGTGAAGATTCTCTCAGCGAGTTCATATCTAGATCTGACCACCGAGATGAGCGCGTACGGTGTGCCGGATGGGGACGTGGATCTTGAGCGCTTGAGTGCTTGAGCTGCAGACAGGTGTCTTGGCGTGCGCCGAGTGCCTCAGAACTACAATAATGATCGTGTTGTATGCGGGCCAAGTGGATTTAAAAGGTAACGACATTGAAAATAACTGCATTACAGTGCTCACGACGAGGCAGGGATATGGCGAGAGCACATTACAAGAGGGGAGTCATGGTGAATGATTTGGTAATATACGCCGTGGTACTCAGTCCACAGTCCGGGCCCGGTCGTCCGGTGCATTCCTGAATTTCCTCTACTGTAAGTTAGTATCAGGGACCTGCCAAGCACTCTGGGGTACTGCCTCTCAAAAATGTTTTTTTTGAACCCATTTGCATTCCGGGACATCTACAAAGACAAAGTCCGGTCGTCTACGTACTAGGCAGTACAGTAGTCGCCGTTCCTTGGCTTCAAGCTCTGGTCATGATTACTCCGACCATCATACAGTAGGTAAGCCCACTGTCTGACCCTGTTCTTCTGAAAAAACGTCGCGGACACCATTTGGGTGACGTCCGGGAGCGAGTCATGAAATGCCCTTCTATCATAAATGCCTGTCTGTGAGGGTCCACACTGGCACAGCATCCCCCGGAAGGTAAGCGGAAAGAATGTGCTACTTTAACTCTATTTAGCTCGTTCCTCGCCGGTCTTACGACCCACCGAGTTGCTTCAACTCCTGCGTACGCTTGCTGTCTCATTTCGGCAACGTACCTCACGCTCATGCCTCCTCTTGCTGTTTCCTCATCGCGATTCCTGAATCTCTGCAGAGTCACATTTGTAGCCAATACCTATCCTGTCCTTCCATTCACGACGGTCGGTCATGAGTGTGCAGCTCGTTGGCCCACGGAAAAGGACGTCGGCACTTGTCTGAACCGGATGGCAGGTGTGGCGGTTAGCGCGCTCCTTCGTTGAACTCTTTTTACACCCGGAAATCTTGCGGAAGGACCGGAGAATACTTGCCTTCCTGGCTTGTAACGCCTCTCCTGCTCCCATATAAAAGAGGGGGACAACTGTTGTCTACCCTAACATTGTGTCTCGTTTGCCATGTCGCATTTTCCTACTCATGAAACCTGCTCGGTGGCTGTCAATGCGACGCAGAGCCAGCCTCGCACGCTGATATTGTGCTTCGATGGTACGTCAGACAAATATGATAAAGATGTACGTCCTTGTTTCTTTGTATGGCAAGTACTCCGATATAACGTCCATTAGAACACAAACGTTGTCAAGCTGTACTCGCTCTTTAATAAGGACCATGCGGGGGAACAGTTGTGTTATTACCAAGTGAGTGCTGTATTAGCCCCCTTGCTAGCTCTCTCATTCGCGTACTAGGCAGGAATAGGAACCTACGCCGAACCAGGGCTCATTTCTTCGTTCTTTCAATGGGTGGCAAAGACCTCAGACAAGGCTTTTGCTTGGTATCTTTACCAGCACATATTGGACGGCTATCGGTTTCTCATGCGGAACTACAACACGGGTGACCGAGTTTGTTTATTTGGTGTGTTCGAAACGTTCTACAACCGATGGCAGCTTATCATTTACGGTGGGATCGCTGGTAGGCTTCTCCCGTGGCGCGTACACTGCCCGAGCTCTCGCAGGGATGTTGCATAAGGTGCGGACCTGAGGGGGCATACCTGACCGCTTTTTGTGCAACTCCAACTGACCACTAACCTTGAACCTGCCGTGCTAGGTTGGCCTGCTCTCAAAAGACAACACCGAACAAATTCCGTTTGCATATCAGCTCTATGCCTCCGACCGCCCAGACGACCTCGGTCTCGTGGAAGGGTTCAAGAAGACGTTTTGCCGCAAAGTACCTATTGATTTCGTTGGTGTCTGGTGGGTACTCTTTCAATTCATATCCTGAGACCATGTTTAGGTGAAAATGACTAAATGAACGAACAGGGACACAGTTGCTAGCACCGGTATTATTATGAACAAAAGTCTACCCTTTGTCGATGTGAACACAACAATCAGGGTGTTCAGACAGGCGCTAGCCCTTGACGAGGTATGTTCGCACCATTACCCCCTACACCACCAGCTTCAAAGCCAGAAATATGGCCGAATTTATTTTTCTATTTACTTCTCCTTACCTAACGGCTAATTCTTCGTTTTGGCTTTGACTTGGCAGCACCGCGTTAAATTCATCGCGAATTATTATCACCGGGATCTAGAGAAAACAGCGGCAGGCGACTCTGGTCCTTTGGGTAAGAGAGAGAAAGTCTCGAACGAGACGGGGAATATGTCGAAGATTATTCGCCCTGAGACGGATGAGATCTTCGAGAAAACTGACGCGAAAGAGGTCTGGTTCGTTGGGGGCCACGCAGGTGCATTTTCTTGCGCATTTCGCTTCCTGATGTCCGGGCTGATGGTTCGTAGACGTCGGTGGAGGTGTGAAGGGAAACGAGGAAGAAAACACCCTCTCCGGCGTTTCCCTTCGCTGGATGGTTCGGGAGATCGTGGGTGCGGGTGTCAAGGTTATATTCGACGAGAAGGCACTCGAAGATCTTCGCATCCCCGTCTCTATGGTCGTGTCACAGTCAATAACAAAGAGCCCGCAGCTACGGCAACCTGAGACAAACGGCATCCTCATCAACCGTAAGAATGGAAATGGGTATGGAAACCAGAGCTCTCCAAACCATGATCCGCAAGATGTCGAGGATGTCAAAGGTGTGAAGGAGAAGATAACCGATCAGCTAGTGAACATCCCTGCATGGCGGCTTCTCGAATACTTCCCAATTAAGTTCCCCTCGATGAACAAGAGCGGTGAGCCGATAGATATACGAACGTAAGTTCACGTTCTCCTGATGGGAATTCTGGGTGTCTCTGATCTGATATTGTTGGTAGCCGCCATTCCGGGCGCGGACGACAGGTGCCGCCCAATCCTTATTTTCACGAAAGCGTTAAGATGTGCATGAAGCAAGGGTACGAGCCGAGGGCCGAATACAACAAAGGCGAGGAGCGATATGTGTATTGAGTTTCCGTCTTTTATCACTGCATCAATGAAGATCCACAGCGCCACATCACTAGCACATGTACTCTAGGAATAGGAATAGCACGAGTTGAGGTTGTCAGCAACACTGCTCAGAAAGTACCCCTCCACAATGGTGAGATTTTTCACTCAACCCAAGAAGCGACCACCCAAGGTCTTGAGTTCCTCTCCTGTCATCCAGTTCCAGATCGACACCCATGCAGCGGCATCCAAAAGTATATCCTGATGACATCCCTAATGATCTGTATCGTTCACCTGTGTACAGGGCCAAGCGCACTGGCAGTGGCATAGCATGGGCTGCTTTGCTACGAGGTGGGGTGTGACAACACCAGTGCTGAGCTTCCTGGGGTGGATGCAGATGTCCATGCCTGCACTGAGGCAGTGGCGGTGCTCGTGTTGGCAGTGAGGCCCCCAGGTCTTCCTTCCCTTACGGCCTGAGGTAGACGAATGAATAATGAATATATATGCATCATTGCTGATTCTCTGTGGTGCCAGTGTCTCCCGAGTGCGTGCGAGAGCCTATGCCGTGGCCCGCCACTGTGAGTTCAAGCACGCCGGCTGTCGTCTCAGGTGCGCCGCTCGCTTTCAGACTGCTCTTGCCACGGTGCAGCAGTACGGTTTGAATGAATTGGATGATATGTCTTGTGCACTTTGGTTTGAAAAGACGCGAAGGCCGCTTCGCGTTGGTTGTTCTTTTCCTATCCCATCACCCTCGGGGTTTGGCGCTACCTCAGGCTGATTTCCATGCAGACACACATTGGGAACAAGACAACACAGCAACTTGAACTGATCAACTGATGGCCATATGACATAACTAGATTAGCGGCCGGTTCGCGCCCCCTAGTAAATAAGGTCCGAGTCGTCTGACCAGTGCAGGCCGCTGAAGTTGTTCACTATTTTCCTTACCACTCACCGTTACTCAATTCAATGCTGGAACCTCATGCTGCTGTATTCTCCGACAACTCGCCCGTGTTGATTGATGGAGAACTCAGGGTGGAACGTGCTCACAAAGAGTTATGTAAGCTATCTGTGGGGTCTCCTCCGGACACTGTCACTCACTGATTGGAATGGGCAGTCAAATTCTCGACGATAAGGTCCTTCCGGAGGAGTTGATCCTAGAGACATTCTATTTCCACAAGCTGGCCTACGAAAGTGGTTCATGTGAATGGCAATGGAGATGGCATAAGCTTGCTTACGTGTGCCGACGATGGCGTATCATCATATTTGCCTCGCAACACAGACTAGATCTGCGGCTTCTCTGCACACCCAAGACATCCATCAAACAAAAACTAGATCTTTGGCCACCTTTTCCCATCATCGTACGAAATGACGCCGACACCTATCATTTATTTGACGGCTGGAACAATATCATTGCCGCGCTCCAGCAACGTGATCGCGTCTGCGAGATTGACCTCATTTTGCATGGCCCGCAGTCTAAAAAAGTATCCCAAATAATGCAGGAGTCTTTCCCGTTACTGGACCGCCTTGCGCTCCAGGGATGGGACAGCAGAAGCACTGTATGTCCAAGTACATTTTTGGGTGGATCTGCCCTCGTCTTCGTGTTCTGTACATGGATGTCTTTTGCGATCCAGCATTAGAGTTACCGCGAATCCTCTCATCTGCCAGTCACCTCGTTGATCTTCGACTCAAACGGGTAGGGAGTACCAGGTGTATTTCACCCGAGGCGCTTGTCGCTGCTCTGTCCACGACAGCTCGGTTGAAAACTCTCTACTTGGACTTCAGTCATGGGATTTCCCACTCAAATCCAAGGAATATCCCTCCTACATCGTCGGGATTCATTGTCTCTTCCACTCTTCTCCATTTAACTTACTTTGGCCCATGCAATTATCTAGAAGACCTCCTGTCTAGAATCAGTACCCCATCTCTTGAGCGCACGCGTATAACATTCTTCAAACAGCCTGAACCCAGCTTCGACCTCTCCCAACTTTCCCAGTTCCTTGGTCGCGTGGAATCGCAGAGTCTACCCGATTGTGCGGAAGTGAGAAATTGCGTATTTGGTGTCTGCCTCTCCTTTACTCGGTCTGTGGCGCTACCGGGGGGCCAACCGAAGACGGAGTGCCTCTGGTTGGAACCCCCTTACCAGTCACGTCTTGAACTGTCCGTGATGACCCAGGTCTGCCAACAAACATCTCCCTTCCTCTCCAGCGTGCGAACCCTTAGTATCTTGTTGAGCCACCCATGGCGCGATGTTGAACACGGCGCGCCTTGGGTGGACATTCTTCGCGTATTCAGTCGCGTGGAGAGGCTTCACTTGTCCAAGTGTCCCTCTCTGACCTTCGCCTGCGCGCTGCACGTTGTCTCCCCAGAAATGGCCGCCGACATCAGGAAAAATCTCCCGCGTTAACGAGAGTTAGCGCAAGTTTAAATTATTGTTAAACGAAGTAAGACAAATAAAGCGACATTAAGCGGGATAATACATCGGTAATATCACATAAGCCAACACCAGAAGTAATCACTGTTTAGCCTAAGCATAAATTTTCGGAAATTTTCTACGAAAATGTGAGATAATTATGCCTAAGTTATCGCTGAACGTATTTACATAGAAGACAGCCCCACATCGTCATCGCCATTGTCGTCAAATTATTCAATTTGTGTTCTGAGTCGGTCTAAGACAAATGCTGGTACGTTGTAAGGACGTTGAGGTGTCCGGGTGAGTTCGTAGGCGGTGTAAGGACGCTGAGGGGTCCTAGGTGAGTTCGAAGGCGGAGTGTGTTCAACTCCAAGAGAGGGGAAGGGGAAGGGTAGAGGAATATTGCCAAGGGGCCTAGGGAACGTGAGAACGAGCGAGACGAGAAACGAAACGATTGCCATCCGAAGCGGCAAGACAGGGAGATGAGAGACGAGCGAAGTCGATTGCGAGTGCCCTCGTTTGGGCCAGACTCGAACCGGATTCACGCGCAAAGTCAAAGGGGGGAAACTGCGACACGAGCGCTACATTCAGCCAGAAAACGAGTGCTTAAGCACAAAGCAGAGGGTCGAACGCGAACGAGTCGTGGGTCGAAGACCGGACATGGAAGGGAGGTGGTAAGGTACGAGTTGCGGAACTTGAAACAACAGACGACGGCGCGCGCACTAAGTAAAAAGGGGTTAGAAAAGGTTAGCTAAAAGGAATGAAGCCGTGCCACTGTCAAAGACAAAGCGGCGGCCTGGCCGAAGTGATCGACAGGCAGGGTGGAATGGGGGGAGCACGAGGAAATGGATAACGTCGGGTGGCGTTGGACGAAGAATGCGCGATGCGCGGGGACGCGCGGCCTATGATCGATGAACGTCGATGAACCTGAAAAAAGTACAGTCTGTTGCTGCTTACCTTGATTTGGCCTTCTATGAAGGGCCCGTCACATGCACGCAGGCGCTTATGTGCCCTGATTGACAGTGCTAGAATTTGGCGGAAAACAGTGACGGGTGGGCTAAACCAGGCAATATTTTCATTCATTCTTGGACTGTCCCAACGCGTGTATGCCGCGGAGGATATCGCGGAGCCCCGGTGGTTGCTCTGGCGGGGTTTATGTGACACAAGAAGGCTTTAATTATCGGGAGTTAGGCTGTTTCGTAAATGGAGGTTCAAAGTATGTCCGGGCTTGCGGTCGAGGGTGACTCGTCGATCACACAACACATCCGTGAGGCACAGGGCGCTCTTTTATTCTCGGCTTTCCGGATGAGCTGCGGCGGTTAAGTGCGTGAGAGAAACCGAGGCTGCGCAGCAGGGCTGGAAGGAGTAGAATTTCTTTGACGTTGATACAAACAGAAATCAAACCACGAGGTCTGATCAGACCTTATCTCAAAGAAGAAAAATCCAGGCCCCGAAGAGCAGGATAGAATCTCAGTTCAGAGTAAGAGACGTATCAAATATCCACCTCGTGAACATGTCCTTTTGGGCTAGGTGAGCCGGGTCGCTCTTGTCAAAGAATCGAAGAACTTACCAATGCTGCCTCGGACTGGTCATGAGGTACCATGTGTCTAAAGAAAGCGATCCAATTAGTTCAGGGAATTCGAGCCTATACATGTGAATGACAAACCCGGCTTCGTATACAGTCACGAAGGTCACATTACCCGCACCAAACCCGCCGCCGCCGGCTGCGCGGACCTCGCCAGCAACACGACCAGAGCGTTCGATCACCCACT
>WNGR01007092.1_pt1 | contig 11913 bp, 13 predicted proteins | sample 5407581 | NCBI WGS metagenome assembly WNGR01 (sample SAMN13153383, study PRJNA577476) | soil metagenome | isolation source: 80 cm soil or saprolite under Garry oak tree replicate 2 | place: USA:California | collected 2016-06-15
TGCGCTCTTTCCTCTGGTAATTCTTTTTCACGGCGGCTCTCTCCTTTAAAAAGGGATTCACAACCCGAACTCTATCCGAGTTCGGGCGAGAGCCGCTGCTTCTTGTTCTCAACTTTCAACTAAACCCGGGGCATCCTCCTCGATTCGAGCCACACGCGCCAACTCGCGGTTAGTCGGCCAACAGGAAGTTATGTCAGCCCTTGTGTGTTCACCTTTGACGTCCGTGGTCACTTGGTCGATTCGGTGCTTACCCGGAAAACGTGCACCAGCGATATCTCTACTGTAATTTCGTGGCTTTGATTCGCAACCAATGTCGAGCTCGGAGCTTGCAGCGCGACTACAATGACGAAGGCCGAAAGTCGAAAATGGACAATTGATGAGGAGATTTCCGAAAATGCCGTCGGGCGACGCGCAGCGAACCTGGTTTCCAGAAATGGTCGTGCGGTTGCGGTCGAAGTGGCACGAGGGAGTGTCGATGCCGACGCTCATTAGCTTACGAGACGAACTGGATGGAATGCTGCAGCGGATTCGGACCGGCCGTAACATCCAGACACCGATCATCACTTGCCGCAAGTGTGGGTCAACGGGTCGGGCAGCAGAACCCCACGTTAGTGTGCGTGCCTTGATATTGGCGTTGGGCCGATTCGGAATCGCTTCGAAGGACCAAACCCGCGCGCTGGAAAAGGCGTGGGCGGAATACCGCAAGCAACACCGGCTGGACATCGAAGGAAAAGTACCCTCGCGGGTCCCGGGAAGCTGCCCGCATTGACGATCGGCAGAGGTGGGTCCTTCGCCCGAATTCGGCGGATGTGCAAAAGTCGAAGCAGGTGGACCGCCGAGGCATGATGGTACGGCAAAGCAACATCGGATCCTCGCTAGAATCCAAAGAACTCGTCGTCTTTGACATCCTGCGTGATTCTAAGTGCACGGAGTGTGGCAAGGAGCTAGGGAAGGGCGATTTCCTCTTCATGGAAGGCAAACATCCGGTTTGCCTAAGTTGCGCCGATTTCGATCATCTGATTTACCTCTCTCGAGGCGATGCCGCCCTCACACGTCGTGCTAAGAAGTACAGCGCACTGTCAGCCATTGTTGTTCGTTTCAGCAGATCACGTGGACGGTACGAACGCCAAGGCATCTTGGTAGAGGAGGCTGCCCTGGAGCGCGCCGAACGAGAATGCCTTGCGGATGCCCAGCAGCGTGCGCGACGCCGCGAACGGGACGAGGTGCGGCGTGCTGAGGATGACCGCACGCTCGCGGCGCACATTGCAGAAGCGATTCTGAAACTGTTTCCTGGCTGTCCTCCGGGAGAAGCGCGAGTTATCGCAGCACACACGGCGTTGCGGGGAAGCGGTCGGGTGGGTCGCACGTCCGCCGCGCGAGGTCTCGAAACGGAGGCTTTGACTGCCGCTGTGATTGCGGCCATCCGCCACCGTCACACGCGATACGATGAGCTGCTTATGGGCGGCTACAGCCGAACTGACGCCCGTGACTCTATTCATGAGGCCGTTGATCGGGTGCTCGAACGTTGGCGCCACCCTCCTGTATCCCCCTAATGGCGAACTTAAGTACTTCCTGCTTCATGTGAGTCGTCGCGACGGTAAAGGAATTGCGCCGCAGTTTGTTTTTGTCTCGGCCCAGTGCTGTAGCTCCACAGGAACTTCTTAGTTGCCGGCAGGTCGCCGATTGGGAAACTGGGATCTCGCCGATTATTTCAGTATTGCCCGTCATTCGCTAATTTACAGTGCTTTCACTAACCTAGGTTCGCTCAGTTCTTCGTCTGTCATACTTTCCCCTAAGTGCTGTCACCTGAATCGCGCACGACTTTTTCTTCACGGAAGAAACTAGGCTGGCGCGTAGTACAGGCATCCTTGCTGTTTACGCGCTATAGTCTGTATCACAGAGGCGCGCTATCCTGCACTGTTCCCACATGCCGGCCGAATTGTCAAAATCGCCTGAACAGACGCTCCAACCACCACTTCAATCAAACGCAACACCGGATGACCCTATCGCTAGCCGACTGCGTGGATTCGGTCCCTTGGGGCTCATCGCCATACTCGCTATTCTCCTGACCGGAAATATCGCCGTAGGCAGAGCTGGAGGAGCCCCGATCTTTCTTCCTGTTGGCGCCAGTTTGGTTCTGGTGTGGCGCTGGATGTCACAGACGCCGTGGCGCGAGCTCGGCTACGTGCGCCCGAAAAGCTGGATCGCCAGTCTGACCGTCGGAATTCTTTTTGGCGTCGCCTTCAAGTTCTTGATGAAGGCCATCGTGATGCCGATCCTCGGCGCTCCTCCCATCAACCAGGCCTTCCACTTCCTTGCTGGAAATCGTGCGGCGCTCCCGGTTGCTGTGTGGTCCATGATTTTTGTCGCGGGTTGGGGAGAAGAAACCCTGTTCCGAGGCTACATGTTCGAGCGTTTAGGCAAGCTTTTAGGATCGAAGATTGAAGCAAAAATCGTAATCGTGCTGGTCAGCTCCCTATGGTTTGGTTGGGGCCATTATTCCAGCCAAGGACTTGCAGGCGTAGAACAGGCCACAATCGTCAGTCTAGTGTACGGCACAATCTTCGCGATCACGGGCCGGCTGTTCATGCTGATGTGCGCGCACGCCGCCTTCGATCTGGCTGCTTTGGCCATCATCTATTGGGACCTTGAATCCCGCGTGGCCCATCTTGTCTTCAGATGACCGAGCTAATCAAACAGGCGAGAACCTGGCGTAGAAAAAACGATTCTGGATGTGTTGTCGGCTACTCAGAAACAATCGCGAACCTAGAGACCAGTGGAGGCCGAGACGAGGTTTGCTTGCTGTCTATTTGGTGTCGGTTTCTGGAGTGCATCAGTCAGACACCGGATCCCGCTGGCATCAGTTGGAACCTGCCTTTAGCAGGCGGCCGAGCCCCATTTCTGCAGGCGGTGCTTTCAAGCCGAGGACGGCATTGGTAACCATTTCGCCCATCACCGGCCCGTGCTTAAAGCCGTGGCCGGAGCCGCCGCCAACTATCCAGACATTCTCTGCTTCCGGGTGACGATCCAAGATGAAGTTCTGGTCTGCGGTGTTCTCGTATTGGCACACCCGGCTCTCAAGCAGCGGGGAGCTAGCCATCACCGGAAAGCGCATGCGCAGATAGGCACGTGCCGCTGTCAATTTTTCCTCCGAGATCTGGCGCTCCATGGCAGTGGGATCAATGACCGGTCCACGTGTGTCATCAGCGATCTTGAAGCCGCGCCAGTGATTCCCGGGAATGCCATAGAACAGGTGCTTGCCGTTATCAATCCAAACCGGCAGCTGCGCTTCGGTGTAGCGCAAGTCGCCTGCGGCAGTGCCGAAGAAGAACACCTCCTGACGAGTGGGAGCGATAATCGACGCCAAACGGGAGAACACTTTCCCAAGCCAAGGACCGCATGCAAAAAGATACGAGTCAGCGTTTAGGATTTCACCGGGTGCGACCGTGATTCCTTGCATGCGGTTGGCCGCGACGGCGCCGGGAGTGGCCTGCGCCTGCCGGTATTCACCGCCTTCTTTGAGAAAGGCATTGAAAACGGCCTCACACGCTCGACGCGCGGCAAGATAGCCGGAATCGGGCTCGTAAATGCCCCAGGAGACGTCATCGAACGTGATTTGCGGCCAGCGCTTGGCGCATTCTGCGACAGAAAGTTTCTCGAAGCTGACGCCCGCCTCCTTCATTAGTGGCATGGCAGCGCGTTCGTAGGAATCGTCCGTGCCCGCCATCCAAAGCGCCCCAGTCCGAAAGAAGAGCTTCAGGTTCCATCGCTGCTCGTTCTCCTGCCAGAGCTGCAGGGCCCGGACTGCCATTTGCGTGTAAAGGCGTTCAGGACCATAAGTGGTGCGGATTACGCGAGTCTCGCCGCCAGAGCTGGCCCGGGAATTTCCTGGGCCCCAAGCGTCAAGCAGTGTGACCTTAGCCCCCTTCCGCAACAGCTGCAGCGCTGACCAGCCGCCGAACGCACCCGCGCCGACAACGATAACCGAAGCCCGAAGGGGACCTACGAACACGGGTGAACCGATAATGAAAGCCGCCCCCGCGATAGCGGAACCCTTTAAGAAACTGCGGCGGGAATTATGCGTGTCTATGCTGGCTTTGAAAATCAATAGCCCCCCTGAGCAGCGCATCCTACCATAACCCTCAGAAGTTACTGGGCTGATGGACTCGCTTCAAGACCGGCTGTGGTGATAACGTCCTCATCGCCTCCCATGATCAAGGTGGGAGTCTTGATCCTGTGCAACTCAGTTGCGGGGATATGAGGTTCGTTCAGCATCAAATCGTTCCAGCGTTTCACCCTACCCCAATCTTTGGAACGGTCACCTTTTGCGATCATCGCAATGGCCTCTTTTCTTGGTCACGTTTCATCCACGGAATGACCCAATCTGCTAAGGCCGTGGCATCAGGTCGAAGATTCGGATTCGATATCACAAGTTTGTTGACCTGCGACGGATGACGAATGGCTAAAAGCAGCCCAATGATTCCGCCATCACTCTGCCCGATGAGATCGACGGAATTGACTTGAGCCTCGCTTAGAAGAGCCGAAAGATCGTCGGCCATCTGTTCATAGGTAAGCCGACCCGATCCATCTTCCGTCTTCCCATGCGCTCGGCTGTCCGCAACAATAACGCGATAAGATCGCGAGAAGTACGAGATCTGGCAGCGCATGCCGTAGATGGACCCACCATTCCCGTGAATGAGCAGCAGGACGGGACCTCGTCCGTATGTTTCGTAGTACATGCGAATTCCATTCACTAGGGCAACGTGACCGGCATCGGTGTTTTGCCCATATGCAATGGGGGAGGGACAATCTTGCCATCGGCCTCTCGCGGGGCATAGAAGAAGCACCAGCGCCAACGCAACGGGCGCATAAAGTTTTCGCATTGCTACTCCTCAAGCCAGGGACATCGGCGAATCACGGAGCCCGCAGTGTAGGGTTGCGAGTGGCGCAATTCAACTCGCGAAATATCCCCTTTACGCTGCCTCGCCAGTTTCCCGGTAACCGCGCGTTATCGGGCATTCCAATGTTTAAACGAGTGCCTAGGTACCCTCTGCTCAGGGATTTTTCTTCAACAATGGGTTCGGTCCCAACTCGGTATAAGAAATCTTCTGACCGGGGAGCACTGCGATGAGCCGGAAAACTCTGTCACCGGTATTCATGAACGTGTGTGGCACGCTGGCAGGAATCCGGACCACATACGGGGCCTGAGCGGTGAAGGTCCTCTTCCCGATGATATAGCGGGCCGATCCCTCCAGCAAAACGTGCGCCTCTTCACATCCATGCGTATGAAGCGGGGGACCAGCTCCCGGATGCGTTTCGGTGAGAATGAACGAGAGCGACTCGAAGCCGTGATTGCCTCCTTCCAGCACGTAACCGTATTCGCCGGGAACATCATAGAAGGTGCCCATCTGCTTCAAGTGAATGACGGAGGTAGAAAGGTTGGGGGGTTGCTCGGGGTCACGCACCCATGAACCTGTCTCGCGGGAGGGGTCTCCCAGGAGAGCCGGCTGTTGACTCCGGGGTTCGGGGGCACTTGTTCGGGTTCGCTCACAGCCAAATTGGGGAAGAAATAGTCCTGACAAGAGAAGCACAACCCATACGGCCATCTTGTGCATGGTGCACCTCGCACTCGGGAACTACCTGTCGCGCCGATTGTACTCGCACCCCCTCCCCGTGACTTTTCTTCTTGGACGAGTAGCCGCGTGCAGGGTCCTTCCCAGGGCGGTGGCGACCACGGGTGACGGCGACCGCGCCAGGTGAGCAGCTCACAACTCCGGAACCGGCGGATACTGGGCGTCTTGTCGGCTACGCTTCCCTTACCGGATTATGGAAGGGTTGCCCGTCATCCGACCCGGGCGCTTGACCGCTCCACGGGTAAAGGTTGGGCGACTTTGACGCCCGCCAGGGGCGATCGCACAGTCGTTATTCGGCCGCCACGGCCAGAACCAGTTCGCGTACGGTGAGCAGACTTTGGAGTGCTGCCTTCGGCAACAACTCGCCGGGCGAACGATTTCACCGATCGAGTGCCAGGCCAGTTGTGTTGCAGGGCAGATCGGCCTATATTGCCCGAAGGAGGTTTCCATGCCCCGGTTCCTCCTAACGCTGTGGTACGCCTTCTTGAGCGGTTTTACCTGCTTGGCCGTGCAAAACCAGCCCGAACGGTCGCCCCGTCAAATACCCGCTCCCACCGATATCGACCCTAGCCTCACCGAGCAACTTCGTCGACTCGAACAGGAATTCGGCGATGCCATCCTGCACAGGGACGCCAACACTTTGGAGCGTATTGTCGGCCCGGAGTTCACGCTTCGCGTTTCCGATGTCCCTCAAAGCAGCCTGCCTCGTGCCATATGGATGGACAATACCCTTCACCGACTCAAGCCCGAATCGTTCGCGCAGCACGATGATGCAGCTCGGAAGCTCACCGACGACCTTGCAGTCTTGAGCCTGCTGTTCACTTATAAAGGTTCTATGGACGGCCGCGACTTTAGCGGCGATTCCTATTTGGTTGACTTTTGGAAGAAACGTGATGGCAAATGGCAGATCATTGCTCGTTATGGCTGTGCGGTAGGTAAGCAGCCCGAGCGGCCACCCCTACAACTTCCGCCGCCCGGCGATATCGATCCCAACCTCAGCCAGCAATTCCGTCAACTCGAACAAGAACTCGGCGAAGCCGCCCTGCACGGATTCAAGGACACAAAAACCATGGAGCGCCTTGTGGGACCCGAGTTCACGCTCCGTCTGTCGGATGCTCCTCAGCGCAGTGTCCCGCGCAGCCTATGGGGTCAACCCTCGAGCACTTACAGAATTGAATCGCTCGAGGAGCGTTACCATGCCGCTCGCAAGCTGACCGATGATCTTTCGGTCGTTAGTCTGCTAGTGACTCAAAAAGCTACGATGGATGGCCGCGACCGTAGCGGTGACTTCTATCTAGTGGATATCTGGAGAAAGGGGAGTGACCACTGGCAGATGATCGCCCGCTATTCCTGTCCCATTGGGAAAGAGCTCGATCGTTCGCCGCCACCATAGCCTAGCTACTTCGCGTCGCAAACTGCCCGCGTGATATGTTGCCTACGCGCATATGCTCTCCAACAGCATAGCCGCACCAAAAGGGACACTCCTCCGCGTACTTGGGGTCGGCTTTGGCGTAGCAGTGTCTCTCGGTAATTCTATTGGAGCAGGGATCATGCGAACGCCTGCTGAGATTGCCGAGCGACTGCCCAGCGCCTCCCTCATTATGCTCGCGTGGATTGTAGGAGCGTTTTACACGCTGATAAGTGCATGGTCGCTTTCTGAAGTGGCTGCTATGATTCCGAGTGCTGGCGGTTCCTACGCCATCGCCCGCCGCGCATTTGGCAATTACATCGGTTTTGCGGTGGGTTGGATCACCTGGGTCGCTCTATGCGCCGCGAACGCTGCAATCGCTCTCGTCGCGGGTGAATACCTCAGCAACCTCGTTCCGCAGTTCTCAGGGTACACAGTTTACATCTCGATCGCCATTGTGGTGCTCGTGACCATCGTCCAATCTCGGGGTATTCGTTGGGGTTGCCGGTTTCAGAACGCTACTACCGCGATTACAGCACTCGTCTTCTTTTCTCTTGTTCTTGGCGCGTTCCTTCTCCCCCACCAGATCCCCGCACATCGTCTCGGGACTCCTGGCATTTCTGGTGGCATCCCACTCTTCATCGCGTGGATGGTCGTGCTACAGGCGGTCATCTTTACGTTCGATGGCTGGAACGCGGCGTTTTTCTTCGGCGACGAAATCATCAATCCTGGAGTCGAGCTCCCACGCTCAATGATCAATGGGGTCCTGCTCCTTAGCACTATTTACATTTCGACGAACGCTGCACTCCTATTTGCTCTCGGTACTTCTGGTTTGGCCCATCAAAACCTGCCTATTGCTGCGGTTGGCCAAATGATCGTCGGACCGCGTGGTCCCAATGTCGTCCGTGCATTCATGACGGTCACCCTCGTCAGCCTCATTCATGCCACGACACTATGTGCGAGTCGGATTCTGTACGCGATAAATCGTGATGGCTGGGGATCAATTCGGCTTGCTTACGTGAACCGCGGTGGCACTCCGGCAACCGCACTTTTTCTCTCAGCTCTCGTTTCTCTCGCATTTGTTGTTTCCGGATCATTCGATCGCGTTCTTGCTGTAACCTCGTTTGTCTTGGTCTCGAAATACCTCCTTTTATGTCTTTCCGTATTCATCCTCCGCCGTTGTGAACCTTCTACGCCACGCCCATATCGTGCCTTCGGGTATCCCTACACCACTGCTGTCGCCGTCCTCGGCTCAGTTGCCTTTCTCTTCGGGTCGATTTCCGCCGATAGACGCAACAGCCTCTACGGGTGCTTGGTTATCGTCGCCAGCTACCCGGTCTATCGTTTGGCGCGGAGAAATGTCTTTATGAATCGGGCGTCCGCCGCCAGGAGCGTTACTTGAGCCCGAACGCGCGCTCGATCCGTTCTGTGAGAGCATTTCAGCCTTGTCGACCCATTGGCTGAAATTGCTGCGCTTCTTAAGTTCCGGACACAACTGCGCCTTCGTACTTTCCAATTGTGGTTGACCTGCGAACTCTCGCACGCATCGGCATTCCCGGTTCGTGGTATCGGGTCAGGCGCCAAGTCCCGAGCGGTCGGCCAACAGGAAATTGGCCGATTACTTCAGTGTGGCCCGTGACTCGGGCTGAAGCTCACACTGCGACTGACGACCCTGTACGTTGGCCTGATGGGTTGAACGGACTCTCTACTCCTCGGCAAGAGCCTCCATCGGGGATATTTGCGCGGCGCGTTGCGATGGCACGAGGCAGGCGGCGAGACACACTGCTACCGTCACGCACGCGGCAGCGGCGAGGACCGCGACGTTAAGCGGCGGTACTTGGAAGAGCAGGGTCCGCATGGCGCGACCCGCCTGCCATGCTCCGATCAAGCCCAACACGGTTCCGGCGGTTAGCAGGCGTAGAGAGAGTGAGAGAAACTGGATTCGAATCTGCCCGGGTTGCGCTCCGAGGGCTATCCGCACTCCAATCTCGCGGCGGCGCTGTGCCACGGCGTAACTTAGCACTCCATAGGTGCCGATGGAGGTGAGCAACAGAGCTATCCCTGAGAAGAGGCTAGCCAGCAGCGCCGGTGAGCGACGGGCGACCAGGCTGTCGGCAATGCGAGTGTTCATCGACCGAAGATCACTGACCGGCACGTCGGCGTCGATTTGTCGAACCACCTTCTGCAATGTCAACGCGAACGATTCCGGTGGCAGGCTGGTGCGGACGGCGACGAAGACGCTGTCACCGATGCGGAAGGCGTAGGGATAATAAATCGCGCCCTGGGCTTGGTTTTCCGTGAGCCCCGCTTGTTTCACCCCACCAACAACGCCGACGATAGTGAATGCTTCGGCATCCTTTCCCGCTTCGGAGCCGTCCCACAATCGTTGGCCAATCGCGCTCGCGTGCGGCCAGTAGTATCGCGCGAAGTCTTCATCCACAACGCAGACTCGCTCGGAGCGACGTGAATCGTCGGCGGTTAGGAATCGTCCTGCCCGCAGGGAGAAACCCATCGCGCGAAAATAGTCGCCGGCGACTCCGTAGGAATAGTGCCCTCGCGCGGATTCGCCAGGGCGCCGAACGTGACCCGCTATCGTGGCGGCGCTTTTGCCGATGTTGCCACTGAAAGGCACATTGTTGACCACGCCCGCGGACAACACCCCCGGTAGGTAGTCGAGTTTGTCCATCAAGCTTTCCACAAATTTCAGCCGGCCTGCCTCCGAGTAGTCTGCCCACGGGAGCAATATTTGCCCGGTCAGGACGTGGTCCGACTGGAAGCCCGGAGAAATGGCCATCACTCGCTGAAGACTGAGGCCGAGCAGACCCGCTCCGGCCAGCAGAATTAACGCCAGGGCAATCTGAGAGACGATAAAACTGTGACGCAGGATTTGAGCGCCGTGCCCGCTCGTGCCGCCACGGCTCTCCGATTGAAGCGCATTTCCGAGATGCCGCCGAAGATGGAACCAGGTGACGGGCACCGCGAACACGATGCCCATGACGATGGCTGCGACCAGGCCGACCATTGCTAATCGCGTGTCGAAAACGATGCGACTTCCCAAGGGTAGGCGATCAGCGCCCAACCCGCGCAGCAGCTGGATTCCGCCGGCGCCGACGGCGAGTCCGAGTAATCCTCCGGCGAACGTGAGCAAGGTGGTCTCGACGACCACTTCGCTCACGAGGTATCTCCAACCTGCGCCAAGCGCCTGGCGAACGGCTAATTCCTTAACTCGGCCGCTGGCACGGATAAGAAGCAGGTTCACGAGGTTGACTGCGCCAATCAAAAGAAGAACGAGTACGCCTGCCTACAGCAGCAGCAGCGTGGGACGCACGGCTGCCACGTGGTCCGCCCGCAATGGCACCACCAACGAACGAAAGCCCGCATCGGCAATCATCTTGGCCTGCGGGTCGTCGACTTCCAGTGCCGCGTTCTGCGCGTCGATCTCCGACTGGGCTTGTGCGAGCGTGGCGTCCGGTTGGAGGCGCGCAATCATTTGGATCACATTTCCGCCGGAATGCCGCCGCGATGGCGCGCGATCTTCCGGGCGCGATGCAAGGGGCAGGAACACCCGGGCATCGGAAGAGAGAAAGCGGAAGCTGGGAGGCAAGACGCCGATCACCGTTCTGGGAACGCTGTTTACGCGAATCTGCTTTCCAATCACGTTGGGATCGGCGTTGTACCGTTGCCGCCAAAACGTGTCGGAAAGAATGGCAACGTGGTTGGTTTCGGAAGTGGTTTCCTCGTCCGTGAAAGTGCATCCGATCGCGGGGCCGAGCCCATGAGTAGAGAAAAAATCCGGAGACACGCGCATGGTCTGGAGGCGTTCCGTCGAGCCGGGCTCACCGACAATCTCCGTTCCATAACCGTAGATCGAGAGCGAGGCGAAGGCAGGAATACGACTGCGGCGTTCGTAATAGTTGGTCAGCGAGGACCCGTCGCGATCGACGCCAGCTTTCGGATAAGTATTGAATATCATCATGAGCCGGTCGGGCTCGGGAAAGGGCAGGGCACGGAGCAGCACCGAATCGATCACGGCAAAAATCGTCAGATTCGCGCCCAAGCAAACGGCGAGCGTCAGAAGAGCGGTAGCTGTAAATGCCGGGGTCTTTCGCAACAATCGGGCGGCGTAACTCAGCTGCCTGCGAAACTCGTCAAAGAAGTGCACGCCAAAGGCTTCCCGGCAATCCGCTTTGATATTGATAGGGCTTCCGAGCTCCGCCCGTATTACGCGGGCCGCTTTTTCCCGTGCCATGCCGGAGCGCACGAGGTCATCCGTGTATTGCTCGATGTGGAAGCGGAGCTCCTCGGACATTCCCTCTTCGAAATCACGCCGCCGAGTGAGCACACGAAACAGAGAACGAAGGCGCTGGATCATCTCACACCTCCTCTGACGTTGCGCTTAAGGCCGCGGCAATCGCAGACGCCAACCGGTTCCAGCCGGCCGTTTCCTCACGCAAGCGGCGACGCCCTGCAGCGGTCAAGGTGTAATACTTTGCCCGGCGGTTGTTCTCGCTCTGACCCCATTCAGCAGTGATGAGACCTTGATGCTCTAAGCGGTAGAGGGCCGGATATAAGGACCCTTGGGGAATCTCAAGCGCATCCTTTGAGATCTGGCGTATGCGCAACAAGACACCGTAGCCGTGCAACGGTTTCAAGGACACCGCTTTGAGAATCAGCATATCGAGGGTGCCCGGGAGTAGTTCCGCGGCTTTGTCCACTGTGTTGGTCTCCTAGTTCAACTAGGAGTGTAGCGAATGCTCTCCTAGTTTGACAAGGGGAATGCACGGCGACTGGTGAATAGCGTCACCGCCAGGATGCCCCCAAAAGGGCGCTCGCGCGCTTGTGGTTGGATCGTCGGCGACTCGGAACTTGGAA
>WNGR01011346.1_pt1 | contig 11912 bp, 10 predicted proteins | sample 5407581 | NCBI WGS metagenome assembly WNGR01 (sample SAMN13153383, study PRJNA577476) | soil metagenome | isolation source: 80 cm soil or saprolite under Garry oak tree replicate 2 | place: USA:California | collected 2016-06-15
AGGGGGGGGTGGGGGAGGTGGGGGTGGCACCACCGTGCTGCTCGAGATGGACGGCGGCAAAAAGGTCCTCGGCTTCACGGTCGACGAGGTGGTGGACCTCCTCTCGGTGAGCGGGGAGGCGCTGGAACACCGGCAGGCGCTGCCTGGCATCGATCCGACGCTGGTGCGGGCCGTCGGGCGCCGCGCCGGGCAACTCTTCGTGGTCCTCGATACCGACGCGCTGCTCAGCCCTGTTTTGTCATCCTAGGGAGGGTGTGTGAGCCACACTGTCCTCGTCTGCGACGACGCGATCTTCATGCGGACGATGATCAGCGACATTCTGGCGCAGGCCGGCTTCGAGGTCGTCGGGGAAGCCGAGACGGGCTCGCAGGCGGTCGAGAAATACAAACAGCTCAAGCCCGATCTCGTCACGATGGACATCGTGATGCCGGACATGGGCGGGATCGACGCCGTCCGCGAGATCGTCAAGCACGACCCGGACGCGAAGATCCTGATGTGCAGCGCGATGGGCCAGCAAGCCCTCGTGGTCGAGGCGATCCAGGCCGGCGCCAAAGACTTCGTCGTCAAGCCGTTCCAGCCGTCGCGCGTGCTTGAGGCCGTGCAGCGCGTCCTCGGCTGACCCCATGGATCTGTCGCAATACGCCGAACTGTTCCTGGCCGAGAGCCGGGAGCACTTGAGCGCCTGCAACCAGCTCCTGCTCGAATGGGAGCGGACGCCCGCCAGCCACGCGCCCGTGGCCGGGCTGTTCCGCGCCGTGCACACCGTGAAGGGGATGGCGGCGACGATGGGCTACGCCCGCGTCACCGACGTCGCCCACCGCACCGAGAACCTGCTCGACCTGTTGCGCCGGGGGGCGCGGCCCGCCACCGACGAGCTGTTGCAGCTGTTGTTCCGCGCGCGCGACGCGCTCGAGCGGGCGGTCGAGCTCTCGGTGGTGGGACGCGAGGACGAGCTGGACGTCGCCGCCGTCGTGGCGGACTTGGATCGCGCGGCGGCGCAGGTCGGCGGGTCCGGCGGCCGCATCACGTCCGCGCCGGCCCCGGCGCCCGAGGTCGAGGCGCCCCGGGCGGCTGGACGGCTGATCCAGGTGACGCTGCGCCCGGAGGCGCAGCTCAAGGGCGGGCGCGCGCTGCTCGTGCTCAAGAAGGCGCAGGGGCTGGGCGCGGTGAACACCGTCACGCCGTCCGCGGCGGCGTTCGAGGCCGAAGACTTCGACGGGCGGTTCAGCTTCCGGCTCGAGTCGTCCCTCCCGGCGGGCGAGATCGAGCGGGCGGTGCGGGCGGCGGGGGACGTCGAGCACGTCACGGTCGGCGCCGATGCGAGCCACGCGACCGCGGCCGCGCGCGGGGAGCCGGGACAGCCCGTCGAGGAGCTCCCGACGACTCGGCACATCCGTGTCGACCTGCGGCGGCTCGATGGGCTGATGGATCTGATCGGCGAGCTCGTGACCGCGCGCGGGCGGCTCAACCAGCTCGCGGCTGAACGGCGCGATCCCGCGATCGACGACCTGGCGATCCAGATCTCGCGCCTCTCGGCGAATCTCCAAACGGAGATCATCCAGGCGCGCATGACGCCGGTGTGGCAGGTGTTCGACCGGTTCCCGCGCCTCGTGCGCGATCTCGCGCGCGAGCTGGGCAAGCAGGTGTCGTTCCGCGTGGAGGGGAAGGACATCGAGCTCGACCGCGCGATCCTCGACGAGCTGGGTGACCCGCTGCTCCACTTGCTGCGCAACGCGGTGGACCACGGCATCGAGCCACCGGCCGAGCGGCGGCGGCGCGGCAAGCAGCCCGAGGGCGAGATCGTGCTCGCGGCGGTACGGGAGCGGGCCAGCGTCGCCATCAGTGTCACGGACGACGGACGCGGCATCGACCGCGCGAAGACTCTCGAGCGCGCGCGGCGCGACGGCGTGGTGGACGCGCACGCGGAGGCGCTGACCGACGACCAGCTGCTGCGCGTGCTCGCCCGGCCCGGGTTCTCCACCGCCGAGGCGGTGACGAGCGTCTCGGGCCGGGGCGTGGGGATCGACGTGGCCGTGACGCAGATCCGCGCGCTGGGTGGCTCGGTCGACATCCGGTCGGAGGAGGGGAAGGGAACGACGTTCGTGCTGCGGCTCCCCGTGACGCTCGCGATCGTGCGCGCCCTGATCGCCGGTGTGGGGCGCGAGCGCTACGCGTTGCCGCTCACATACGTGGCGGAGACGGTGGAGTTCAGCGCCCAGTCCACGACCACGGTGGAGGGTCGCGAGGCGATCGTGCTGCGCGACCGGGTGGTGCCGCTCGTGCACCTGCGGCGGCTGCTCGGGATCGAGGGCGACGCGCCGCCCCGCGCGCCCGTGATCGTGCTCGAGATGGGGGAGCGGCGCGCCGGCCTCGTGGTGGACGGGATGCTCGGGCAGCACGAGATCGTCGTGAAGGGCTTCGACGCGCCCCGCGGCACGCTCCCGGTGTTCAGCGGAGCGACCATCATGGGCGACGGGATCCCGGCGTTGATCCTCGACGCCGGCGGGCTCCTGTAAGGGAGGCGGGATGGAGGACGTCCGGGATCTGAAGGAGCTGCAGATCGACGCGCTGCGCGAGGTGGCGAACATCGGCGCCGGGCACGCCGCCACCGCGCTGTCGCAGCTCACGAACCGCCGCATCATGATCAGCGTGCCGCAGATCAATATCGCGCGGCTCGAGGAAGTGCCGGAGCTGCTCGGCAACCCGCAGGACGTGGTCGCGGCGGTGCTCATGCACATGCTGGGCGACCTGACCGGCCGCACGCTCCTGCTGTTCCCCGAGGCGGCGGGCCGGCGGCTGTGCGACATGCTGCTGCGGCGCCCGGTCGGCACGACCGGCGTGTTCGACGCGCTGGAGCAGTCGTGCCTCAAGGAGGCCGGCAACATCCTCTCCGGCGCCTACATGAACGCGCTCTCGGACTTCATGGGGATGTTGCTCTTGCCCTCGGTGCCGAGCCTCGTGGTGGACCTCTCGGCCGCCGTGCTCACGACCACTTACTTGAACTTCGGGCACGAGCGCGATTTCGTGTTCTGCGTCGAGACCGAGTTCAGCATCGACGCGGCCGAGGGGCTGCGGGGCCACTTCCTGCTGCTCCCCGATCTGGCGTCACTCAAGGCCATCTTCGACGCCATCCGCCTGACCTGACCCGTGACGGCGCCGGCGCTCTCGGAACGCGACCTCGCCGTCCTCCGATCCTTCGCCCGCCGGATCGATCCCTCGGACGCCGGGGCCCACAACAACCTCGGCGTGCTCTACTATCAGAAGGGGCTGGTCGAGGACGCGATCGCGGAGTTCACGCGCGCGCTCGAGCTCGATCCCAAGATGCAGGTCGCGCAGCGCAACCTGGAAATCGCCTACCACGACACCGGCTATTACGACCGGCGCGTGGCGCAGCTCCGGGAACAGCTGCGCAGCGCCCCCGACGACCGGGACGCGCGGTGGGAGCTGGGGCGTGCCTACGCGATCCTCGGGTCCTACGACTCCGCGACGGCCGAATTCGAGCAGCTGCTCGCGCACCGTCCCGACGACGTGGCGGCGATCATCCAGCTCGGCCTCGCCGAGAAAAACCGCGGCCGTCCCGAAGCGGCCACCGACTGGTTCCTGCGCGCGGTCGAGCTCGATCCCGCCTCGAGCGTCGTGCAGTTCTACCTCGGCGAGATCTATTACAACCGTGGGCTCAATAGCGACGCGCTCGCCGCCCTGGAGCGCGCCGTGGAGCTCAACCCCGACAACGCGAACGCGCACTACCTGATGGCGTTTGTGCTCGGGGACCTGGGCCGCCACCAGGACGCGCGCGCCGCGTCGAAGCGCGCCATCCAGCTCAACCCGCCCCTCGCTCGCGCTCAGACCAACCTCTCGCTCGAGCGGTACAACGCGGAGCGGCGGAACCAGCAGCTGCGCCAGCGCCACATGCCCGAGCCGCAGGTGATCGCGGGGAACGCGCTGGCGCACTACAACCTCGGCCTCGCGTTCCGGCAGAAGGGCTACTACAACGAAGCGCTGCGCGAGTATCGCCTGGCGCTCGAGCGCGGCGAGGACCGCCGCCTCACGCTGCAGGCGATGGCCGAGGTGCACCTCCTGAAGCGCGACTTCCCCGCCGCGCTCGAGCTGTACGAGACATTGCTGCGCGAGGTCCCCGACTCGCCCAAGCTCTGGAACGAGCACGGCGTCGTGCTCCACCAGGCCGGTCGCTCGGACGACGCGCTCGCGTCGTACAAACAGGCCATCCAGGTGGACCAGAAGTACGCGCTCGCCTGGAACAACCTGGGGGTGCTCCAGGCCCGCCTCGGGGACACCGAGGCGGCGATCGAGGCGTTCCGCACCGCCCTCCAGCTGCAGAGCACGTTCGGTGCCGCCCGCCTGAACCTGGCGCTGCTGCTCTACCAGCTGCGGCGCTTCCAGCTCGCGCTCGAGGCCTACCGTCAGGTGCTGTCCACCGAGTCCCACTCGGCCGCTGCGTGGAACGGCGTCGGCCTCGTGCTGGTCGAGCTCAAGCGCTTCCCTGACGCCCGCAACGCGTTCGTGCGCGCCGTCGAGGCCGACCCCGACCACGCCGGCGCCCACTACAACCTCAGCTTCACGCTCTCGAACCTGGGCGACTTCGACGGGGCGCTGCGCGCCACGAAGCGCGCGCTCGAGCTCGACCCCTACTACGTGTCGCAGAAATTCGCGCTCGCGATCGACCTGCAGTACGAGCGGGCGACGATCGGGATCGCGCCCGAGATCTCGGCGGACGTCACGGCCGAGACGATCGGCGAGGACTTCAACTTCGACCAGCGGTTGATCGACAACATCTTCCAGGAGCTCGCACCCGCCGCGCCCGCCCCCGCTCCGGCAGAGCCCGCCGCCGACGATCCGCTCGCGCTGGCGCGCGACTACGTGAGCAAGGGGCTGATGGACGTCGCCACCGCCGAGGCGGTGCGCGCGGTACAACGCGGCGCGGACCGCGCCGATGCGGCGGTGTTCCTGGGCGACATCTTCGCCAAGCGGGGACTGCACGGCGAGGCGCTCGAGCGGTACCGCGAGGCCCGCGCGCTCGCGCCCGATCGCCCCGACGCGTTGCTCGGCGAGGTCAAGACGCTGTTCGCCTTGGGCGGCCCGCGCGCCGAGGAGGCCCGCGTCCTCGCCGAGCAGCTCTTGACGCTCACCCCCGACGACGTCGACGCGCTCGTGGCGGTGGCGCGCGGGCGCGCGGCGGCGGGGGACGCGGCGGGCGCGCTCACCGCGCTGCAGCAGGCCCAGACCCGGGAGCCGGGGCGCGCCGACCTGCACAAGCTGCAGGGCGACGTGGCGCTCAAGGTCGGCGACAAGCGCGGCGCGCTCGCGGCGTACCACGCGGCCCTCGAGCTCGACCCCGGCTACATCCAAGTCTGGCTCGACCTGGGACGACTGCACGAGGACAAGGAGGAGTGGACCGAGGCGCAGCACGCCTACGAGCGCGCCCTCGATGCGCTCCCCACCTTCCACGAGGCCGGTCTCGCGCTCGCGGACCTGCTGCGCCGCTCCGGCCGGGCGCGCCAGGCCGTCGTCCGCCTGGCCGAAATGCTGGAACAGGACCCCTACGACCTCCCGGCGCTGCTGCTGCTGGGGCGCGCCCTGCTGGAGGACAAGCGCGACGCGCAGGCGCTCGAGGCGTTCCGGCGCGCCCTCAAGTTCGACCCCGACCAGGTCGAAGCGCTGTTCCAGGCCGGCGTGGTGCTCGCGCGGCTGCACCGCTACGGCGAGGCGGTGCAGGCGTGGGAGAAGGTGACGCGCATCGATCCCGGCGGGCCGTTCGCGCAGCGCGCCCGGATCCACGCGCGCACCGCCCTCGACCTGCAGCACATCTTCGCATCGGACGCCGCCTGACCCATGGCGATCGAGGGACCGCTCCGCGAGCTCGGGATCCACGACGTCTTCCAGCTCCTCGACTTGAGCCGGAAGACGGGCGTGCTGCGCGTCACCTCGGACTTGCGCCACAACGCGGGCACGATCTACTTCGACGACGGCGCCATCATCTTCGCCGAGATCCGCTCGAACCCGCACCCGCTGGGCGCGCTGTTGCTCCGCACGGGGAAGATCGGCGAAGCCGACCTCGAGCGCGCGCGGGACATGCAGCAACGCCAGGGCGACACGCGCCTGTTGGGCGAGATCCTCGTCTCGCTCGGCGCCATCACGCCCCGCGAGCTGCAGCGCCAGGTCCGCTTTCAGATCGAGGAAGTGGTGTTCGAGGTGATGGGCTGGCGCGAGGGTTACTTCTCTTTCATCGAGGGCCCGCTCACGGAGCTCCCCACCGAGACCGCCGTCCGCATCTCCACCGAGGCGCTGCTCATGGAGGGCGCCCGCCGCATCGACGAGTGGTCGCGCATCGAGAGTCGCATCCCGCACCTGGGCGTCGTCCCGTTGCTCGCGCCGCCGCAGGAAGGGGGCGAGGGCGAGCTCGACCTGCTGCCACCCGAGTGGGAGATGCTGGCGATGATCGACGGCCGGCGCGACGTGCGGGCCATCGCGGCGGAGCTGGGACGGTCCGACTTCGAAGTGGCGAAGACGCTGTTCGGACTCGAGAGCGCCGGCGTCATCGTGCTGGCGGACCCCGGCACGACGCAGCGCGAGCGGACCACCCTCGCCGGCGACCTGGCCGAGCTCGTGGCGCGGGCGGAGGACGCGCTCGCGCAGCGGGACTTCGCAGGGGCGCGTGCGGCGGCGGAGCAGGCGGCCGGGACGCACCCCCACGATCCCGCCGTCCACCTCCTGCTCGGCCGCATCGCGCTCGCCGCCGGGCGTGGCGCCGACGCGGTCGAGGAGCTGCGCCGCGCCCTGCGCCTCGACCCGCTCGCCACGGGCGCCCACCGCGTGCTCGGCTACGCGCTCGTCGCGACCGGCCGGTTCGCCGAGGCGGTGGAGCAGTGGGATCAGTGGGAGCGGCTCGCCGCGCGCTCGGAGGCCGAGCTGGCGCAGCTCGAGGACGTGCAGCGCGCGAAGCGGGCGGCGCAAACCCTCGCCGGGGCGGGGACGGGCATCCATGGCTGACGAGATCAAAGCGCTGTCCTCTCAGCTGGCCCAGGACCCGGACAGCTTGCTGTTCCTGCGCCTCGGCGAGCTGCTGCGCCAGAAGGGCCACCTCGACGCCGCGCACCGCGTGGCCTTGACGGGACTGGAACGCCACCCGCACCTCGCGGACGCGCACGACCTGTACGCGCGCATCCTCGCCGACAAGCGCGACTACGAGCGGGCCTTCGACGAGTGGGACATGACGCTGCGCATCGCGCCCGGCCACCTGGGGGCGCTGAAGGGCCTCGCCTTCCTCTATTTCAAGGTGGGCGATGTGCAGCAGGCGGCCGTCCACCTCGAGGCGGCGCAGCGCGTCGCCCCGAACGACTCCGGCGTCATCCAGGCGCTGGCCCTCGCGCGCGCCGGCGGGACTGGCGCCGCACCGGAGCAGCCGATCGCTCCCACCCCCGCCGCCCAACCGCTCGAGGAGGCGCGCGTGTTCGCGGGCCTGGAGGGCGCGCACGAGGGCCTGCTGCTGCTCGACGCGGCGGGGCGCGTGCTGGGCGGGGCGCTCAAGGACCCCCAGGGCCGCGACGTGACCGATGCCGTCGCGGCGTACCTGGCGGGCGTGTCGCAGGAGGCGGGCCGCACCGCCAAGCTGCTCGGCCTCGGCGCGTGGAGCGGGCTCGCCGCCGAAGGGAAGCTGGGGCACATCCACCTCACGCCGCCCAGCGCCGACGCGCTGTTGCTCGTCGTGCGGGACCGCTCGGTCCCGATGGGACGGCTCGCGATCATCGCGCAGCGCGCGGCCGGCGCCGCACACCGCTGGTTGGAGCGGCAGGGATGACCGCCGCGCCCGCCGGGTACGGCCAGGCCCTGGACCTCGTCACCCGCGTGCGCGGCGTGCGCGGCGCCATGCTCGTCAGCGGCGACGACGGCCTCGTCGTCGCCGAGCAGCTGATGGAAGGGATCAAGGGACCGGCCGTCGCGGCGCTCGCGGCCAGCCTGGCGAACCGGTTGCGGCGCGCGATGGAGGCCGCCGGGGTCGGGCCGAGCCTCTTCTGGCACCTGCAGGCGGAGCACGGCGCGCTGCTGGTCGTCGGGACCGTCTCGGGTATCCTCGTGGTCGCGGTCGCGGAGCCGGACGTGAACGCGGGCCTGGTGCGGCTCGAGCTGCTGCGGGCCGCGGACGTGGTGGGATGACGACGCGCGCGGTCGAGGCCTGGACGCTCCAGCCACTGGTCAAGTTTGTGAAGGAGGCCGGCGTGCGCCTGGTGCTGGTGATGACGTCGGCGGGCCAGGTGCTGGCGCAGCACGGCTTCTCCCGCGCGGTGGACGTGATGTCGGCCGCCGCCCTCGGCGCCGCGATCATCGCCTCGACCGAAGAAATCGCCCGGCAGCTGCGCCAGGCGCCGTTCGCGGCGCTCAACCACCAAGGCCAGCGACACGGGATCTTCCTCGCCGGCGTCCCGACGACCCGCGGGCGCCTCGTGGCACTCGTCGTGTACGACCTCGACGCTTCGTCGCTCGGCTTGGTGCAGTTATTCTTTGAGCAGCTCGCCGCCGACCTCCAGGCGGCGAGCCCCAAGGACAGCGCACCCAAGCAAGTGCTGGCGGCGGACTTCGAGCGTGAGTTGAGCGACAGCCTGAACACGCTCTTCGGGAGATAGGCCCGTGTCTCTGGTCAACTTCACGACGCGCGAGATCACCTGCAAGATCGTCTACTACGGTCCCGGGCGCTCGGGGAAGACGACCAACCTGCACTACATCTACGGCCGCGTGCCGGACTCGCGCCGAGGCCGCATGGTCTCCCTCGCGACCCAGACCGACCGCACGCTGTTCTTCGACTTCCTGCCGATCGACCTGGGCGAGATCTCCGGCTTCTCCACCCGCTTCCAGCTCTACACGGTGCCGGGCCAGGTCTACTACAACGCCACCCGGCGTCTCGTGCTGCAGGGGGCGGACGGCGTGGTGTTCGTCGCCGACAGCCAGGCGCGCCAGCTGGACGAGAACCTGGAGAGCCTCCAGAACCTGCAAAGCAATCTGCTCGAGCACGGCGTGGACATCCGTACCATGCCGCTGGTGCTGCAATACAACAAGCAGGACCTGCCGCGCGAGCTCATCCTCTCCGCGGCGGACCTGGACGACGCGCTCAACTTCCGCGGGGTGGCGAGCTTCAGCGCCGACGCGCTGCACGGGCGGGGCGTGTTCGAGACGCTGAAGGGCATCTCGGAGCTGGTGCTGAAGAAGCTCGCGGCAGGGAGCGCCGCGTGACGACCGCACTCAACCCCAAGTACTCAATGGAGGTGGGCGCGGCGAACCGCCTCGCCGTCACGGCGGGGCGCACCGTGGCCGAGAATCCCGGCACGGCGTACAACCCGCTGTTCATCTACAGTGGCTCGGGGCTGGGGAAGACCCACCTCCTGATGGCGGTCGGCCAGGCGGCGAAAAAGACGGCCCCGGCGCTCAACATTGAGTACCTCACGCTCGACGAGTGGGTCGAAGCGTTCCACGCTGCCATCGCCGCCGGGCAGGGCGACGCGTTCCGCCGCCGGTTCCAGAACGTGGACCTGCTGCTGGTGGACGACGTGCAGTTCCTCACGAACCGCAAGGAGATGCAGTCGGAGCTGTTGCGCCTCACCGAGACGCTGCAGACCGCGGGGCGCCAGATCGTGCTCACGAGCGACCGCCCGCCAGCCGAGATCGGCGACCTGGACGAGCGCCTCATCTCGCGCCTCTCGGGGGGCCTCGTCGTCGACATCGGCGTCCCGGACTACGAGACGCGCGTGGCGATCCTGCGTCGCAAGGCCGAGGAGCGCGGCGCCAAGTTCCAGCCGGGCGTACTCGAGACCGTGGCCGGAGCGGCGGTCGGCAACGTGCGCGAGCTGATGGGCGCGCTCAACCGGCTGGTCGCGTTCCAGGCGGTGAACGAAACGTCGATCAATGCCGCGACGGCGAAGCAGATCCTCGGGCTCGACACCGCTGCGACGCCCCCCGCTGCGCGCGCGGCCGCCGGGGGAACGGGACCGGACGAGTTCGGCGCATTCCTCGCCGACGTCACCGTCACGGTCGGAAAGGCGGTGGAGGTGTGGCGCGCGCGCGTGACGGAGGCGGTGCTGCGCTGGGAAGGGGAGGGCTACCGCACGCAGCGCCTCGAAGCGCTGCTGCGCCAGGACGCGCCGGCGGCGGTGGACGAGGCCATCGCCGAGTTCGCCCGGGATGTGGAGCGGCTCAAGGCGCTGGAAGCCGAGGTCGCCGAGCTCGATCCCCAGGCCGCGGGGGGGAGTGTGTTCCGCGACCCGGAGCGGATCCGCGAGGCGGAGGAGGCGGCCGCCACGATGCGCGAGGGCGCGGGGCCGCCGCCGGGACCGTCGGCGGCGTTCCCGCTGGCGGCCTTCGCCGTGGGGCCCTCGAACCAGGTCGCCGTGAGCGCGGCCCGTGCGCTGGTCGAGCAGCCGGGGAAGAAGTACAACCCGCTCGTGCTGGTGGGAAGGAGCGGGCTCGGCAAGACCCACCTCCTCAACGCCATCGGGCTCGAGCTGACGCGCCGGCGCGGCGCGATCGTGGCCTGCCTCTCGACGCAGGCGTTCATCGACGAGCTGATCGCGGCGATCGACGGCAACCGGATGGAGTGGTGGCGGGCGCGCTACCGCCGCGCCACGGCGCTGCTGCTCGACGACATCCACCTGATCGCCGGCAAGGAGCGCACCCAGGAGGAGCTCTTCAACCTCTTCAACCTGTTGCAGGATAAGGACCGCCAGCTGGTCTTCACGGCGCCGGCCCCGCCGCACACGCTGCCGGGGATCGAAGAGCGGATCGTCTCCCGGCTCGAGGGCGGGCTCGTGGCGGAGCTCAAAGAGCCGGATCGCGACCTGAAGCGCGCGGTGCTCGAGCGGTTGCTCACCCAGCAGAACGTGACGCCCGAGCCGACGCTGATCGACTACCTCGCCGATCGGCCCGCCGACTCGGTGCGCAGCCTGGTGGGCGTGGCGCAGCGGGTGGTGAGCGCCGCCGCCGCGCAGGACGTGCCCGTGACCGCGGGGCTGGCGCGCGAGGTGCTCGAGGGCCAGGCGCCGCGTGAGGCGCGGCGCTCCGCCGGCTTCCGCACCAGCGGTATCGTCGTCTCGAGCCTGGGGGGCGTCAAGAGCCGGGAGAAAATGGTGTGGGACTGGACTGACGCCGGGGACCGCATGATCGAGGAGTTCCGCTGATGGCCATCAAGGGATCGCTGAAGGAAGCGTCGCTGCCCGACGTGCTGCAGCTGCTGGCGCTGGGGCAGAAGACGGGGTGCCTCTCGATCGCCGATCGCTCCAACTTCGGCTACATCTACTTCGACAAGGGCCGCATCTGCTACGCGTCGATCGTGAACCGGCGCGATCGCCTGGGCGACATCCTGGTGAAGCACGAGAAGATCACGCCGGAGCACCTCGACGCCGCGATCCACCGCCAGACCAAGGAGCACGGCAAGAAGCTGGGCGAGATCCTCGTGGGCATGAGCGTGATCACGCAGGAGGACCTCGAGCGCTACATGCGCGTGCAGATCGAGGAGTCGGTCTTCTACCTGTTCACCTGGACTCAGGGGACGTTCAACTTCGAGGCAGGCGTCCGCCCCGAGCGCCAGGACTTCCTGGTCTCGATCAACCCCGAGTCGCTGTTGCTCGAGGGGGCGCGGCGCGTGGACGAGTGGAGCCTGATCGAGAAGAAGATCCCCGCGTTCGACCTGATCTTCGTGCTGGACAAGGACCGGCTGGCGATCAGCGAGGCGAAGCTGACGGACCCCCAGAGCCGCATTCTCCCCCTGCTTGACGGCTCGCGCGACGTGAACCACGTGATCGAGGACTCGGGGCTGGGCGAGTTCGAGATCGGCAAGGCGCTCTACGGGCTCATCACGGCGGGGTTCGTGCACCGCGCGGGCCGCACCGCGTCCGCGGCCGATGCGCAGG
>WNGR01008862.1_pt1 | contig 11910 bp, 9 predicted proteins | sample 5407581 | NCBI WGS metagenome assembly WNGR01 (sample SAMN13153383, study PRJNA577476) | soil metagenome | isolation source: 80 cm soil or saprolite under Garry oak tree replicate 2 | place: USA:California | collected 2016-06-15
CTACTCGCTTTCACGATGCGCTGCAAAGCCTGTTCTTCTTCCTGTATCAAGTTTCTCAATGGACGCGCGACTCTCATGCTCCTCCCCTCCTCCTCTTCAGCTTACCTCCTTTCAATGCTTATGGCAAGCTAATTGCCACCTGACCCACTAGCGGCATTTCACCTTTCTCCCCTCTACCTTGCCAACCCTTTGTCTCGGCCTCTTGGTGTAGCATCTAGAAGGTTCCTGATTTAGACGCGTAGATGGTTTTTGGCGTTAGCCTCTGATGTCCTGTGTAACTACCCGCTAACAGATGTATAAGAGCTTTTTTCAAACGGTGCGGCTGTTCTCGGGAATCTCACTTGCGGCGCGGGACTGTCTGCATCGTCGTCTACCGGGTGCGAGATCGTTCCGAGAATGACTGTGCAGAAAATAATCCAGGCACGTGTGTATCTGGCACCATCAGAGGAGTGGTGAGTGGCCCTTCGGAAATCTGGCACTCTTGTATTTTCGTCTCTTTTGTTGATTTTTCCCCGTCTGTTTCCCGGGTGCGATCCACGACCCTTCCGATTCTCGTCTGTGAAGCACCAGAGCCCTTTCCCCCGCACCCTGTTACAGTGGGAGTGTCCTCATGAGGATACGAACCGTTGTTTGTTGTCAGACCCACCTGCACAGGTGAATACCTGGAGGAGTGCTCCTGGCGCATGGTGAAAACCGTTGATGTGGAACGCGAGCGTCTTTGAGGTGCGCTGGCTGATGGTGGTCATCTGTCCAGCCGAGCAGTTGTTCGCCGATGTGCGTATGTACACTGCACACCGGAATCTCAGCCCTCCGCGCTCAGCCTGAGCAAGGAGTTGTATAGGTCATCTCTCGTAGCGTGTCCTTCGTAGCTTACGTTCTTACTACTACCCGTACAGGAAACCCCCTTGAGGATGGTCTCCTGTGCGGGTCATCGCACAGAGCTGTCCTCGTTCCTGGGTGTTTCCATCCAGAAAGAAAGGAACAACCATGAACGCGACCATCGACAATCCGTTTCTCACTCTCGACGTGAACACTGCCTGCGACGAAGCCCGGGTCCTCTACCTGGACACCCTGGCGCGGATGCAGCAAAACGGCGGACAGCCCGTGGACTGGCTCGAACGCTTGAAGCAGCAGAGCCGGAGCAACCTGGACAATTACTGGGATGCAGCCCTGAAATTGGCTTGTGCAGACCATATCCAGGGGGCAAGCACCCAGCTGACTTCCATCGTGAAGGAATGGGGCCTGCACAGGGCACTCGCAGACCTGATCGATGCCGAGGCCAGATGTATCTATCTGGATCCCGCGGACCCAGATATGTACAACGACATCCAGCGAGCGATTGAGCACCAGGTCGTTTACCTGGCGACCGAACTGCTCACTGCATGGCTTGATGGAAGCCAGCAGCGGAAAGCTGACCAGCTCAGGCAACAACGGGACTGGCAAAGCGTCGCCTACCAACAGGTGCAGCAGACCATGCAGCGCCAAATGGCCTGGCACGATGTAACCTTCCAGATGCTGCAAGAGCACCGGAATGCATGGCAAGGCGGTCAACAGACCGCTCAGCAGTGGTCGAATGTTGCGATGAACGGCGTCGAACAGGCGCAACGGGGAGTGCAGCAAATGTACACATTTGCGGCGACTGTGCAATCCAACGTGGCTGGCATGCTGGCTGGTACAGAGGAGCGGCAATACATGATCGTGGAGGAGGCGGTAGATCGCGCCAACGTGAAACGCGGGAGATCCCGACTCACGGTTGTTCTGATTATGGCCGTGTCGGTTCCGCTGCTCTTTTGGCTGGCCTACTTTCTCATCACCCACCTCTACTAACCGTTGCAGAGAGGAGGACGCGCTCTGTGCGCTCTCAACCCTGTCCCGGCAGGTGGGACGCGCCCACTTGCCACCCTTGCCTCTATTGAGTGGGGACACGCCCCATTCGCACGTTGTACCGTCCCGGTGCATGGGACGTGCCTACCCGCTTCTTCCGAAGTGGGGAGACGTCCTCCTGCACCCATGCTGTCCTGGCAGTGGGACTCGCCCACTTGCCCTCTCCACCCTACGCGGATGTGCGTGGTTGAGTGGAGTACAGCGCTCCTCGATAGCATTGGGTTACCAATGATATCTGGTAGTTTGAGCTTGCTGTGCTTTCGCTCCTCCCTTACACGTTGTGGCGGTGTTTTCTACTCAATACCACTTTCAAGAGTTGAGGCCGGTTGAACCCCACGGGTTCCCCCTCTTCTCTTGAGATCTTATTTTTGTGAGACGAATCCAGGCAACCGGATAGCATATTTTATCATGGCCACCTGCTCCGCCGATGTGGTGGAAGAATTCCAGGCGCTTCCCTTTGGTCACAACGCAATTCCTTCTGGCTGGTTTGGAACGCGCCGGGGAGATGCGCCAAAAAGAGATGAAAATACAAGAGTGCCAGATGGGTAGGGCGTTGTTCGCATCGCCCTCGGTAAGGCGAGAGAAGGCATGGCCCTTCCAGTTTTTGGCACAGTCATTCTCGGTGTTTTCCACCGGGAAACAGTGGAAGAGGAACTCCACCAGTGGCATAGCAGAGAGGCAAATAACCACAACGTTTTCCGACTTCGGTCTTGCCCCCGTCTTTTTCCGTCTGTTTCCCAGGCGCGGTCCGAGTGCGACCCGCCCCCATTGGGTATGCTACAAGTGAGTAGATGATAGTATCCCCTGAAACAGGGTGGTACATCAGCAGGCAGCAAACCTGCATCCCCTGGCACGCGGTGCCCCCGTGTAACCCTTCCTACAGCAGGATGCGGCTGCACGACCATCATGATCATCTCTGCTGGAGATGGCTCCGGCAGGGTGGTTGAGTGATGAGACAGACGCGTCAGGATAGACAGGGACTTCACCCTGTCACGTAGGGCTCTCGGTCCGAGAGAACTCTCCTGGCCGGAGTTGAGGTCTGAACCGTTGTGCGCGTAGTGCGTTCCTTGTAGAAGCGTTCGTGGATCGTGTTGCTCGCATGCCGTTGTATGTAGGATGTGTGCGTAGCGCGTGAAGTAGGACGTGGCGTAGTGCTATCCCTGGAAAGCGTCAAGCGCAGGTTGTCCTTCGTATGTTTGTGTCTTTTATACTGTGCGGCACTGTTTTTGTACCTTGTCGGTTGATTGTAAAGGACGGGAGGAACATTTTCCGCTCAATCATACATGCAGGGGAACCCGATGAAGGATAAGAAGCTCATGTAGCCGCTCTTCCTTTTTACCGATACGGCCTCAGTATGGTGTCTGGCTTGATGGCAAGCCGGGCATACAGGGCGGGGCTTTTTTGTGCTTTTTCTGGCTTTGCTAGATGCCAGGACAGGCACCAGGAGGCCTTTTTGCGTTCTCGGATGTTGGGAAAGAGGAAACCGCATGGCAATTTCACTACCTGCCTCACACGCGCTCCATGCATTTGCCTTATTCCTATCTGCGCATCCCCTCAGAGAAAGGTGATCATCATGACTATAAATGAACCTGTCGATCTCGCCCTCGTAGGGGCATACCTTCACAATCTGCAAATCACCCTGGTCAATGACCAGCCGCAACACGCAGAGCTTTTGCTTGCCCACATCATGGAATTGATGGCCCCGGCGTTTACCGGCCAACATCCAGCGCTTCTACCCGCTGATCTCCCCATCCGGTTCTCTGCAGGAGTTGGGCTTGACCCCGGCAAAAAGAGGCGGGGAAAACCCAACGAAGACTTTGTTTTTGCTGCCCAGGGCACCGTTGCTCCTACACAGGAACCCTTTGGCCTGTTTGTGGTCGCAGATGGTGTGGGAGGGCATGTGAACGGTCAGGAAGCAAGCCACCTGGCTATTGAGACCATTGTGGACTCTGTCCTCCCACAGGTGCGGGAGGGGCAGATGGATGATGCCTTGTGGGGCGAACTGCTCAGGAATGGCGTGGAGCGGGCCAACTTTGTCGTCTACCAGCGCAATCAGCAGCTTGCCGGGTCTTCGATGGGAACGACGGTCACGACGACCCTGATTGTGGGCCCTGAAGTCTTTGTGGCCAACGTCGGAGATAGCCGAACCTACCTCTATCGTCCTGGACAGGGGCTAGCGCAACTGACACGCGATCATTCGACCGTTGCCCAATTAGTGGCGATGGGTGCAATCACACGCGATGAGGTCTACACCCACCCCCAGCGCAACGAGATCTACCGCAGCATAGGCGCAGCGCCCTCTGTCGAAGTGGATGTCTTTCGCGAGACGCTGCAAAACGGTGATGTGTTGCTCCTCTGCTCAGACGGCTTGTGGGAAATGGTTCCCAACGAGCAGCAGCTTGCGGACGTCCTGTCCTCGTCGTGGGCGTCTGCCGACTACATGGCCGAGAAACTGGTGCAACTGGCCCTTGCAGCTGGCGGGCTGGATAACATTGGCCTGGTGGTTGTGTGGGTGTGCATCCAGGATATCACCGGACTGCAGACGATCATCACGCCACGCGAGGGGACTCTGCTGTCTGCCTGATTACCCCTTTCACCCTTCATCGAAGTGAGGCATGCAGTTTGCCATAGGCGCTCTGCATGCTGTTTTTGTGCTGTACTACGAGCCTGCTTCCTTCTGCAAGGGAAGCAGTGAATGGAGGAACATGTATGTTACTACTCCTTCTTACTGTTGCGCTCAACCTGCCCTTCTTTGCAGCAATGGTGCTCACTGCGCAGGCGTTGCTGGATCTCGAGAAACGAGACACCACGCCATTTCTGGCGCCGTTCCTTGTCTCGTCCCCGGGTGGGGAAAACCAGTACGTGCCCGCCGGTTTGTGGCACGTCCATTGCCTGGCAGCAACGTACCATGATTCATCATATGGCAATGAGGGATGAGCACGGCTGTCGCACAACAGTACATGCCAGTCCGCCAGTCGCCGACGTACCAGGTTGCGCTGGCCGCGCTTGAGACTGGCATGAGCGTCCTGCCCATTCGTCCCGATGGAACAAAGCAGCCCGCATTGTCCGGCTGGAAGAGATACCAGCAGGAAATGCCGACCCAGGCCCTCGTGGAAGAGTGGTTCCGCCACTCACAGCGCGGCCTGGCGCTCGTCACCGGACACATCAGCGGTGGACTCATCGCGTTGGATTTCGACGACCTGGCCACGTTTGATGCGTGGCTCAAGCGTATCCGGCGCGAGGAGGCTTTGCATGCCCTGTATGAGTTCATTGCCTCGGGATACGAGGAGCGTACCCCGAAGAACGGCAGGCATCTCCTGTTTCGTTGTCCGGCGGCGTTTAGTGGGAGCCAGAGACCTGGGAACCAGAGACTCGCGCTGCGACCTGTACCAGAGCCGCAGCGGGTCCAGGTCCTAGCCGAAACACGAGAAGAAGGCGGCATCATTATTGTTGACCCCTCGCGTGGTGGCGTGCATCCGTCAGGGAAACCGTACGTGCGCATCCGCGGCGGGGTCACTATGATCAGAACCATTACCCAGGAGGAGCGTTCGCTCCTCTATGACTCTATTCGAGCCTTCGATGAAATGCCACCTCCATCGCCTCGGGAACCTTCCCTGGCGCAACCACACTGCCCAACGCTCCGCCTCTCCGGAGGGTCTAGCGCTGGGGAACGCCCGGGAGACCTCTTCGATCACGACCCTGGCGTCACCTGGGAATCGCTCCTCCTTCCGTTGGGCTGGCAACTGGTGCGCACCGACGAAAAGGGAGAGGGCTACTGGAGGCATCCCGGAAAGCGCGGACCAACGCACAGCGCCACCACGAATGCCGATGGCACCAATCGCCTGTTCTGTTTCTCAGCATCGACCGGGTTACCAACAGAGCGCTATCTGACGAGATTCGAGTTCTATACCTGGTGGTATCACAGTGGCGATTTTTCAGCTGCGGCCAAAGCGCTAGCCGAGCGTGGGTATATTTCACGCAAAGAGGCGCAGGTTGCACATCGACGGGCTTGATCAAGCCAAACACCTCATAGATGGGCTCTGCTGCCGCCTACAGGTGGGCCAGGGATCGCACTTCAATTAGCGTAACATATACAAAGCGTCTACGGGCCGTTCGACCAGGATTGCACCTGGCCGGGCGGCCCGTTTTTTGTGCCTTGAGACAGAGAGGAAGATACCCATGTACACGAGGACGGCCAGGCTGGTCTACTCGACCAGTTCGCAAGAAAATACCGTCATGATCGATTATGATCAGACGCTCAAGCTCTTCCTGACAGGGGAAGAAAAAGTTCCCTTCTCGGCTGAGAAGATCATCCGCATGCTGAACTACCGGGCGCAGGCGCAGCGTGTCCAGCCAACCGTGGTTGGTCGGCTGCTGGTGGTCGTTGGCGGGGCCCGCTGCGAACTGACCCATCAGGCGGTGCGCATACTCGCGCGCCTGTATCGCCTGCGACGCGACTGGCAGGAAGAGTACCCCAACCTGTCCAGTATCTTCGCCCTGGCGGAGGGCGTTGCCTCTTGAGCAGGACACGTCGATTATTTCCTGCCGATACACCATCCAGGGCAGCCAGGATGGCGAGGAGCGCCAGGCGGCTCGCGCGCCAGGAGCGCTACAGTGAGGCGCTTGCCAGATTTGATCAGGCGATCCTGCTTGATCCCCTCTGCGCTGCTTTCCATGACGCGCATGGCGCGCTGCTTTCCCTGCTCAGAAGGGAGCAGGAGGCGCTGGCGAGTTTCGCCATTGCGATATCCCTTGCTCAGGGGGAACAGGAGCAAGCGCTGATCTATTTCCACCGCGGCCTGCTCTACGGTCGCCGGCGGGAGTACGACCAGGCGCTCCTCGATATGAAACGGGCCGAGCGGCTCGACCCGGCCAACCAGACCTACCAGGAGGCGGTGGAGCAGATCCGGCGAGAAAAGGCTCGGGCGGCGGGCAACCCGGGCTGACGGCTCCACCAACAGGCAGTCATTAGTTGCTCACTCCTCCGGTTCCTTCGCCAGAAGCCTGGCTCGAGCAATGGCTTGAAGCACGTCCACTATTGCCGCTCTTCTCTTAGTTACGTTACCTGTCCCTGCCAGTTGCTCGATCGACCAGCAGGGGTTTTTGCATATTCGGAGGGCTTCGATGATCTCACATTACCTTACAGCGCCGATACGCGGGCCACCCCATGTCTGACGTTTGCTTTCCTGAACGATCTGCTTGATAGCAGCCATGGCTGCTATCAGGCGTCTCGTGACGGCAACCCCGGCTCCGTACCTCTCCGCGCGTCTATACCGCCTGTTTGATCGTGCCTCACCCACTGAAGAAGGCCGCAGTTTGCAGCGCCTGGCTGCTGGTATGGCGTGCGATGAGCGTTCTCCCAACCCGGACCACGATCGCCCGGTTGCCTGCGAAGCGGAAGCTGCGTGCGGAATGAGCCACCGGGCGAAACAGCGGAGCTGATCTTTCCCATCGTTCCTGTAGAGACGAAGGCCGATTCGCGGCGCAGAACACTGCTCGTGGATCGGCCTTTTGCGTGCGCAAGCGCCTGTGAGGAGGGGCGAGCGGAGCTAGCTGGATAGCTCTGCGCACACATACGATCTGGCCACGGTCCCCGGGAGCGCGGCCATTGTTTTTCACTTATTACCTACAACGAAGGAGAACACGTGTATGACAACGCATCCTCATGCAACCTCTACCGCTCTTACCACCCTGGACACCGCGTTCGATGGCGGCGCGGGCGACGAGGCGATTAAGCCGGTCCTCAACGATCACCCGCGCCTGCAGTGGTTCAACGGCCTTTCGACGACGACCATGGAGATGGCCGTGGGCTGGCACATCGAGGCGGATGTCAACCCGCTGCTCGACGAGGTGGCGGCGAGCCTCGGCGCGAAGCGCTACATCGTCCAGCACAAGACACCCGCGCAGAACGGCGAGGCCAAGCAACTGCCCTACTGGGCGCTCTCCTGGGGGCAGAAGCCCGTCTCGCTCTTCGTCGTCTCGCTCGGCCTGCAGTCCAAGCGCCAGATGAACAAGGCCGAAGACCGCGTCGGCATCGCCTATGGCTGGGAAACGGTGCGCGACAGCCAGGGCACCGTCGTCTACAAGCCGAACAGCGCCGAACCCAAGAAGCAGTGCAAGCTCCAGTTCCGCGCCTTTGCGCATGAGCTGGTCACGGCTGGCTTCGACGAGTGGTTACAGGTCGGCATCGCGGGCTACCTCACTGACTTCATGCTCGATGCGCTGAACGAGCAGTTCCGCGCGCTGGAGGCCTACGCTTCGCATACAGAGGCGCAGAACGGGAAACGGCGCAACGCGCCGTTCTTTGGCTTTTCCATCCCGATGCTTCCTGGACCCGTCAAGATGGTCGGGCCGCAGAACGGGGAAAAATCCCCCATCTATCCCATGGTGGCGCAGGTCCCGCAGCAGATCCAGCGGCAGTACCTCGCGGAACACATGATGCCGCGGCAGCTGCTGGAGCGCATTCGCGACGGACTGCTTGACGAAACGGTCATCTGGTCCATCGAGCGCTCGGTCGAGATCAACCAGGGGAAGGCGCATCCTGAGGAGCACCAGGAAGGTGATGCTGAGGTGGTGACCGGGACCGTCGTTGAAGAAGTCCAGCCCGGTGGGACACAGGGAGTCGTGGTCACTCCTGCCCCGTCGCAACCTGGCCCTTCCCTAAATCGCCTTGTGAACCAGGAGGAGCGAAGCTGGATCGTGAGCGGCTATTGCATGGGGAACAGCAGCTACGTCCAGACGGTGTGCCAGCGCTTCGGCGTGACTGCGCCCGAGCAGTTGCGCAAGAGCCACTACGACACGCTCTACAGCGAGGCCACGACGCCCGCCCAGCCTGTTCAGTAGGCCACCCCGGCTTCCGTTTGAGGGCCGATGGCATCCCGCCAACGGCCCTTTTGTGTGTGAAAGGAACTTGTGATGCGTACTTCCACGCTCATGACCTCAGAGATACCGACCTATGTCGAGCGTACCGATCTGCCCCGCATCCTGGTGCGAGCCAAGGGCGGTACCGTTCGCTACTACGCCTACGTGAACGGCTATATTCGCGGGCCGCAGTGCCGCGTGAAGGGGGTCTCGGTCGTACCGCTGTACTACCTCTCCCTGGTGGACATGTCAGGCGATGGGGGAAAGCTCCAGGGCATCTGGTCCGCCCTCATCAGCGAGCCGCCGCAGGATGTCTACCTGGAGTCGGTCGGCACGGTCGTGCTGGCCCACCACGACCCCCAGTTCCAGAGCCTTGGGTACACCATCCACTGGAACTACGACCAGGGATCGACGAATGGCCGCGATAACGACCTGCACGCCGTGGTCGAGTCGAATATGCTGACGATGTTCGATCCCATCGCCGGATCCGCCCCGGTCCACCGCGAGCGCAAGCAGAAGAAGAAACTCCACCACGAGAGGCGGCAGAAACGCAAAGCGCGCTCGCACCAGAGGGTCGCGCTCTCGACGGCCACGAAGAAGGAGCTAGGCGACCTGGAAGAGCGGACCAATCGCGAGAAGCGTCCGCTGTTCATGCTCATGGTCCCCGGCAATGTGCCTCCCGCCCGCCTGCCCGGCGAGCCAGAGGAGGCCTACACCTTCCGGCGAGACGAGGCCGTAGGCGCGTTTCTCTCCGAGCTGTACTTCGCATTCCTCGACCTGCGTGCTCCCTGGGCCATGAGCATCGCATGGGCCGACTTCCTGTGGCGGCGCGCGTTGGCCGCTCAAGAGAATAGCAAGCTTACCACCTGGTTCAAGGCAGCGCCGCAGCGGCAGGACGAGGACGAAGAGGGGACCGACGAGGGTGAGGCGTCTCGCACAAGCATGCCGGTCTTTGCGGAGACCTGGCTCTGCCGCCCGAACATTGCTCTCCTGGACGCCGATCTGAAAAGGGAGCGCCGGGAGGGACGCATCAGCGACTTGCGCGAGGCGGAAGAACCAGCCCCGGTCGATGAGGTCACCGTCATTTCCGTCGGCTAAGCGTCCGTTATATGCGCACACTCGCAGCCCGCTTTCTCCGGCACGGCCAGAAGGGGCGGGCTGTGTGGTGAGCAAGAAAGATAGGAGAAACATGAGACCACAAGGCAAGGTCAAGCTGGGGTTCTATCCCACACCTCCGCTCGTGGTGCGAGCGATCGCGCGCCGGCTTGCGGCGATGAGCAGGGACGCACGGTTCCGCATCCTGGACCCGTGCGCCGGAGATGGGAAAGCGCTGGCGCTCTTTGTCCAGCGCCTCAGAGAGCAGCACGAGCGCGAGCATGGAAGGTGGGTGGATTTCAGCGCCGACACCTACGGCATCGAAATCCAAGCGATGCTTGCGCCGCAGGCCGAAGAACAGCTTGCGCATGTCCTGGAGACCAGCTTTTTCACGACGACCCTCTCGCACGGCGATTCGTCCGATCGCGGCTGGCAGTGCATCTTCCTCAACCCGCCCTATGACGATGACACTGATGCCGCCAAAGGCGAGAGAAAGGAACGCGAGGAGTTCAAGTTCCTCAAACGGGCGACGCTCCTGCTCTCAGCCAACGGCATCCTGGTCTACATCATCCCGCAACGCGTCTTGCGGCGCAGAGATATCGCCAGGTTCCTGGCCCAGCACTATGAGAAGCATAGCTGTTTCCGCTTCCCTGACGAGCAGTGGCGACCGCCCGGCAGCACGGCAGAGGTCGGCATGTACGAGCAGTTCAAGCAGGTGGTCTTTCTCGGGCGCAAGCGTCCGAGGGCGCTGTCCGAGGGCGCTGCCGTACGCTGCAGACGACGAGGAACTGAACCGCCTCATGGCGCAGATCGAGGAATGGGTCAATATGGGCGACCTGCTCACACCCATTGCGGTAGAGAGCAACACCACCATCCAGTACGCGATCCCCAACGCGCCACCGGTGGAGCTGCGGTACTTCCTCAAAGGCTCGTTCGACCCCGATGCCGCCGCCACTGCCGCCGGGCAGTTTTCATCGAAGACGAAGCGCCCCAAAGGCGGCGTGTGGGCCAGGGAGGATTACTGGGCGGCCAGGTTCCCCAATCCGCGCAAGGTCGGTCCCTCCGTCGGTCACCCACTCCACAAGTTCAAGCGCGGCTACCTGATCGTCTTCGCCGTGGCCGGGCTGCTGAACCGCGCCGTGCTGACTGGACGAGATGGCCGGCGCATCCTGGTCAAGGGGCACACACGCAAGACCACGCACTACTCCTGCCAGGAGGACGAGTGGGAAAAGGTCGAGAAAGTCACCGACCGCTTCGAGTCGAGCCTGTGGTGTACCGATCTCGACACGGGCGACCTGATCCTCGTTGAGACCGGCGGTGGCGTCTCCGTCATATGGAACGTCGAATACGAGAAGATGAGCATGCAGGAGTTCCTCGAGAACTTCGGGGACAGCCTCATGCAGCAGGTGCTGAGTCTCAACGCCCCACGCTATGCCAGCGCCCGCCAGGTCCCCTGGGCGAAGCAGGCTTTCTCATTGATCAAGCGCAGACCCCTGGGGAAGCAACTCGATACCGTGCTCGCGCAGGTCCACGCCTACGTGAATCGCTGGCGGGAGGGCGGCATCGATGACGACGAGCTGGTGCAGCGCATCGCAGAGGTCGCCGAGATGGCCTCCGGGAAGACGTACATGGCAATCTGTACGGCCTTCCTCGCGGACCTGTACGCCTGTGGCGCAGTCGAACTGGCGACTTCTGTGACCAGGCGGCTGCCGTTCTTCCCGGCTATCATTCTCACCCCGCCGATCATGGCCCCCAAATGGAAACGCGAAATCGAACAGACCATCCCCAACGCGCGGGTGCTCATCGTCGAGCGCTTTGGTTCATCGCACGAGTCCGACGACGAGGATGAGGACGAGGACGAAGAGCTGGGGGAGCGGCGGTCGAAAAAGTCGTTTTCCGATGCGAGCCAGGCCTTCCGGCAGTTCGACCCCGACTTCCTGGGAACCTCCCTGGGGACGGTGGGAAGCGTGGACCGGGCCGTCGCCCGTATCAGGCAGGAACTTGCCGAGTGGCAGCGCGCATACGAGAAGGTGGAAGCGCACAACCAGGCGATCCGCGAAGGACAGGCCG
>WNGR01014786.1_pt1 | contig 11910 bp, 10 predicted proteins | sample 5407581 | NCBI WGS metagenome assembly WNGR01 (sample SAMN13153383, study PRJNA577476) | soil metagenome | isolation source: 80 cm soil or saprolite under Garry oak tree replicate 2 | place: USA:California | collected 2016-06-15
AGCTTTCTGTTCGGCCGGCGAGAAAGACCCTTGCTCCCTCCCTAGAGAATGCTTTTGCGACGGCGGTTCCTACCCCTCCCGCGGCTCCATAAATCACTGCGACCTTCCCGTCTAACAGGTTTCGACCTTGAATCTGATACGAGCTTGTAACTGACATGGCGGCTCGCATACTCATTTCGCCAAGTTAAGTGTTGCCGGATCGCCTGTGAGCTGCGTATGCCCACGCTGAGCATACCCATTGCACCGACGTTGCTTGTCCGGTGCAGCCAATAGCAGGAGGAGCCCTCCAAATTCGGAATCATAAGAGCCCTAATTGCCGACGGATTCCAACCCAACTCAGGCTGGATCAATTCTAGCTCATGCGTACGAGTAAATTGTCTGCGAATCTTATCGCCCCCGCCAATGTTTTGCTGATGCCTTCCAGATCGGTTCCTCCGAGAAGCGCGAATTAATCACATCCCACGAAGGACCGTGTAACAAACGGTTCGCAAATACAAGATGACAATCGACAACATCACAGACACACGGGCTGGGCAGGTATTGTTCGCACTGGGCTGAGGCTGAGATTAGGCGAACTGTATCTCACAAACTGAGAAGAGGGTTCACTCACGCTTAGGTAGGGAATTGATGCTCGTTGAAAGAACACGGGTTTGGCACGGCTTCGACTCACACTGTTCACGATCCTGACAATCGCACTCCTAGCAGTCGCCTCATACCCAATCTTTCAAAGACAAATCTTTCCCATAGCTCATGCAGCAAGCGTCAACATCTCGCTTGTTGCGAGTGTTAACGGTTGGAACTATTCTCTCCCATCCGGCAAGAATCCCACGATCACGGTTACCGACACGGAGGTTGTGAATATCCAGCTCACTACAGTGGATTCAAACAACCACCAGTTCTACGTCGACGTAGACAGGAACGGCCTAGCCGACTGCAATTTCTTTGACCTCTGCTCATTGCCTTTCAGTTCATCACGCCCCACAAACTACGGCTGGAATACGGGCGTCATAGGCCAAGGCACCTACAACTACTATGACGCCTACAATCAGGCTACGACGAACGGGACTCTAATCGTAGAGTCCGCGGCTCCCGATTATTCTATCTCGGCAAGCCCCTCGACGCTGACAATTCTACAAGGCAGTTCACAAACATCATCAATCATTGTCACGAGCAAGAACAACTTCACAGGTACGGTCTCACTCACAGCCAACACCGTGGGCGTAACTGCAACGCTCAACCCAACAAGCGTCTCACCTCCCAAGAATGGAATCGCCATCTCAACCCTCAACGTGACAGTACAAGGCTCAACAGCACCCGGAAACTACCCGGTGGGAATATACGCGTCTAACGGGACCATATCTCACAGTATCACATTCTGGGTCCAAGTAGTACCATCAGACTTCACCATCACAACAAGCACCAGCACGCTCAGCATCATACAAGGTTCCTCTGCCGCAGCAACGATCGCAATCACCAGCCAGAACGGCTTCTCTGGAAAAGTGAGTCTGAAGGATCAACTCACACCCAACGGCCCTACTCCTTCCCTGAACCCAATCACCATTAACATACCATCGGGTGGTAGTCAAAGCTCGACGTTAACAGTCTCAACCACACCAACAACCTCTCCTGGCAACTACACGATCACGATAACCGGCAACGCCACCAGCACTAGTGGACAATTAGCGCACACATTAGCAATAACTCTGAGAGTCAGCCCTCCTCCCACAACTGGTACCGGTAATCCTGTTCTGTCGACATTTCTGTTTGGAGGAATAGCAGCCGCCATTCTGGTCGTTTCGCTAGTCATCCTCCTCGCAAGACGCAGATCAACTAGGCAATAGTTTTCAGAGACGGCTTCTCAGAAAGAACGCCTTCTTCGCCTAGGTCGAAGTACTATAGGTAGCTAGTATCGAGATCTGATTCATCCAATATCGAGTAACGCGAATTAATCATCCGGTCAGGAAGCTGCTTGGTAGAATACCTGCTTAGCGGTTGGGTTCAGCTGACTACTTTCTCGAAATAACCAGGTCTCCAGTTGCGGTAAGGGCTCTGAAACAGTTCAGGGTGATCCATTTGCTTGGCTTCCAGAGCTCTTCAACATCCACCAGCGCCTTCCGCTTGTTCTCTTGCGCCTCCGGCTCGCGAGACCAGTCTCCCTCTAACAACCACTTGCCATCTGGAGAACGCTTGGATAGGATCAGGTGGACTGCGTCCCTGACGCGCTCATCGTCGCCGTATCCCAATTTTGCGAGGACCCTTAGACCGTGGAGGGCGTCGTAATAGTAGTACATTGGAAAATGGAACGTTGTAGCGAATGGTAGGCTGTGCTTCCAGTGATGATGGTCACTCTTGTAGACTCGGTGCATCAGCAAGAATTCTGCTCCCTTCTCGGCGGACCGTTTCATCTTACGCGTCCACTTTGTACGCGGAATCTCCGCGTAGGCCCAGAGAGGTTCGATCGTTGACATGAAGCTGCTGTGCTTCACTTTCTTCTCGGGATAGTTGCAGTTCCAGCCTCCATCGTCTAGCTGATGCTCAGGCATCCAATCGATCGCCTTCTTCACTCTACTATCTTCTCCGTACCCGAACACGAGCAAGGTCCGAATCATGTTGCCTGTGAGGCAAGGCTCCTCCCAGCGTTTGGCCTTCTTCCTAGGATTCCGCCTATCCCAGCGCTCCACCTCCAAAGGGCTGGGACATGTGAAGGCGCCGTTGTCCAGCTGGTGGAGGTCTAGAAATTTCTCGCAGGAGCGCTTGACGCCTTCGTCTGGGGTGAACCCCATCTCGCCTAGAAGCATCAGGGGCCAAACCGTGGATGTCCACTTGGGGGAGTAGAACGTGTCCTTCGGTGGCCAGTATCCATCCTTGGTCCGAGGCCTCAGAACCTTTCGGACAGGAGAATATTTTCCGATCTGCTCTCTGGCCTCAAGCACTTCCGAGCTTTTGTGAGACCTTCCAAGGATGTCTTGAAGAGCAAATAGTCGAATAGGAGGATCCTCACGCTCAAGCAGCCAGTCTAGCCCCGGCGGTTTCATCGTGCACGACCCATGCGCCATAGCCTATCAAGATTTCGCTGATTAACGCGAATTACTCTAACCCTTCATTCGCGTTCTCCATAATCCTGACACGATATTTACTTGAGGAAATTGTTGGCAAGGCTGTTTAGCTCACTTTGACTGGGAGGGTTTCCGGCTTGATTTGGATAGTTGTGCGGTAAGCGCTGCTTCGCGGCAGATCGGACACTGACAAGAATGGTCTTCACAGTTGCCACATGGGACTCGCAGAGACGATTCACGGGCGCGACACGACATCAAGACGTTCTTCCCTACGAGATCTTGGATACAAAAAGAAATTGGTTGCTCCACTCGTTCAACTAGGGCTAGAAGTCGTTGCTCGACGGGTATAGCCTTCTAGCATCAGTGATCTTTGCCACTAGGATGAGAGACCCGATCATCAAGAATGCTGAGAGCAAGAAGGGTGCGCCCGGAAGATTGAGGCGTGCTCATTCTCGCATGAGCTAGGTCGGGAGCAGAAGCTGAGACGATTTGGCAGACTCGGGCGAAACGATACGCATTAAATATTCAGAAGAAATCTTTGGGAGATATGAGCCTAAAACGGTTCCATTTCAGAGCAGTTGTTTCTCTTGGAATCGAGAGTCTGACAATGGTGGCTCAGTGAAGACTGGATAGCGTCATTAAGAAAGGGAATTGCTAGCAATTGAGTTCCTTCTCTAACGGTCGCGCTGTAGGGGTTGTTCTACTAGTTACGATCATAGAGGATGCTGGGCTAATCACGTGGCTCGCGTTACTCCGCGCCTCAATACTCTACATGGGCATTCCCATTGCCGCCCTTGTCCTTCTCGTCGTGCTGCTCATAGAGCATTCGATCATGCAACGCGCGGAGAACCCGAATTTTACCGGCAAGGTCTTTCTCGAAATAATCGGCTTCTCATCTCTTGAAGTGGTCAACTGGAGCGTATGGCTAGCTCTGCTTTCGAACTCTTCCTCCCTGTTTTCGATGAGTTCTCTTGTGGCTTCAGCCTACTTCTTTGTCGGGTTCTATATTGAACACCAGATTACCGAGAACGTGATCACGCAACAGCCATTTCTCCGCTTCAGAAACGCCAGGGCCGCAATTACGGCAGGTGTGATTCTTGAAACTCTTAGCGAGGGTGTTGGAGCGCGCCTATGGGTACTCTACGGAGCGACCGGGATAATATTCCTCGTCATAGGATCCGCAATAGAGCACACGATCCAATATGTCGTAGGAAGAGTGCCTGTTGAGAGCCAGGTAATGGAATGAGAACCAGCATAGATAGCCGTCCAGGCATGCTGATCAGGGTATACGTGACTCCGAACGCGAGAGAGGCCCGAGTGGTCAAGGTCAGCGACGACGATTTTGAAGTCCGGGTTGATGAGATGGCTGTGGGCGGCCGAGCGAATAAGAGACTTCTGGAGATTCTAGCCGGACACTTCGAGGTCCAAAAATCGAGAATCTCCATTCTGAAAGGAACAAAGACAAGAAACAAGCTCGTCCAAGTAATTCTCGAACATACTCCTGACTCGCCACTGCAATCTTGACAAATTTCCCCTTCGGCGCTGGTTTATTTCTGCCCTTAGGGAAACGGTATTCTGGAGGGCGAGTATCCTTTGGCCGGCAGCGAACCCAGTGTTGGTTATGGTCGCGGTCTTCCGGCGGTCCCGGAGAATGGATTGGAGGGCCAAGCGCAGAAAACGACTGACAAACGGCCGGAACCAAGACTCCCAATCTTCTCAATCCTCGACTCAATAGACTTCTCGGAACACTTCATAATCATCGGTGATGTCGGAACGGGGAAGAGCACCGTAACCCCGATTCACGAATACGGATTGTGGAAGGGGAAGAGAGAGATTGTCATCCGTGAGCCTTCGAGGGCCGCCTGCAACGCTCTCTTCTATTCGCTCCATGCGCTTCATCCAGAACTGGGAGATGAGCTGGCTGTCATTACGAAGGACACTCAGATCAATGTCAGTGGCAAGATCAAGATAGTCACAGACGGCGTCTTACTAAGAATGCTTGTTGAGAACACGATCCATGATTCTTCGATTTACTTTGACGAAAGCCACCAGATGACATCCCAGCTAGAACTATGCATGTCACTCGCAAAGAAGCAGGAAGCCAGCGCGAGGAACCTGTTCCGGGTCATGAGCGCCACAATCGACCCGAAGGAGTTCCTATCCTTCCTAGGCATCTCGAATCTTTACCGAATGAGCGGTCGCAGATACCACGTCTCACTCGAGGCGGAGCTTGCAGATGACATAAGTGGAATGTTCAAGACTCTAGATCGCTATTTTTACTCGCAGCCCCGCGACGAGTCCTGGCTAGTCTTTCTCCCCACGAGGAGGCTAGTCGAAAAGTATGCCAGCAGCTATCGGGGCGTCTATATCCACGGAGGCCTTGAAGGCTCGGAAGTCAATAGGATCCAGCGCCAAGCCGAGCTCGACAAGAATCTGAGAATCTTTGCAACAAACGTGATCGCTTCTTCCGTGAACATCTACGTGGACAACGTGTTGATCTTTGACGACGTGATTGATAGCAAGGACAAGCTAGGTCAAAAGACGCTGCATTACACGAGTATAGACAACAACTCTCTATTACAGATGATAGGTAGAATCGGACGCTTCAAGCCAGGCCGAGCCGTCATCCTTACTGATGCGCCCCTTCCGAAGAAGATCAATCCGATACCTGTGCGCAAAGCTCTCGAAACCGAGACCCCGTTCGACCTAGTCCTCCTCATGTCAAAGTATGGCCTCAAACTCTCCGAGCTAGAGTTCATGTCAAAGCTGGACCATCGCGAGGTCGCCTTTGCAGAGAACTGGCTCGTCGAGATTGGAGCAATCGACCGGCACCGTAAGACTACCTGGAAGGGGCTCTTAATGAGCGAAATCCCGTACGAGCCTGACTTTGCACACATGATCTCCAGCGCTCTGATCTCCGGAGATTATGATATGGCAAAGTGGCTCCTAGCCAGCGGCTCGTTCGGCGACTCGCTCAACCACGCTTACAAATCAGAGAGAGAACGCGAGGCTCGCCGGTTCCTGTACGGCTTGGACAATACAAATGAGCTTAACGTCAAAGCGCACCTTCTCAAAGGCTACGCGGAGGACAGCGACGGATCATTCGTCTCAAAGCTGGTCGCGAACGGACTCTTCCCCGTATTCGTGGAGGAAGCGTGGAAGAACCATGAAGCAGCTAGAGAAGCATTGAATGACCTGCTCAGCGCGTCAAAGAAGAGACCCATACCCAAAGAGGTCGTGGTAGACCCTGATACTATCAAGCTCAAGCCATACCTCGAAAACTGCTTATCGTTCGAAAGATTCGGCCCACACGAAAAAAAAGGGCACGAATTCAAGGAAATGAGCATCGAAGGACAGTTCTATGCAAGAGCCTTGACGATAAACTACAGACGCATACTGTTCGACATAATTGCGATGAATTCTCCGAGTAAGCATCGCCACCAAGCCAGGCGATAAGACCAGGAATCAATCTAAACATCCATCAGGCCCGCGCCAACTGCATAGCAGAGAGTGATTAATTCGCGTTAATGGACGCGGTTTCGCTGACAATTTTCTGGCTAGCCTGACGTAAGCAAGGTGCACCGGATTACTTTTCGTAGCGCACGCACGCTTGATTGAAAGTTCCCCGATAGGCTTTTACGAACTGTCTCAGATGTTCTTGGTGAGTATGCAGAGCGTCTTGATCGAGCAGAATATACCAGCTCCTGGCCAGCACTTGTGTGGGCTCGCCTGGGGCAGTGCTCACCTATGGCACTCGGATGGCGACACTAACCTGATCTATCAGATCGACCCAACTAGTGGGAAGGTACTCGGCAGTATTCCTTGTCCTCATGTTCGAACAGACCTGAGCTATGACAGGTGAAACCTGTGGCAGATCGCGGGTCACCCAAAGCGGATCGCGGTAATCGATCCTCAGCGGGCCACGATTCTCAAGGAAATAGATTCAGGACCAGATCGGGAAATGCTTGTGGGCTCTGCGTATCTGGCGAGAACTACTATGTTGGATTCAAGCGGAGGGATTGGCAAGAGAAATCTTTTTCCACATAACTATATTGTATTTAGGTGAGCATGACGGAACGTAAGAAACAACCGGTATACTACTTAGTGTTCGTCGTAACCAAATACAAAAACTTCGAAGAGGCTAAGGCAAAAGCGCCTGAGCAGATCGCTTCTCACCTGGCACGTTCAAAAGAGCTGCACCAGCAGGGTGATCTCCTGATGTCAGGTGCTTTCCTGAACAACCCTGAAGAACCACTCAGCACTATGGCCGTTCTTAGCTCGCGTAGAGCCGCGGAAGATTACATACATGGTGATCCATTTTTCATAAACGGGATGATTAGCAAGTGGTACATTCGTGAATGGGCCAACATGTTTGGCTAGTCAACGATTTTTGAATCGCTCTGCGGGAGTTCTGTGAAGTCCAAGCTGATCTGCACCTCGTCAGTTATCGGAATAGTTTTGCGTTCTCTCCCTTGACGCCTTTCTTGTTTCGATCTAGGTTCGGATCAATAGGTAGTTTTGACTAATTCGCGACTGTCTGACGGTCTTGACACTTCACCCAATCAAGCCCCAGGATGACCTCGTGGCTCTGGATGGAAGAGCTTAGTGTGTCGGCCAGCCCTTCGTCAAGTTGACTTCGAGTAAGAGTAACTCGGCTTCTTGTTCAGCGGTCGTCGTGACGATCCCCTGTCCTCGTATTTCTGCCGCGTTTAGAACTGGAAGTTGTTTGTCGCTGACCTGGACGGGTCCACCTTCGAGGACGTAGAGGTACAATCCATGACCGTCTCTCAATTCGTAATCGATCTTGTGTCCTGGCTGGAGGAATGAGGTGAGGACTGCGCCGTCGGCCCGGAGCGGGAGCGTCTCCGGATTCTTGTACGCCACCAGCGGGAGCCATTGGTTGGTTCTTTCTGATCGATCTACTTCTTGTTGTTCTACTGATGGTGTCATGTTGAGCTGTTCGGGTATGTACCACTGAGTATGAGGATGCAACGGCCACACAGCACCAGGACTCAACGTATCATCATTCAAGACCCTAAGGTTTCCGAAACCATTATGCAAAGGGCTATTGTACATGTCGAAGGAAAAATGCCACCGACCACGAAAAGTCCCATCCCGAATCCTACCGGAGGCCTGATACAGGGTGTCAGTGGGCCGGACTGTTGTTTTGAGGTCTGCTGTTTTCTGTGAGGACAAGAATGTGCGGAGTTGCCGCGCCCAAGGCCGATATTTAGGATTTCTACAGACTTAACCTAAGAACTGGAAAGAGCAAATCGCCCGTTGTCAGCCTGATCTCGCGTATCTTGAACCCTCTGATTCAGGATCTACGTCTTTCCATGGGTTGAGGAAGCCTCTTCGTATCTCTTCTTAACGAAGGGCAAGACGGATCCTACATCCTTAGGTCCACTCAACGGTGTCACCCAGAGCCTGCCAGTCTGTCCTGCCATCTCAAACGGTTTCCCACCAAACTTCTCTTTCAGATCCTTCTGGTCTTTTTCCGAGAGCTTCATGACCACAATTCCGTTCGTCACGAGGAAGCCGATGAACTTCCGATTGTAAAAGTAGCAGAGGCAACCCATCATGGGCCTGGAACTCACTCCCTTCCAGGTCAGAGCTTCTTCTTCGAACGCTTTCCGAATCTCGACCATCTTTTCTTCGTCATAATACTTCAAACAATTTCCACAGCGTTGATCAAAATTGGAGTTCTTCCGGTTCTTGCGTTTAAGACAGAACTGTTATAACTATTCACGGGCGAAGGCATCTTTGGAACGATGGTTTCGGCTAGTATCCCCGATTCCACAGGTCATCGAGGCCCATCTCCAGGCAAGGAAGGCGTTTTTTTCCTGATAGTCCTTCTCAGCACCGAGAGAGAATCAACTTCGACGGCCAATGTGGGCGACCATGAAACAGACCCGTCTCTGGAAGAGACCGGATTGAACTCTGAACCGGCCTCCTACCAGTTCACCACCGACATCAACTTCGACCAGTAGCTCTTTCGCCCGTCCGACATGGCCGGGTTGACAGATCCAGAGAATCAGCAGAGCAATAACTCTCCTGACTTCTCCGAAGACGCGTTCGTTCGGGCGGAGCCTGCCCAGTCCACACGAGGGTCAAGTGGATTCTGGTTACCAGAACGGACCTCGCGACCGCGAAGTATGATGCAGCCTATACGAGCGTTGACCCCTATTGGTAGGTTGCCGAGGAACTCGCTCACACAACAGAGTCTGGTTCTTCGTCGCTGTGAGATTTCCGTAATCGTAGTTCCCGAACGAATCTCGGCACGAAAAGTAGGTTCAAGACAGAAAATGGAATCATCAAACAGGATCACAACTTCCTGTACCAGACTCCACTTCCTGAAGAAGATCGGGCTTGACCGACCTCGTGGAGCAGAGCGGTCATGAGCAGAAAATCCAGTCTCTCTAGTCTCGACTGGGCAGCATCCGTTGTCACCATCATTCTTGGGCTGCTCTTGTTCCTGAGCCCTTCCTCTATAATCCGAATTCCCTCTGTCGGAAACGGCGTTCTGAGGGGCGCGTCGACACTCGCTCTGCCATGGAGCTGGCTGGGAGCGCTCTCCGCAATCCCTCTCTTCTGGCTACTCATCCTCGGATGGGTCCTCGGACTCTTCGTCGCGATCGGCGTATTCTCGAAGAGACGAAACCCGAGACAGGCCAAACCGCACTATCGGCGCTCCGAGCCAGAGAGGAATCTGCGTAGACGACATAAATCTCACATCCGTTCCCTCACGGCGCTTCTGGCGGTATCCATGATAGTTCTGGCCGTAAGCGGCATGACAATATTCCTAGTCCCGCCGACAACATCTAGCCCCGGCCAGGGACACGGCCCGGGAAATGGTGGCAACGGAGGAGGAACGAGCGGAGGACAATCCGGTGCAACCAGCAATAACCTAGCCAGTTTATCCACCAGCCTATTCCCAGTCGATCAGATTTCAGACTCCAAAGGTCTGGGGTACGGCGGACAAAGAAAGATAGTCGTCGACAGCATCAGCAGTATTTACGTTGCTTACAGGAAAGCGCCGCCAGGCTTCAATCAAGACGAGACCTACGTCGCAGTATCCACCGACAATGGCAAGACCTGGGCCGACCTCGGTGGAGGACCAGTTGGTATCGTCAACGCCCCACCAGTAACGTCAGGCACCCCTCAAGGCGGAGGAACTGGAACAGACCAGAGAGTACCGTCAATCGCAATCGACTCAAGAGACCAGGTTCATGTAGTGTGGTACGGGCGCGACCAAGTCTATACAGGCGCGAACGAGAGACAGATCAAATACGCTAGGTGGGACGGCGCCGCGTGGTCGCCCTGGATCAACATTTCCCCTGTAACGGGATACTCTAGTAGTACATACTGGCAAGAACATCCAGTGATTGTTATCGGAAAGAATGACGTTCTGCACGTTCTTTGGGAAGGCGCCGACTCTGGCAGCGCAGGCGTCCAGCAGATAAAACACTCCATGTCAACAGACGCCGGGAACACATGGACGAGCTGGGAGAACATAATTCCTCTCGATTCGTCAGGACAAAGCCGGCCCGACGCTGTTACTGATCCAAGCGGAAATCTCTACGCAGCATGGTATGGCGGGGTTTCAGGCCAAACCGGAACACGCATCAAATACTCCAGATGGGACGCCGGCTCGAGGACTTGGGGTCAAGCACAGATTGTTGCAAGCATCGAAGGTTTTGACCAGAAACACGTAAGCCTCGCTATCGACAAGTCCAACACGCTGAGGCTCGTCTGGGACGGTTTCGACAACAGCAACTCATACTCTCTTGTGAAATATTCCAGCCTAAACCTGAACCTATCCACGCCCCAGTGGACCGCGTGGACCAACGTCAATAGCATAACAGGACTTAACCAGTCCGACCCGATGATCTCAATCGGCCCCCCTGGAATGGTTCTCGTCGCCTGGCAGGAATGGACAGGCAGCGACTCACTTACCGCCACAAACGTATCCGTCTACATTATGATAAATGGAGTCGCCCAATCCAAAACACAGCTGGGCAGCAGCTTCTCAACGAACAACAAGTGGCCTGTAATGCCGGAAGATTCATCAGGAGGAATCGTCCGTATAGGCTGGCTGAGCGGACAAGGGGCACCATACACGATTTGCTACGGCCAAACCTCTCTAACAGTGTCCTAGACCCTCTAATGAGCTGGAGGCCAAGTTGACCTCCGAAGCCCCAAAACGAAAAGGATCGAGATGGAAAGACCTCACCCTAGCAACTACAACCACCGTTGTCATCCTCCTCCTCGTCATCGTCGTCCAAGTAGCTACACAAGCCCCCCCAGCACAGACCGCGCAGGGTCAGGACATCGGATACAAGATCGCGACCACCAACGACTGGCAAGGCCTGGCTTGGGGAGAGACATGGAAGCTCGCCGAAAGCAACAACGGAACGCTCTACGTCGCATATAGATCGCAGGAAAGAGGCGGACAGGGATACAAGGCATACGTAGACTTCTCAAAGGACCACGGTGTGACATGGTCGCACTTAGGAGGCGGACCGATCTCCCCCGGGACCGAGATTCAACGCGTTCCGGCACTCGCCATTGGCAGCAACGACGTACTCCAAGTTGTCTGGTACAGCGAGCCAGGAGGATCAACAAGCGGAGTAGACCGTCAGATATGGTATTCCCGATGGTTTGAAGATGCGTGGACGGCCCCCAAGATAATACCGCTCCACATTGACGGGTTTGAGCAGGCAGCAGACCCGACCCACTGGCAAGAACACCCTGACATTATCGTCGACCGGTTCAACCCGACTCGAGTCTACGTGGTCTGGGAAGGAACAGACCCAAAGAACCTCGAAATAGGGAACTGCAGATCTACAAACTG
>WNGR01007094.1_pt1 | contig 11907 bp, 8 predicted proteins | sample 5407581 | NCBI WGS metagenome assembly WNGR01 (sample SAMN13153383, study PRJNA577476) | soil metagenome | isolation source: 80 cm soil or saprolite under Garry oak tree replicate 2 | place: USA:California | collected 2016-06-15
CCCGCACGAGCAACACTGGGCTTGATCCAGAGAATCGCCCAAGAGCTCCGGATGACTGGAACCTACAAGACCATTCTGGAAGGAACCCCGTCCCACAACGATGCAAACAAGCTACTAGCCTAGCACAATTCCGGCCAAACACTTTCCAAGAGACGCTGGCCAACGCAACTACTCAAGCCCAACACATCATCAACGTGGGCCGTCCCCTCACTCGTTTTCGCGCGCATTGTGTACGCGATCAACTGGATGAACATCGGCGCAATCTTCTACCTGATGAGCACCGACCTAGGGACCGACGTCACCGGGCTGGGCATCCTATCCTCAGCATTCTACCTCGGCGTAGGCATAATGCAGATCCCCGGCGGCATACTCGCGGCCAGACGTGGTCCCAAGAAAACAGTCACAATCGGCATACTCATCTCGTCACTCGCCGTCCTCGGAACTTCCGTTTCCACCAGCCTACTCGAAGTGGCAATCCTCAGGTTCACTGTCGGTGCCGGGATGGCCCTCGTCTTCTCCCCTGCAGTAGTCCTCGCGGCCAGGTTCCTAGGCGGAAAATCCGGCATCGGAGTCGGCGTAATCAACTCCGCATTCAGCATCGGCGGCCTACTCGGCCTCTTCGTCTGGATACTCATCGCCACAGCCACCGGCTGGCGTCCCAGCCTAGTCCTCAGCGGAGCCCTCGGACTCCTCACAGCACTCCTAGTCACAACCCTCGTACCCAAAGACAACGAGAACAGCCAGTTCAAACTGTCAAACACCAAACTCGTAAGCATACTCAAGAACAAGACCCTGCTCCTCCTAGGCGTCGGCGCTCTCGCTACCAACCTTGGCAGCGTACTCATCTCCAGCTTCATGGTGTACTACCTCCACACCGAACTCGGAGAACCACCAGAACTCGCCGGACTCGTCACCTCAATGGTCGTCGTCCTACCAATCATAACCTCACTCTGGGGAGCAATACTCTACGACCGCTCAAAACAGCCGAGAAAACTAATGATAATCGCCGGCCTCGGAATGTTCGCATCACTAATCATCTGCGCCATACCCAACAACCTCATCGCCTTCATAGGCCCAACCCTGGCCGGCATAGCCGCAGGACCAGCATTCACAGTCGCATTCGCAGCAGCCAGAGACATCACCGGACTCGAACGAGAATACGAAAGCCTCACTATAGGCTGGGTAAACTGCATCTCACTAACCGGATCCGTTTGGCCACCAATCGTATTCTCCCTACTAGCAGGAACCCACGGCTACGCAGCTGCCTGGCTGGGCGGAGCAGCCATGAGCCTAGCTTGTCTCGCACCAATGCTGTTCCTAACGCTACAAGCTCCGAGACGGACGGTCGGTCCCTCGTCCACTTACTAACCATCGTCCAACGTCAACAATCACCCAGATACCTGAAAGGCGGTACGTCACTGGCTAGAGCTGTTTTCCGAAGTTTAGCAGGATAATGATAATGTCCTGAAGGTTCACAATCCCATCACCATTCAAGTCGCAGGGGTTCGGGCTGGTGCTGCCAAAGTTCCATAGGCAAATCACGACGTCCTGAAGATTCACTTTGCCATCACCGTTCACATCTCCTGTGAGCGTTGGGGGTGGAGGAGCCGGTGGGTTCACGATTAGACTGATTTTGTCACTGTATGCTTGCCCGAGGTTGCGCTGGGCTATCCCGTTGAGCACATCAGACGCATATGCCTGCGAAGGAGCTGGAGCATTCGCCACCGGACTAATCACAACGTAAATAGAAACGTTCAGCACTCCTCCAGTAGCAAGACTCGTCACTAGAAAGTTGTTCACTCTCGAATAGCCATTTAATCCCTCTGTAATATCAAGCAGAGTCAACGACGACTGAGGGACAGAGTATACCACTCCCTGGACGAAATCAGTACCGTTAACGACAATGCTCGCAGTCCCAGTACCATCGGCCAATTGACCATCGATCACGAATGAGTATCCATTGACGCGCGCAGAGTCATCAAATGTCGCGGTATTGTTAGTGTAGCCCTGAAACACTGATTCCAACATGTCTCTTCCATACGCGAAGACCAATACCTTCGGTGGCGGCGGGGGCGGCGGATTCAATACGAGGCTAATCTTGTCACTGTAAGCCTGTCCGAGGCCATGCTCAGCAATGCCATTGAGGACGTCAGACGCGTAAGCCGGGGATGGAAGAGGCGCGTTTTTCTCCGGACTGATCACAGTGTAAACCGAGACATTGAGAGCCTGCCCTGTAGACAGGCTGGACACAAAGAAGCTGTCCACCCTCCGGTAAGACCCGTTCATCCCCTCGGAAATGTCTAGAACCGAGAGAGATGATTGGGGCAGAGAATACACTACACCCTCCACGAAATCCGACGAGTTCCTTACAATGTCAGCAGTCCCAGTACCATCAGCAGAAGTATGGTCAATAACGAACGAATACCCGTTAAGCCATGCAGTTTCTACAAAAGTCGCCGTGCCGCCAGTGTATCCTGCCGTCACAGATTCCAGCATATCTCTCCCATACGCAAAGAACAGAGCCTTAGGAGGCGGAGGAGGCTGGATTATCGTTCCATTAGGAAGGGGCAAGAGCTGCCCGAAAGTATCAAGGGCTCCAGTGGTCCTGGCCGGAGCATCATTCCAGTCACCAGCGTTCCATATACTGTAGCCCACCCCGGCCTGGTGAGACCAGGTCACTATCTCCTTCAGATACGCGAGAGTTTCTGGCGCATACCCTGCTGATCCCGGGACAGTTTGGTCGGGAGCACAAGCAGAACAACCAGTCTCGGCACCCCATTCAGTCCCTAGGAATGGCCGATGCAACATGTTAATCACATTCCGGACTCCAGCGATCTTGGCATCTGCGAAGGCGACAGCTGAGGTAATGTTCCATTCGGTCGAATGTTCAGGGTAGAAGTAGTATTCGTGGAAATCGTAGAAAACATGGTTCAGAGGGTCGTTGACGATTGGGAAACTGCTCAAGTCCGAAGTGCCTGTCGGTGTGCAGTCATTGTTGCAGCCTAGCACTATCCAGCGCGTATCTCCCATGCCCCTGTCCATGTTGATGAATGACTGAAAGTCAGTAGTCAGATTCGCGTCGTGAGGTTCGTTTTGAGCTTCCCAGAGCACATGCAGATAGGTGGACTGAGGAGTATCTTGGATTACCGTCCGCCAAAACGGCAACCAGGAACTAGTGATGTTGTACTGATGGTCGTCCCCGATTACGTATAGGCCAAAGTAGTTCGCGAGGGCCAATGTTCTGTGCCAAGCATTAGAGTTGTAAGTGTTCGAGTCAGGCTGATTCCCCGGATCGATTATCGCCACCCTCGCACCATTGTAGCCCCTCGCCTTCATCTCGGCAAATGTCACCTCAGTGTTCGATGCTTGCTCGCCTGGGAATACCACAGATGGGGGATTAGCGCCATTGAAATGGACCGATCCAGTTGCGAGAATACCCCCCCAACCATAGATTAGGGGTTGAGGCTCGGGAGGAACAGTCAGGGTTCCGAAGAACTCGTTCATCGGAGTTGCGCTCGTGTCGTTGATCGTCAGGTAGGGAAGGCCCCAGTTGTCTTCTATTGTTCTGAGATAGGAGTAGTGGTCATAGAACACGTTTGACTTGTATCCCTGGTTAAGCCCGTGACCCGCCCAGATTGTTGTCACTCGGTCAGTCGGAAAGGTGCAGCATCCCTCATCGAACGTTATGAAGAGCACGGATCTCTGATTGGCGAAGATGTAGCTGGAAAGGATCTGCGGGACAAGATTGGCCAAGTAACTGTCTCCAACCGCCACAGAGCAATTGTGCATTTGATGACAGAGGTTCGGGGTCAGCCAGATGTAATTCGGCGCGTAGGGCGATGATAGGTCGCTGAGAAAGAGGCTAGCAGTGGAGTTACCTGCATCATTCCCAGTGCTTACAATCCTGGCGCATCGTGATGGATTGTTGTAAATGTCCACATACTTGACGAATGGGTTATGATTATCACTGTAGTTCCCATTGCCAAAATCGCTGCAGCCACCATGATAATTCTCCATGTACGCTTTCCACGTCAGACCTGCCGCCTCAAGCCTGTCGACGATATTAGTCGCATTCACTGAACCGGGAGGCTGAACGTCCTTCGTGCCATACTGACCACCCGAGGTCAGAGCAATGTAATTGGCCATACTAGGATGCGTGAGGGCCGAATAGTTCTCTGCAAGCCCGTAGGTGTTTGCTAGCTGAGTAATGTAAGCGCAACTGTTGCCACAGTTGTACGTATCGTTGATTCCATGATTCTCCATCAGTATCGTGACGACATGGTCGAAGTTCGGGGTTGACGAGGCTCCAACTGGATGTGGAGTGAAGGTCACCGCCATCGCGGATAGGAAAATGAAAAGGAGAATGGGAATCCATTGCCTCGCAGTTCGAGGTAGAGGCGTCAACGGAAGGCTCCCGCGCCCCTTATTGGCTTTGGCTTACTAATTGTGAGATAGCGTACGTCGTGCCGGACTGAATCCCGTTGACAGTTCCGCCGGCCTCTGCCTTGCTCAGAAAGCTCACAGTATAGCTTATCGTAGTTCCATTAGAAATGGTCATTGATGGTCCGAAGTATGCGATGGTCGAGCCTCCAGGGACCCCAGTAACTGTTGCGGAGCCTATTGTGACACTGAATGAAGCAGGGTTGATAGTGCTCAGAGTACCTGTTGTGTTAGTTATTGAAATCGTCAGCTTTCCAGTGAAGGTCTGTGGAGTAGATACGGTAACAGTTTCCGTCTGGGTTGATCCTGACGGGTAGAACGAACTTGAACCAGATGCGGGTGAAGTTGTTATCGTTACGTCCTGAATGGTGACAGTGTGCAGCGAGGAGTTCGAAATTATCATTGCGTACGTCGGGATCGCAACAACTGAGGCGAGCACAACCGCTAGAAGCAGTCGCCTCCGAAACGTGCCAGTCGCCACGCGAAGCAAACTAAGGATTGCATCAGCCATCGAATACATGATGGCGGTTAGTGGCCCGGGCTTCTTTAAGTATTTCCGTAATTTGGTATACACAGGTAGCTACGGGCATAAGTTGATTGGTACATCCGGCGGTATTCAGATGTAGCCCCTGTGGGGCTAGTCGATATCTTTGGCAAAGAGTCTTGGATTGAACAGTCCTTTTGGGGGGCCCGGTCAGGGCAAGAATCAACGTCTGTAAGAAAGGTGTCAATAGGAGGAGGTGGGGCAACGATTGTGCCAGAGTTCAGACTCTAATCCATCCATCGCCGACCAGCTTCCCGAGAAGATAGTCGATCATGCTTCCCAGTTCATCAGCGTACTTCTCAAGTAGAAGTGTACCCAGGAATGTAATCGTGCACGCTGCGAAGACGCTACCAAGAACATCAAGTGGAAAGTGAATTCCCAAGTATATCCTAGAATAACATACCAGAGCAGCCTCTACGCTCAACAGTCCTGCAAGCCATTTTTTCCTGAACTTGAGCAGGCAGAATGCGGCGCCAATAGACACTATCAGCGCATGGCCGGAGGGGTACGAGGAGTCAGTGTCCAGGCCGATTCGTGTAACGATCCCGCCCACTCCACTTGCCGGGTCAAACGGTCTCGGCCGAAACCAGACCGTCTTCAACACATCACCCGTAACAATGCCCAGGACAAATAGGACTGCGAGTTCCATCCCGAGCAGTCTCGTCTCCTTCTTGCCCAACAGGACCATGACTCCCACAACAAGGGTCCAGACGACCTCCCTACCATACTGTGAGGCTAGAACCATCAACTCGGTCACTGTGCCGCCAAGATAGGCATTGTTGATGGACAAAGCCAGGCTCGCGTCCAGACTCTGCGTGGTCCCAGACAATACTAGGACCGTGTTAATGATAAAGAGAGCAATGGACACCAAACCCCCAATGAGAAATCTCTGTCCCTTCGCCAAGGCCAGGCTCAGTAAGTGTTCTCTCCCGAACGAGTGCTATTCAAATCATCTCCCAAGCTTGTCATCTGTCCAACCGAACCACAAATTAGCCTGATGTCCACTCTTACCTGCCAACAGTGAACGAGTCCATGAATGACAACCATGAGGAAATGGAACGCGTTCTTGAAGAGACGAAAGAGTACTACCGCCACCGATCATCACAATACTCGGACTGGTCCCGCCGAACCGGCAAGTATGAAGGAGGCTCCGAGCCCGACGAGTCATATTTCAACGAGGCAAGAATGCTTCTCGACGCTCTTGATTCGAACGAGCTCACGGGGGACGTGCTCGAAATCGCCTCAGGCACCGGAATATGGACCGAGGCACTAACACGCCATGCCACCTCAATCACAGCGTTGGACTCTTCTCAGGAAATGATTGAACAATGCAAGACCCGACTCAGAGGAAACCCCAAGGTCCGACACGTTCACGCTGACTTCTACACCTGGATCCCCGACAGACAATACGACGCCGTGACATTTTCCTTCTGGATATCACACGTTCCAAGCTGGAAGCTTGACGAATTCGCCATGAAGGTTTCAAACTGTTTGCGGCCCAGAGGAAGAATATTCTTCGTAGACCAACAGAGAAGCGCGATGAAGTACGAGCTCCTAGATAGCCTGGCGGAGAAATCGCATCCCGGACCCTCGAAGACGGAAAAACGTTCAACGTCATCAAACACTTCTACACGCCTGCGGAAATCACCGAATCCTTCCTCAATAACGGGATCCAGACAAGAATCTCGAACACGCCCAACCACTTCTACTACGTAGACGGCAAGAAGGTTGCGTAGTTCGCCGCGGCGGACCCGGCCGAAGAGAGTGAAACTGATCCCCGCAAGATTTCACGCTCAAATCCGCCCGAGTCAGCCCGAACCCTCCTTCCGCGGCCTAAATTACGACATGGGAACTCTTCGAAAACAGGACATTTCCGGAAAACAGTTTCTCTGAAAAGGGAGACACTTCTGAAAACACCATCTCCCGGAAAAACACCAATTCCTGAAAACACTGGTTTCAGAAAAACAGGGATTTCTGAAAAACAGACACTCCTGAAAAAAAGGCATCACTGAAGAAAAAATTCTAGCCCCCGGGGAGCCTACTCGACACTCGCGACTCTCATTTCTTGAATGGTCCAAGAAAGTTCGAGGCCTCGGATCTATTTTCCGAAGACATTCTTTCTCCTAACCCCTAGCGGCCCTTGAAAGCACGCATCCTCAGCCCTTCACGAAGCATCTCTAGAACGGTCCAAATCCAAAGACCTAAATCCGGAACACGAACAAAATCAAGCTAGGTTTATAACCCCGGCCGAGCCAGCGTGCCCGCTACCCGGCATAGAGATAGGACTCTCCCCGTCCCCCGAGGTAGCAATAAAACACTTGGTAAAGAAGCAGAAAGAAGAGAAAGAACCCTCTTATGACGTGTTCCAACACGAACTCGTCCCCAAACACATCCTCCTAAAACCCGAAGAAACAAAGAAAGTACTCGAACAATACCACATCAAACCCTACCAGCTCCCCTACATCAAAACCACCGACCCAACAGCACGAGCCGTCGGCGCCAAACCCGGCGACGTCATCAAAGTCATCCGCAGATCTCAAACTGCGGGAGAATCCGACTTTTACCGGTACGTAGTAGAAGAATTTTGAAAAATCAAAATCATTGGAGAATAGTAGAATGGCATTAGCACAACCCCGACTATGGAGCCTCGCCAAGGAATTCATGCGCGACAGCGGCCTCGTACACCAACACATCGACTCCTACAACGACTTTGTAGAACGTGGCTTACAAGCAATCGTGGACGAAGTCGGCGAGCTACCCATAGATATCGGAGACTATCCACTCCGAATCAAACTAGGAAAAATCGAGATCGGAAACCCACGCGTTATAGAAGTAGACGGCACAGAACGCAGCGTCTACCCCGCCGAAGCCAGGATCCGCAACCTAACCTACGCAGCACCACTGCGCATGGAAATGATCCCAGTCATCGGCGAACGAGAAGGCCAACCCGAAATGGTCTACATCGGAGACCTACCTGTCATGATCAAATCCAAAATCTGCCTCATCTCCCGCCTCAGCCTTGACGACCTCATCGGCGTCGGCGAAGACCCCATCGACCCCGGTGGCTACTTCCTCGTCAACGGATCAGAACGCGTCATCGTCGCACTAGAAGACCTAGCCGCAAACCGAATACTCATCGATATCGAACACACCGGCGTAAACCCCACCTACAAGGCCAAAATCTTTAGCACCACCGTCGGCTTCCGCGCACGAATCGAATGCACACTCAAAGCAGACGGCGCAATCTGGGTCACAATGCCCGGCATCCCCAGCGACATTCCCCTCATGATACTCATGCGAGCACTCGGCTTCGAAGAAGACGCAAAAATCGCCGAGCTCATCAGCACAGAGGAGACCATCCAAGACCAGCTAGAACCCTCATACGAAAAGTCACTCGAAGCAACAAACGCAAACGACGCCCTACTCTACCTCGGCAACCGACTCGCCCCCGGACAAATGGACGACTATCGACGCAAGAAAGCCGAATCCGTCCTAGACCGCAACTTCCTACCACACCTCGGACGCGTACCCGGCGACAGGAAAGAGAAAGGACTCTTCCTCTCAGAAATCGCAATGCGCGTCATCGAAGTAAAACTCGGACGCAAAACCCCGGATGACAAAGACCACTATGCTAACAAGAGACTCAAACTCGGCGGCTCACTACTCGCCGAACTCTTCCGAATCAGCTTCCGTAACCTCACGCGCGACCTCAAGTACCAACTCGAAAGAATCACCATACGCCGCCACATCGAATTCAGCATCGCAAACGCCATCCGTCCTGGCATCATCACCGAACGCGTCCAACACGCCATCGCCACCGGCAACTGGGTCCGAGGAAGAATCGGAGTAACACAACTACTCGACCGGACTAACTTCATCAGCACTCTAAGTCACCTCCGACGGCTACAGTCACCACTGAGCCGCAGCCAGCCAAACCTCGAAGCCCGAGACCTACACCCCACACACTACGGCCGCCTATGCCCCAACGAGACACCTGAAGGGTCAAACTGCGGACTAGTCAAGAACCTCGCACTTTCCAGCAGCATCAGCGTCGGAATCGACCCGCGAGAAGTGGTAGACAAACTTCACAGAATGAATATCGTCGGCCTAGACGAGGCCGACAAGAAGACCAAAACCACCGCGGGCAAAGTCGTCGTAGACGGACTACTCGCAGGCTACGCCCGAGACCCGATCGCACTCGCAGACGAGCTCAGAGACTACCGGCGCCAGGGCAAACTAAGCAGCGAAGTCAACGTCGCCTACCACGCGCCAGAGGTTGAAGGTGGACGACCCGAGCTCTACGTAAACTGCGACCCCGGACGAGTACGCAGACCACTCATCACCGTCGACGGCGGAAGACCACGAATCACCGAAGAACAAATCGTACAGCTCGAAGAAGGCCGCATCACCTTCCAAGACATAGTACGCGCGGGAATCATCGAGCTCCTCGACGCTGACGAGGAAGAGAACACATTCATCGCAATGTACGAACACGAGCTACGCAAGGACCACACCCACCTCGAAATCACACCATACACAATGCTCGGAATAGCAGCCAGCCTCATACCCTTCCCAGAACACAACCAGTCCCCGAGAAACGCGTACGAGTCAGCAATGGCCAAACAAGCCCTAGGAGTATTCTCTAGCAACTTCTCTAACCGCGTCGACTCCCGCTCTCACCTCCTCCACTACCCACAAACCCCGATCTGCCAGACCAAGCCCATGGAGGTCTTCAACTATCTCGACCGCCCCAGCGGCCAAAACGTCGTCGTCGCCATTCTCTCATTCCAAGGCTACAACATGGAAGACGCAATCATCATCAACAAGTCCAGCGTCGACCGCGGACTGTTCCGATCCACATTCTACCGCATCTACGAAGCCGAGAGCAGACAATACCTCGGAGGACTACGAGACAAGTTCGAAATCCCTGAAGCCGGCATCAGAGGCTACAGAGGCGACCGATACTACCGCCAGCTCGAAGAAGATGGAATCATATCGCCCGAGGCCGAGGTCTCAGGCAACACAGTCCTCGTCGGCCGCACCAGCCCGCCCAGATTCCTCGAAGAATACCGAGAATTCGAGGTCAAGGGACCCACCAAGCGAGACTCATCCGTCACAATGCGACCCAGCGAGGAGGGCATCATCGACCAAGTCTTCGTCACCGAGTCCATCGAAGGAAGCCGCATGGTCAAAGTCAAAGTTCGAGACCTACGCATTCCAGAACTCGGCGACAAGTTCGCCAGCCGCCACGGACAGAAAGGAGTCATCGGCCTACTCGTTCCACAAGAAGACATGCCCTTCACCGTCGACGGCGTCGTACCAGACGTCATCATCAACCCGCACGCCATACCCAGCCGAATGACTATCGGCCAATTCGTCGAAACACTAGCCGGCAAAACCGCCAGCCAGATCGGCGAAATAGCCGACGGAACAGCCTTCGAAAACCTAGGACCAAACGGAATAGGAGACCAGCTCCAAAAGCTCGGCTTTAACCGGAGCGGCAGAGAAGCACTCTACAACGGAATCACAGGCGAGAAGCTAGCAGCTGACCTGTTCATCGGAGTCGTCTACTATCAGAAACTACACCACATGGTCAGTGACAAGATGCACGCCCGCGCCCGCGGACAAGTACAAATGCTCACACGCCAGCCCACCGAAGGAAGAGCAAGAGGCGGAGGACTCCGATTCGGAGAAATGGAACGCGACTGCCTCATCGGCCACGGAGCCAGCGCCTTGCTACGCGACCGTCTACTAGAGGAATCAGACAAGTACACCGTATTCGTCTGCGAGACATGCGGGACCATCGCCTATCACGACATCAAAGCCAACAAGTACATCTGCAGACTCGACGGCGAGAAGGCCAATATCTCACCCGTCTCAATATCCTACGCGTTCAAACTATTGGTCCAAGAACTCATGGCACTCGGGGTCGCGCCGCGATTCAAGCTAGAGGAGAGGGCCTAGAAAATGGCGCTCTCAGTCGTAGAGGAAGCGACTAAAGTAGTACATGGCATACGCTTCACACTCCTCTCACCGACCGAGTTTCGCAAACTATCAGCGGTCGAGGTTCAAGCCGCAGACACGTACGACGAAGACGGAGTGCCCATCGTCAGCGGGCTAATGGACGGACGATTGGGAACATTAGAGCCACGACAGAAATGCAAAACCTGCGGCAACACCGCTAGCGCCTGCCCTGGCCACTTTGGCCACATCGAACTCGCAGAGCCAGCGATTCACGTAAGCTTCGCTAAGCTAATCCATCGGTTACTGTCGATCACATGTCGCAATTGTGGCCGTATACTCCTGAGCGAGGAGAAGATTGAGAAGTTCAAGGCCCAACACGCCGAGCTCAAGCAACGCCTCAACACGATCCCCGACCCATTCCTCGACCAGATCATCAAAGACGCCAAGAAGACAACGGTCTGCCCCCACTGCAACCAAAAACAATACCCGATAGAACACGGGAAGCCAACAACATACCACGAGCTGGTCGGTGAGGTCGAAGCAGGAGCCGCCCCGGTAAGACTCACACCCAGCACGGTAAGAGAGAGACTCGAGAGAATCCAAGACGACGACCTAATCCTCCTCGGCATGGACCCCAAGGCCGCACGGCCCGAGTGGATGGTCCTCCAAGTAATGCCCGTCCCACCCGTCTCAGTCAGACCCTCCATCACACTAGAATCAGGAATCAGGTCAGAAGACGACCTCACGCACAAACTCGTCGACATCATACGCATCAACCAGAAACTAGGCGAAGCCCTAGAATCCGGAGTACCCATAAACATCATACAAGAACTACACGAACTACTCCAATACCACGTTACAACATACTTCGACAACGAAGTATCCGGACTACCACCAGCACGGCACAGGTCCGGACGCGCCCTCAAAACCCTCGTCCAACGACTCAAAGGAAAAGAGGG
>WNGR01007646.1_pt1 | contig 11906 bp, 13 predicted proteins | sample 5407581 | NCBI WGS metagenome assembly WNGR01 (sample SAMN13153383, study PRJNA577476) | soil metagenome | isolation source: 80 cm soil or saprolite under Garry oak tree replicate 2 | place: USA:California | collected 2016-06-15
CGCTGGCAGGCATCCTGTGGCCGGAGACCGACGAGGAGAAAGCACGGGAATCGCTGCGCTCGGCGTGCAAAGTCCTGCGCAAGGTGTTGCGCACAGCCAATGGCGAAGAACTCCTCGAGCAGCGCAACAACGGCGAGATCCTCAAACTGGCGGGGCACCTCCGTCTCTGGGTCGATGCGGATGCCTTTGACGACCTGGTGGCTCAGGCGAGCCGAACAGCAGTGCCAGAGGAGGCGCTCGCCCTCTGGCAGCAGGCGAAAGTCGTCTTGCGTGGCGAGTTTCTCGCCGATGACCAGGATGTCGAGTGGGTGGGTCATCGCTGGGTGAAGCAGCGACGGCAGGCGTTGTGGATGGGGCGTTGCCGGATGATCCGGCATCTAGCCGACCTCTACATCCAACATGGGCAAATCAGCCTGGCGGAAGAGACGCTCGAACAGCATATTGTGCGCTTTCCCACCGACCAGGACGCGCTCTACCGCCTGCTTGTGCTCTTAGAACAACAGCGCTGTTTTGAGCAAGCGTGCATGCTCTACGAGCGAACCAGACGCACACTTGAAGCTGTGGGAAAGCAGCCTGCATCGCACGTGCGGGCATACTATGAGCACCTGCGGAAAGCCGCCCGTGCGCAAGAGCAGCCCTCGGTCCCTCTACAAACGCGCGAGATGGTCCACCTTCTTCGTCAGGACCTCGTCTCGCTGTCAAGGGCGGAACCCATGTTGGATCCGCAACCTCCCCATGCAGCAACAGCACAGAGAGGAATGATGGCAGAGCAACTCTCCTGTGATTCTGCTGGCTCTGCTCTTGCGCCAGGTGTGGTGGAAGGAGCGCAACGCGCTCTAGAGCTACCGAGGGAACTCCCTCTCTCCACACATTTCCCGGTAGATCGTGGCAACCCACTTGAATTGCCGGGCGCAACTCGCGCATCGTTGGTGGCTCCCTCCGTCCTGTGGACCGATGTCGATGTGCTTTCTCGCTTATCTACCGTTCTGGATCACGCATTAGGTGTTGGAGAGAGGGAGGTCATCTATGCAGATCAGCAGACAAGATTGTACTGGCGTGCCCGCGAAGGATCGATTCTTCCGGCACACACATTGTATGCTCATGTGATCAGGCATCTTGATGACCTCACCACATTTCTGGCTCGTTCACTTCTCCCAACTATCCGTTTGTCCTTCTGCGAAATTGTCTGTCGAACGGTGCTGCTGGCAGGGATCTTGCTCTATGATATGGGACAGTATGAGAAAGCGCGACAACACTATCAGGCCGCGTTCCGGGCCGCCACAGAGGCCCATAATTCCGTGCTCCAGGCGCTTGTTTGGGGATGGATAAGCTTTACATGGACCTACGCCAGACAGTACCCTGATGCACTCCTCTGTGTGCAACAAGCCAGCCATTTTGCCGAGCAGACACCAGACATCGTGGTGCAAGGGTGGCTTGGGGCTGTGGAGGCAGAGATCCAAGCGCACCTGCACAACCGTGATGCCTGTCTGCAATCGCTCATGCAGATGGAATGTGCGTTTGGGATGTCTCCCTCCCAGGATATCTCCTACCTCTTCGAGTTTAATCCAGTGTTGCTCTTAGGCTATAAGGGAGTCTGTTTACAGCAATTATATCGCAAGCATGAGCCACAGACGCATCCCTTTTTGCAAGAAGCCAAAGAGGCATTAGAACACGCCCTGGCGAGTGATGCTCCAACGAAACGGAAGCTCTATTATCTGAGCGACCTCGCAGGCGTGTATGCCCGCCAGGGAGAAGTCGAGACTGCCTGCTCGTATGTGACGCAGACAGTCCCCCTCCTCATGCAGCTTGGGAGTGGATCGAAAACGATTCGCCAGCACCTGCTTCAGGCGCGTTCGCTCTTACGGCCCTATGAACACACCTCCTCTGTCCAGGCCCTGGATGAGCAAATGGCTCCCCTGCTCGTCTCCAAACCAAAAGAGGAGCCACAGGCCAACTCCTAGTGATAGGCTTCAAACGCACTAGCCGTCAGGCGGAAGTGCTGGCTTCCTTCTCCAACTCAAGTAGTTCTGGAAGGCTATGAATGATAGCATCTGGATGAACGGTACTCTTCTCAGGCAAGCCACGCCTGGCTGGATCCATCCAGATGGCCATCATGCCAAGCTGCTGAGGAACAGCAATATCAAAGGCGACATCATCCCCAACCATCCAGGCCTCTTGTGGAGTGACCTGTAACTGCGAGAGCGCAGCGAGGTAGATACGCGGATCAGATTTCGCTGTGCCGAATTCTTCCTCAATCAGGATGCAGTCGAAGAAAGGAGCAAGATGGTGTTGCTCGATTTTGCGGCGCTGATAGGTGGCATTGCCGTTGGTCAGCAGTGCCAGGCGCATTGCGCGGTCCCCGAGCGTTCGGAGCGTCTCCAACGCATGAGGAGCGAGTTCGCGATGTGCTTCACGAAGCGCTTCGTAAGCACGAACCATCTCCGCGGCCAAAGTCGAATCCTTGAGACCGACTCGTACCAATGCTGCCTCAACCGTCTCCTGCCGCACGGTAAAGGGATCGAGACGATCTCTGCGCTGCTTTTCCGCGTCATGCTCAATATCTTTTCTGTAGGCAGTGATACGCTCACGCAGGGCGTGCAAGAGCAGATCTGGAGAAAGTCCGAATCGTGGTGCAAATTGAGCACAGACGTGCTGCCAACTCTGATCAGAACGCTGTGTCGTGATCAGGAGCGTGCCGTCCATATCAAAGAGTATGGCTTGAGGAGCATGATGAACCTTGCTATCCATACTCAGAAGTATAGCATAGGGTGGAAGCCGTTGCGCGTAATGATGCAGGGAGAAATGAGCAAAGCAATAATGCAGAATGAGGAGAGTACTGCGAAAATTGGATGTAGTTGTGTGTCCCTTGCTCATTGATGTGCTATCTCTTACCGCTCCATGTCTCTCTGATGACCTAGAGACACCATGAACCTCAAATGAATGGGGATCTCTTCACCATATGGCTGTGGTATGGTGAGAGCCCCTCAAAGTTCCATAAGTGTCTTGCGGTTCAAGCGAAATGGCAGAAGAGCGGGAGGCCAAGTTCTCCCAGTCAGCACCTCTGTGAGCAGTTGACCGAATCGCAGAGCAAAGGGCATACCATGTCCACAGAATCCGCCAACGACCAGGACTCCTGGCATGTCAGGCACACGGTCAACAAGCGGCAGATAATCTCGAGTAAAAGCCATCATCCCCGCCCAGCGGTGGGTAACCTGTAGCCCACACAGTTCTGGGAAGAGTCGGGGAAAGACCTGCTCCAAGGCCGCCTGTACCTCCGCTGTTGGCTGGTTCAGACGCATCCCGATATCGCCATCAGGTGCGACCGCACGGCATCCGCCCAGGACAATCGTACCATCGCTGCGCTGCTGCCAATATTCTCCGGTAGGGGTGATGGGAGCAGACATCCCCGTGGTAAATACTGGCCCGGTCGGCGCGTAGGCGAGTACTTGCCCTCGTACTGGCGTGATCAAGTGGGCAAGCTGAGGGAGCAGTTCACCGGTCCAGGCGTTGACAGCGACAATGACTGTCTCAGCCTGGAGGGAGCCGTGCATGGTATGAACGGCGACCCTCCCACGGTGTGGAGCAAGCTGCAGGACCGTTGTGGTACAGGTTCGTACACCGGAGCCCCGGGCGGCCTGTACGAGTCCTTGCACGAAGCGAAGCGGGTGGATGACTCCTTCCTCGGGCATGAATCTACCGCCAACAATGTCCAATCCAAGCGGTGTGTGGATCAGCTCCTGAACCTGTGCCCGGTCGAGCAGCGCGGCAGCAACGCCATCGGCCTGGAGTGCCATCACCTCCTCTGCCAGTTCGGTCAGGTGAGTCGCGTCAAGCGCGAGGCCGAGGCTACCCGGTTCGTGGTAGTCGCAAGCGATGTCCTCCTCTTGCAGGATACGGCGTACGAGTGCCTGATTCTCGCGCGTCAAGTTCAAAATGGCGTGCGCGGTCTCGTGTCCCGACCGCCTCATGGCAGCAGGGTAGGATTCGGCAGGGCCAATGGACACGAACCCGCCATTGCGCCCGGTCGCTTCATGTGCAAGCATGCTACGCTCGAGGATGACCGATCTGACTCCTGCTCGTGCTAACCAGTAACTGATCGCGGCCCCCATGACTCCGCCTCCGATGATAGCAACATCAATCACCGATGGGAGGTCATCGGAAAGCCTGAGGTGGGTAACCGTCTCTTGCCAGTAGGAGGAAGGCTCGTGAACGTTGTTTGCGTTTTGAGAAGTGTGATCGGCCTGCATTGCTATGATATACTCTCAGTCCCTTCTATAAGCAGTGATGCTCTCGCACAGTGCGTGTAGAAAGACTTCTGGGGAAGACCGAGGTGCGTGCGAATTGATCGAAGACATGCTGCCAACTCTGATCAGATTGTTGCGTTGTAATCAGTAGCGTACCATCCATATCGAACAGTACAGCTTGAGGGGCACGGTTGACCATAGTATTCATACTCAAAATTATATCACCTCTTGAGTCTTTTCAGGCACCGACAAGGGAGCAAGTGATAAGGTCAGCGGCGCGAGATTGATTGCTAAAAACAATGTACTTTGGGCTGGTTCAGGTTTGTGGAGTCTGTGCCGTTGCCTGTTGAAACCTTCGTTATCAGGAAAATTCACAACAAATCTTATTGTCAGTATCATCCTTGCATCAACTCTAAATAACCGGTACAATACATTTCGGCAATTGCCGGCCGATGACTCATCAGAATCATCGGCTAATCACTATGTACGAACTGACAACACCGAACTCCTTAGGAAAACCTTGCACTAAGAATCACAGAATAGTACGGGGTTGGAACGTGAGAAGAGGAAAACCAAAACATCATGATTTTTACAAAACCCTTAAATGCTCTTCAAGAAGAAGACTTACAAGCACTTGTTGAGTCTCAGACACCAGAAGGCAAAACCGTCGAGTACAAAGGAGAACTTCCAGGCGGAACGGATAACGATAAGAAGGAGTTCCTCGCTGACGTCTCGTCCTTCGCCAACGCGCAAGGGGGGTATCTTTTCTATGGCATTGAGGAGGCTGCAGGGGTACCGCAACGCATCAGCGGTCTTCAGCTTGAGAATGTAGATGGGAAAAAGCTCCAATTAGAAAACCTCATACGCGATGGTCTAAATCCACGGCTCCCGAGAGTTGATCTCTATGCCATCTCCTTGTTGGGACAACCGAATTCCTGGGTGTTGCTTCTCCATATTCAGAAGAGTTGGCTAGCGCCACACCGAGTAGTGTTTAAAGACCATGGACACTTTTACTCGCGCAACTCTGCTGGGAAGTACCGCCTTGATGTATCGGAGCTCCGAACCGCCTTTGAGCTAGTTGGAACGGCGGCTGAGCGCATCAGGAATTTCCGCGCTGATCGGCTGGGGAAGATTGTGGCCGGTGATACCCCGCAGCATTTACCTGAAGTGACTCCCAAGCTGGTCCTACACCTGATCCCTTTCCTGGCTTTTGATCCGGCCCAACGCTTCGACCCCAACACCCTCACCTACGACAGCACAGGGGGTCCTCCCCTGCTCCGAACTCTTTCTTTTGAACCAATTGAGCAATTCCAGGAGCAGCACTCTGCAACACAGGTGCGCGTGAACTTCGATGGCTTGCTGTGTTATCGACCCAACGCTGAATACGTGCAGATCTTTCGCAATGGGTGTATCGAAGCGGTGAACGCCTCGATAGCAGCAGAATCAAGCACCCAGCGTGTCATTCCGGGCGTCCCCTTTGAGCGAGGGTTTCTCCAGGTAGCTAAACGCGGCTTGTCCATACAGCAAAAGCTGGGTATTGAACTTCCCGTGTTCGTCATGGCTAGCTTACTCGGAGTGGGGGGGTACACCATCAATCCCAACGCGGGTACTGTGCAAGCGGTAGGAGAACCGATTGACCGTGCAGACTTGCTTGTCACAGAATCCATTGTAGATACCTTTGAGCTAGATCACCATCAAGTGATGCGGCCGATCTTCGATGCTATCTGGAATGCTGTTGGATTCGATGAATCACCCTTTTATGATGAGAACGGTAGGCCAACCATTACCCGCTTCTGAAAGCTGCCGCGCATGTTAATGGCCGCATCATTATTAGGGGTGTGCTTTGCCAAGCTCTATTGCCAGCGTTGAATCATACCTTTGCCGCGAGTTGAGCGGGAATAGTTCAGGTTTTCGTGGAAGCGTCGCGATCAAGGTTTGCCGCTCCTGCGATTTCGGAAGCATACCCTTGCCGAAAGAAGCGGAAGCTGTTTCACACGAAAATGTGCCTTTTATGCCGGCAAATATATGCGCAGCGGAAGCCGCGTCGCAGAAGAGAACCGGAAGCCATCCAACTCTTGTTGTTTGCTCTTGAACCAACCGGCTAGACGAGAGAGGCATTACTGCCTCCCAGCTATCCGATCTACTTCTTGTACTGCATCCTTTGGGCGGAGAATCTTTCCTGGAATGAGGTGGGACAGTTTCTCTTTCGCTTTCAAGAAATGATTATCATTGGTCACAAAGATATCTCCTCTCCAAGAAGCATGAGCGCAGAGACCGAGAGCATCATTTTTGGCATTCATCCATTTCTCGCGGATTTTTTTTAACGTTTGCATAACCTGGGGATTGTCAGCGAATTCCTGCTCTCTTGCTAATCGTTGCTCCCACTCCGCAGGGGGAGTGTAAACGCGAGTAAGAGGATTGCTGTAGAAATTGGCGCACTCCAGAAGGTCTGGATCGAGATGGTGCTGCGTGCAATATCTTTTGAGATATTCAAGAAAGCTGAAGTCAATAGTTGGAAACAGTATCTCATGAACAGTACGCAGGTATGGGCGCTCAAATTCGTACGTGAGGAATCCCTCTTCATTGCGGAACCACATCGTTTGATGATGTTTGAAGAGTTCTGCATCACCTAAGCCAAGAGCTTCCATTCGACACTCCTGTTCAGGAAACCATAGAGGCTTTTCTCCTTGCCGAGGCTTCTCTAGCATGGTACTCCAACCTACGACAATTTTGATGATGCCTTTCTGCTGAAAAGCAATGAGCTTCCTCATTACATCTGCATTTGGTTCTTCACCCTTCTCAAGAGCAATAATGCAGTTATGATCTAGCGTTACTAACAATGGCTTGTTCACTTGGTCTCGCTCTTTACTAAGCTCATCATTTCTTATTACATCTTTAGTTCCTATCCACTCACATCCTAGCCCTGCCTCTCCTTCGGTCCTATCTTATAGCCTGTATGACCACTTACACAAGTGGGTAGGCCACTCTCATGTGCGCACCCCTGTCAACGATGATACGAGGAGGTCTCTTTATGTATGTCTTGCCTATACTCGCGGCAAACCCATACCTCTTGGCAAAGCACAAGGGGAGCTATCTTAAAATAGAAATCACGTCAGGTGTCCCTCAACGGCAACGAAGAGATTCAAAGTTCCCTGGACTCAGGTTTATACTGAAGCAGGAAGATAGCAGGGTGCAGTGCTTTCTTATAAAACAATGTGCGCATTCTCCGCATGAGATGTTGAAAGACCATCCTGGCTTCTTGACCTTCTCATTTGGCGAGCTGGCGTGAGAATTGCAGGTTAACGCCTGTCTTTCCCCGACGATATTGGATAAGATCACTACTCGCGCAGAAATACCGTACCATCTCATCCAGTGTCATGCGACGCTTGATGGCCCACAATAGCGCAGGTCGAGGGAGTTGGAGACAGCCACCGAGCCAGGCGGCCTCCTCTTCTTGCTCGGGATCATATTCGCGTATGAGAAAAGGAAGCCCCCCCATGCGATTGAACCCGATTGGTGTGTGCTTGCAGAGAAGATGCGCCATTTCATGCATAAGATTGCTCTCCTGGCGTGTCTTGGCGTGTTCCGTATTATGGATGATAAACGCGCCAGTATCTACAGGCACAGTAACTGCGGACCAACTCAATGGATCTTGCTGTAACAGGCAGTCGATGTGTTCTGCAGACATTCCTGGTATCTGCTTCGGGCCAAAGATGGATATTTCCAACCGCGCTGCTAATCGCCTTGCAGGCAAGGGCGCATCTGCATTCAAGCCAAGATTTTGTCGCTGCTCTTTGGCCTGATTTTCTGCCCACGTCTTGAAACCGCGCCGCATTGCTACTCCTGTTCTTCGCCCTGGTTCAAAAGCTTACCCTGAATTGCTGCTTCATACGCCAGCCGGATCATCGTACTCAGTGCATCCGCTGTGTGTGGATCGAGTGTACGATCGGCACGCAAGTGCGCGACAATAATTTCTTGGGTGCTGGCGGTTGGTGCAGGAGTTTGCGTATGACCTTTCATCCCTTCACCCATAAATTGTTCAGGCGATACGCCGAGCCAGCGGCAAAGGCGGAGAAAGGTTCCGAGATCAGGGATTTTTCCCTGTTCAACACGTGAGAGCGTAGAAACACTCACGTCTCCGATCTCCTTCGCAGTTTCTCGCAGTCCCCGCCTCCCCCGTTTCGCCAGCACCAGACTAGCGAGCTTATGGATGTCGATCTCTTCGTTCAATGGCTCACCTCTTCAAGTCCGTTGCACTGCTCTTCACTCTACGGCCTGATCGGATAGTATTCCCTTTGACTGGCTTCCCTTAGAGTAGCAGAAACCCCTGCAAAGGGAAAGATATCCCATCACATAGTACCATAGTAATGTATCGCATGTGAAACGCGTATCACTATTGCAAATCCAACATCTTTCCTGTATTATACATGAGACGGGTATCACTGATGCAACGTCACAAACAATGACAAATGGGAGGCCCGTAGACGTGGAATAACAGGTTTATAAGCAGACAATGATGATGACGTTTTTGTCCATGGAGAGAGACAGGCAACTTATTGGCACAAACTTCCATTCACGGTATCCTGAATAATGCAGTATTCACAGATTTATTTTGACCGCAAAGTGGCTGTCAATTACTCCAATGGCGTGGAAACCTTATCATCTGTGTGCTTAGCACGCGTTCTTTGAAAGTAATGTATGTATGTTGAATCTTTCTGATCATTTCGATGTCCTGCTACAAAAGATTGAGCCAGACGGGGAGCGAGCTGAGTTTGCCAGAGACATCCCGGCACTGGTGCGAGACTATCTTCAGCAGCACAAAGACATCGAAACCGTTGAGCCCTATTCTCGTCTGGCAGGTTCGTATGCCCGGTGCACCGCTATCAAGGATATCAAGGACGTCGATTTATTGCTGACACTTGATCGGAGCTACCGCAAGAAAGAGCCGGAGGAGGTTCTGGAGAAGGTGTTTTCTGTGTTGGGAGGCTTGCCAGAAGCTCTTGGCAGTTCAAGTAAACCAGTGATTCGTCGGCGCCAACGCCGATCGATTAATGTGCATGTAGACGAACACGACTTTGATCTGGACATTGTACCTGCGGTTGTCGACCGGGGAATAGACAAGCCCCTCGCCATTCCTGACAGGGATTGGAGTCGGTGGGTGGAGACGCACCCCCTGGGGTATGCAGACAAGCTCAGTGAGCTCAATGGAAAGCACCAGGACAAAGTAGTACCCCTTATCAAACTCGTCAAACATTGGCGTGATGTTCAGATGTGCTACCGCCGACCGAAAAGCTACTGGCTAGAATGTCTGGTCTATCACCTGATCGACAATGGCAAGGTCACCACGAAAAGGCGCTCCTATGCTGAATTGTTCCAGTTGGTTCTGGCGTCCATCGCACAGGACTTCCGCCAGGATCTGGAGATGGAAGGGAAGGTTCCAGAAATCCTAGATCCGATGCTCGGGAATAATGTGGCGCACAATTGGGAGCGAGCCGCTTTCGAGACATTTATGCGCCGCATCGACGAATCTTTGGGATGGGCAGAGAGAGCTATTGCGGAGGATGATGAGGAGAAAGCCGTAGAGCTGTGGCAGAAGGTGTTCGGAGAAGAGTGGTTCCCAACAGAAGTGGAGGCGCAGAAGGCGATGCGGCTGCGCGCTGATGCTCTAGCTGGCGCCGTCTTTGTGACGTCTGAAGGCCGGGTGGTCACAGGCAAGCAGGAGCGTCCGGCGATACAAGTCCCGCCGCAGCGGTTCTATGGAGAACCTTGATGCGGTATCGTCCCAGCACGTTGTCGATCGGCCAGCAAATCACGCAAATGCGTCGGCATTTTCCCGCTTTCAGGTACCGCCTCGAAACGCATCGACAGAAACATGTGCCGACCTGGCGTGGGAGGCTCCAGCCCACGGAGGTATCACCCGTCTATCAGGTGCAAATCCAGTATGCCTACCCGAGGTCACCACGCATTTGGGTGCCTTCACCTGCACTCCGTTCGGATGCCCCTCATCGGTATGGTGATGGTTCTCTTTGCCTCTACTATCCTGGTGATGGAAGTTGGACACCAGCGCTGCCGATTGCCCAGACCCTCATCCCCTGGACCGCTCTCTGGCTCGCCTTTTACGAGATCTGGCTTCGCACCGGTACCTGGTACGGATCGGAGGCCCCACACGCGCAGGCGAAAGAAAAAGCATAGAGGAGCGTGCAAAGATTCCTGGTAGCCCATTGCTTTTCATGTTAGCTTATGCTCATAATGAAAACAGAGGCTAGCTTGAAAAGCGGCAAGGCTGTTCGCTGGGGATGGTGTTCAGCGAACAGTCTTTGCATGGTGCGCGATATGCCAGCCGTGGTACGGTTTCAAGGCATCACCTCAACCCGGTTGGTTTTAGAAGAGATATCTATGGGCGAACAGAGTTCATCGCGTCTGGAAGGCGACCGCTACCAGCACCTGTTCAGTTGGTATGTGATCCTCGACTTACTTGACCAGGAGCGAGGCATAGAATTAGTCAGGGTCGAGCACCCCCATGCCGGGGCCGCCGACGATGTGACGGTGCATCCGCACAAATCCGCGGCGCACCTGCCTCGGTACTATCAAGTCAAGTGGCACATTGATCATCGTGGTGACTACTCCATGGCAGCGCTTATTGAACGAGGCAGGGGGAAGTCAAGCCTCCTGGAAAAGCTCTGGGAGAGTTGGCGAATCCTGACGCGTGCTGGAGCTGGGGACTGCGAGATCTGGCTGGTGAGCAACTGGTCTTCCAGTCCGGGCGATCTCCTGGGCTCGCTCATCCAGGGAAGAGACTATAGGCTGGATGCAGCGCTGCTTTCTGCCTCTCCCCGTTCGTCTATGGGAGGCTGGCGCCGAAAGTGGATAGAGCATCTGGGAGCTGATGCTGCCGATTTTGCACTCTTCTACTATGCGTTGCGCTTTCGGCTCGGTTTTATGTCTATTGCCGACCTGGAGGAGGTCGTTGACCGCCAGATGCGGGCCTGTGGCCTGAAATCGGGGGAGGGGGCACGCAGTATCGCTATCGATCAGGTTCGAGGCTGGATAGAGACCGGTGGTGGGAGTAAAGAGATTACTCTTCCCAGCTTGAACGCGGCGCTGGATCGCCTCGATCTGTGGATTCCTCGTGAACCGGAGCCGCATGTTGCAGTGTTTATCCATACCTGGGTGAAGCGGGTATACGATTGCCAGGCCGACTATGAACTCGACTGCGCCTCCTGCCCGAGTTGCGAACCCTGGAGCGGACGATCAGTCAGCAGATGAATGGCCGACGTATCCGATTACGCGGAAGCTTGTGCCTTTCCGCAGCCTTTGCTGTTGGCCATGTTTTCTCTGTTGCAGGAGGGTATCGTATAGAACTGCTGCATCGTACTGAGGTCTGGCGATCGGAGACCCCACCAGATCCATTATGCCGATTGACTGTGATTGAGGAGCCAGGTACGCCAGAAGCCTCTGATCTGCTTCTAGTCCTCAACGTGACAGGAGATGCACAGCCGCAGGTCGAGGCATTTGTGAAACAACAAGGAATGGACTTCCGGGCAGGCCTGTACCTCACTCCGCAGGAAGGGCCACATGATTACAGTGTGCAAGGAGTTGCTCAAGCCTCGGCGCTGGCCCGGCTGGTTCGACTCGAACTGCGCAAAGCCCTGGCAACGTATC
>WNGR01016664.1_pt1 | contig 11906 bp, 7 predicted proteins | sample 5407581 | NCBI WGS metagenome assembly WNGR01 (sample SAMN13153383, study PRJNA577476) | soil metagenome | isolation source: 80 cm soil or saprolite under Garry oak tree replicate 2 | place: USA:California | collected 2016-06-15
GAACAATGCTTGATACACATCGCCAACAATCGGTCGGAACAGGATATAGATCGCCAGCAGTGCCCACATCAAGGGATTCACGAAGAGTACCGCCGTCTTGCCACCGATCACCAGTTGCAGTGAGAGAAACTCACGCAGACGTCCCTGGCGCAAATAGTGCAGAGGCTGGCGCATATACACCAGGTATGTTAGCAGGTAGCCCTTGATCCAGCGTGACCGCTGTCGTATCCAGTTCTTCACCTGCGAGTTCGCCTCCTCATACGTCGTCGAATCCAGCACGATAGTCTTCAGGCCGGAGCGGGCCAGTCGCAGACCCAGGTCGCAATCCTCAGTAACGTTGAAAGGGTCCCACCCACCTATTCTATACAGCATCTCCATACGAAAATGATTTGACGTGCCTCCCAGCGGTAGCGGCAACTTCGCCTGTTGCATCCCCGGAAGCATCAGATCAAACCACAGGGAATACTCCACGGTGAACCAGCGCGTCAGCAGGTTCTGTTTGGGGTTGTAGTAGTTCAGCTTGGCCTGCACACAGGCCAGATCTGAGTCATGATTCGCAAACGTCAGGACGGCTTTCTTGAGTTGTAGAGGATCGGGGATATCCTCTGCGTCGTAGATGACCACATTATCCCCCGTAGCCTGCAATAATCCGAAATTACACGCGCGGGGCTTCGTGCGTGGCTGACCATCAGGCACTGTCACGATGCTGAAATGTTGTGGCAGGTGCATCGCTTCGATGGCTTTGCGCGTCTCCGCATCGTCTTCCTCAGTGAGGAAGAGAATCTGCAACTTGTCAGCCGGGTAGTCCAGCGCCTGCATTGCTTGCACAAATTGGGGCACCACTTCGGCCTCGCGGTAGAGCGGGCAGAGGATCGTATACCGTGGCCAGTCCGCATCAGCCAGCGCATGGACGATCGCGTCGCCGATCAGTTCTTCCGTTGACTGGCTGAGTGCCCGCATGGCTAGCCAGAAGTCCAGGAGTAGAGAGCTAAGGTACAGCAAGGTAATCAAGGCAATAATCACCGTGACCGTCTTCATACCATAGAACAGCAGGCCGAGCCCAGACCCGAGCAGAATTGTGCTCAGGATCACGGCTTGCCTGCGCGTCAGCGTTTTGGACGCAGAGAGTGCATGCCGGAAAGGGGCGAAAGGACGAAATTCCTGGCCTTTAACAGTGACAGTTCTTAAGGCGTCCTCGGCATACTTTTTGTTTTCCTCCTGGTGGCTGCCGTTGTTATTGCGCTTAGCCTCGGCAGTCAGCCACTCAGCGTAGCGCATAACCTCGACTCGTTCATCGATATCGGCATCGACAGCAGGAGCCGTTGGGATAGTGATGCCCCGATTCATGCTGGGCGGTGCGCCTGCGGCCCATGTCTCATCACCAGGGAACCCCATTTTCAGGCCTATCTCGTGAGTAAAAATATGCCAGGACTGGCCGTTGCTGGCGTGCGGCACCAGGGATTGGTGATCAGGATCGGAGGTAGCAAGCACAAAGAAGTCTGGGTGATGGCTCAGGATGCTAAGATTATCCTGGCCATCCAGGAGAGCCGCGACAGGCACAGCGTCCGGGGAAGCCGGTACGCTCTCTACAGGTTGGACAGGGCCAACAGTTTGAGAAGGCTCTTGTGGGTCTTCAGTCGGCATATAGGGAGCTGGCATGTCTCTCTCTTTACAGGCAACTCTATTCGAGGATGTCTACACAGGCCATCCAACATAACAGGGTAGCGAACTAGCGCCATTGTTCTCAAGGAACGAAAGTATCGATCAGGGATACATTCGTATCCTGACCCCTGTTGCCTCATCTATTCAGGGGGCTTGTGCTTGCCCGTTTCGCGCTTTGAGGCTATCCATAGCGATCCGCTCAATGCGTGGCTCTGTATCGCGCCGGGCTGCCGCTACCGCATCCCAGTAGACTTTGATGAAACTCATAAGCCCTACCACCTCATCGGGTGTCGGGTGAAGACTAATCCCCGTAGGGTGGGTGTGGACTAATCCAGTCTCTTCCATATATACGACGTACTTCCCAACGATCACATACATTTCAGCTCCCTTCCTGGATAGGTGAAGGTACGCTATACGTCGGCGGCTTCGATCCCGTCAAAAGTGCGCGTGATCGCGATAGTATCGCTATCGGGTCGCGTTGCTAACATGGTTTTTTCCCTTCGTGTGATATGGAGCTAAACCTTGACCTGCGACATGCTGGTAAAATTACCATGCCCCGCTACTGCTGCACTACGCCATAAATAGAAATGACCGGTGCCAAACGAATTCTGGAATGGGACAGTAGCGATCAGATCATAATTCCTGCTCGCCGCCATCTGCTGCGCGATGAAAAGCGCCTCGGCTGTCTGGTAGTTAAAGCTGAGTTCGACGAGAGCGAAATAGCGATCCTTGATCGCCTGCGTCAGGGCGGGATCGCCGAGCAGTTGCTGGTGAGCAGCATTGACATAATAGAAGTAGTTGACGCCATTCCATTGCCAGAGCTCGGTGACATCCCTCGCATCGTAGCGGGCAACTTCGATATCTTCCACCAGAAATCGTCCACTGCCGTCGCGCATCTGGGTATGCAGTGCATAGCTCAAAGCCGAGGTGTTGGCCCAACTCGCGTAGATCGTCTGGGATTGCTGCATGCCCAGGGTAAAGACGAGCAGCACGACAGATAATCCTGCCAGCCAATAGCGTCCAATGGAATTGGAGAACGTTCGCAGCATGTAACCTGAGAGCCATGCGAGGGCAAAGCCGGCCAGGGGCATGGCGAAGAAGAGACCAAAGGCCAGGTGTTTGTCTAACGAGACAGCTTCTTGTTTGTAGATGTGATAGGCAGGCACAAGCCATGACGAAGCAAAGAGCAGCAAAGTAATCAAGCGAAGGCGCTGATAGAGAAAGAAAACAAGCACTAAACCCAATAACGCTGCCGCATAGACGATGCCACCCATTTGCAGCACATGCTGGAACAATTCCAGGGGCGACTTCTGAATTAAAGCGACACGGTTGGTCGTAGAGCCAGAGATGGCATGAAAGGCCGCTTTATCGATGAAATGGTAGGTCACACCAAGGCTAATAACGAGTGTGACTATGGCCATGGCGAGGCGTATTAGCATACGCCACCAACCCAGGAAGACGATACTACAGAAAACCAGGATACCCAGCACCGGAAGAGCAAAGAGCATCGCGGCATATTTGGCCAAAACTGATAGGACCAACAATGGTCCTATCATGAGCGCCAACCAGGGATGGCGACTGGTACTCACTTGATAGGCCATAGCCGCTGCCAGTGCTATCAGGAAGAGACACAAGGCATCAAATGTAGCCAGACGACCTACGAATAAGACTGTTCCCAAAGAGGCATAGGTGGCCGAGGCGAAGATTGCAGCAGGGCGCTGAAAGAACTTCTGAGTGCTATAGTAGATGATGACATTGACGCCCATCATACAGAAGAGACTGAACGAGCGTGCAAGTTCCAGCCCACCGATCATATCCAGGGCACCACCAAGCAGCGGGTAAACACCGGGATAGCCGGAGAAATAAAATGCATAGTGATCAAGGGGAACAGGACCGCCCATCCAGTAGTAACGGAACAGCTGCCGTCCGGCATAGAGGTAGAGAGCCTCATCTTGAAAGGCTGTGTTGTGTAACGTTACGACGGAGATGATGGCTTGCATAGCCAGGATGAGGATGAGTGGCCAGAATAATGGAATCACGCTGGCTTTCACCTGTTTTCTGGTGATACGCTTGATTTTGGTTTGCCTAATTGCCAGAGCCGTTGCCGTCATTGATACCTCCCGGTATTGTCAACAGGGCGCGATAAATCGGGCCCCTACGGGCACAATAAGAGCGCTGCAGTCACAGCTTGCGCCATACCCAAAAGTAGCCAGGCCCATAAGAGTCCTGATAAGGGATTTTATCGATCAGAGTGTATTTCTTGCTGTGCTCGATTGCCTGCAAAATGAGAATGGCCGTCCGGGCGTTAAATCCATAATTCAACTGGATCAAGTCGAAGTAGCCATCGTTAACGGCCTTAACATAGGCTTCATCGCCAAAGTAGTAGTGTCCCTGCTTATCGGTATATTCAAAAAAGTCGAGGCCAGTCCATTGCCAGTTATACGTATCATCCTGCAAGTAATAGCGCGATACCTCAAATTGTTCCGCCAGGTAGCGACCGCTAGCCGGGCGCACCTGGGTATTAAACACATAGGTAAGATTGGTTGTGGATGGCCAGCTAGCAAACATATTCTGCGCTTCTCCTGTCCCGACCAGGAACAGAAGCAGGCAGATAGCCATACCGGATAACCAGTAGCGTCCAGGAGAGACCGACAGTCGGAGGCCGGAGAGAGAGGCCAACGCAAAACCAGCTACAGGCATCACAAAGAACATACTGTACCCCAGGTGCTTGTCCAGAGAGATCACTTCGGCTTTGTAGATGTGATAGGTAGGAATGAGCAGTGCCGAGCCAAAGAATAAGAGCGCAATCAGCAGATGTTTTTTGCGTGCAAATACAAGGCCAAGCAACCCAACGGCAAACGATAAATCGACCATCTCGACAACATGTTCGGCTAACCCTAAACGCGTGGCCGCCAAAATGGCAGTACGGTTGGTCAGCCAGGGACAGTACTCCCAGCGTCCCACGCACCAGCATGCTTATCCATCCCCATCTGAGCAAGGTACATAACACGAGGATGAAAAGGACAGGTGGGATAAACAGCAATGCCGCATATTTCGTGCCAAACGCCAGCACCAGGATTGGACCAATACCCAAAACCCGCCAGGGTCGCCGTGCCAGGCTGGCACTCACAGCCAAGGCCGTTCCCACTGCCAGTAGGCAAAGGCAAAGGGCATCAAAGGTCGCTAGGTGACTCAAAAAAAGTACCGGCCCCTGACACACAAAGAATACAGCGGCAAAGATGGCGCTCTTCTGGTTAAAAAGCCTCTTTGTCACATAATAGCCACAGACCGTCACAACCAACATGCAGGCCAGGCTGAAAGATCGTGCTAGTATAAGTCCTCCAACCATGTCAAGCCCACCGCCGATAATCGCGTAGACATAGGGATAGCCCGAAAAATAGTAACTATAATGGTCCAGGGACGGCGGCCCTCCCAACCAATGTTGCCAGATTTGCCGCCCTGCATAGATGTAAAGCGCCTCATCCTGAAAGGCGGTATTCTGTAACAGTATCCAGGAAAACAGCGCTTGAAAGGCCAGGATTAGCGGCAATGACCAGCGCGACATCGTCACGTTGGCCAACAGGGGCTTGCGCGTTATTTTTTTCGTTTCAACCGACTGCTGAGATGAAGAAACCTTTATCACGATTTCATCCTTGCTTTCACATTTTTTATTTCGTGCTACACCTGTATTGATTGACGTGTAGACGAAGCCGGTCCAACTCAATCCGCCATGGCGCCACCATGTTCAGAATCCTCTCTTTTTGTGCATATTGTGCAGGATGGCCACGATATCTCGCATGGCTGCCAGCGACTCAGGATCAGATGTGAGAGACCAGCTATTAATTTGCGCGTTGGTGGGATTGAGTCCAGGGCCACCTTCGTGGTAGAGCAGGGCATACACTTGAGGGACATCATTAACAGCCTGCCCCAGTTTTGTCAGCCACGCCGCCTTTTCCGCCGCCGGTCCGTCGGCGCTGGCCTCCACAAAGAGCGGCTTGCCTGGATAGCGATTTACCAGCTTATGCAATTCCGTCTCGGGGTCTCCCCATTTTGTCCCGGGATAGTTGATAAAACTTTGGAGAACGGCATCGATGGTTGACGCAGGCGGTGCATACGGCTGGTCATTGATAGGGTCAGCCGGAGCCCAGACCCAGGCCGCGTTGTTTGCCCCAACGGCACGAAAAATGGACTGCACATGCATCCAGGCCTTCGATACATCCTCCGGAATACCACCATTGGTGACACCCGATGATAATGACCAGTTCTTGTCGGCATGGAGGAAGACCGTCAGATAGACCGGTTTGCCAAAATTGCGAATATCCCTGGCCCAGCGTGTGATCTCCTGGTCATGAAGCCCGTTAATAATGGCGGGCAAGTTGGCATCGAGCGGCGGCTTTTGATGAGGGCCGAAAACGCCGAATTGGAGTGTGATCCAGGGGCGGGCATCCTGGGCCGCTAGCTGGTCGGCCCAGGTTGTATCAAATAGATCATGGATATCTTGTGTGCGCCCAATGATTGAAAATTGAGTGTCCAGATCACCCTCCAATACCGGCGGTCGTTTCGTTAACAGCTGTATCGGAAGCGATACGCCAAAGTATGGCGCAGCTATCTTCTCCTGGCTGATTACAAAGGGCGTGGACCCACCACCCGCGAAAATCGCCAGGGAGCCTAGAGCGTTACTCGCAAGGATGGGACCGGCTAGCAACGCGGCCAACCCCAGGTTCCACACCGGGCTCAGTCCGCGGTTGCGCATCAAGAGCTTCGAAGGATATGGCTGGTTGGCAATGGTCTCATCAGTTGCCCCGGATCGCTGCACCGCCGCGTGAAAGCGTATATCTTTGAAGCTCAGCCAGAGGAAACTCCCCAGTAGCACTATTGAGTAGACCACCCACAGCAAGCTGATGAAGAGAGATGTCTGTTCCTGACCTTTGACCCGGGTCGCCCAGAACAGACAGGCAACGCAGGGCACTAAGAAGCAGATGTACACCCCCAGGTAGCTGAGCGAACGCTTCCCACTACGCTGCTTAGAGGTCACAGCAAAACTGACTCTGCGCCCTAAGATGACAGAGAGCAGACTGCCGATCAACACAGGGAAAGAGCCAAAGCCGATGATGATACCGCGCAATCCCGTAATGCCACGCGCGGAATACCACAGCGCGGCGGCGCTCAGCAGACAGTATGGCAGAAAATGCCACAGGTAAACGCTCAAATACGTGCTGCGCACAGCCGGAATACCCGTAAAGATGAAGAGCACCGGGCTCAACAGGTAGATCAGATCACGCAGACCACACAGGTAATGCGTACAGGCAAAAAAGTACTGCACCCGTTGCCCAAGGCGCAGGCCATGTTTCCGTGGGAGAAAGATTTCACGCCAATGGGTGCGCAACACACCCAGCGTCCCCAGCGCCCAGCGGCCCTGTTGCTTGAGGTATGACGGTACATCCAGCGGCCCCAGGCCTGTCGCGAGAATATCTGTCAGATAGACGCTCCGCCAGGACGGATGCAGGGCGATGGAGGCCGCGAAATCCTCGGTCACCGAATCTTGCGGCAAGCCGCCGATCTCGTCCAGTGCAGCAGCGCGAATAACCACATTCGTCCCACAGATAAACGCCGCGTTGAGAGCCGCCTTTCCCGGACACAGCAGGTTATAAAACATCGACTGCTGGTCATCTGCCCAACGCGATACCGGATTGTCCAGGTTCGCATAGTATTGCCCGGTCTGTACCCAGCCCATCTTGGGATCACGAAAAGGCGGAATGGTTTTGAGCAGGAAATCTGGTCTTGCGACCTGGTCGGCATCAAAGATGATCAGGAGCGCATCACCTGTAGCTTGAAGTTCCTTGCGCGCATTTTCAATATTGCCCGCCTTCGCTCCACCGCCTTTGGTGCGGGTCACACAACAGACGCCCAGTTCCCTCGTCAGCATCTCCGTCTCTTCCCAGTTCGCCGCCTTCGCCACCCGACCATCGTTACACACAACGATCGTCACCCGCCCATGAGGATACCGCGCCAGGTATTTATCGCGGGCGGCAATGATTCCTTCCAGCGTCGGCCTGAGAATCGCGACTCCCTCGTTGACGGTGGGGATAAAGACGAAAATCGGGTGCCGCGTCGGGTCTTCACCTCCCTCAATCTCTGGCGGCGACCAGGGCCAGACGGTAAGTTGAAAACCGAGTACATGGAGTATCCCTAGCGTCTCCGCGAACAGGAGCGGCATAGCAATCCACCAGCCCTGCCAGTTCGTCGCGACAAAACGCCAGCTCACATAATCAATAGCGGCAACTCCAACTGCGACAGCCAGCACCATTGTAATCGCCTGGTCGCGGTTGACATTTCTCGTGAACGCAAGCGCCAACCCGATAAACAGAACAGCCAGGACAAGTGGTGGGCCGGGTTGCACATAGGCAATCCAGCCTGCTACCAGAATCACCACTGTTATCGCCGCGATAGACAGCACCTTCTCGGGGGAAATCTTCTTTCGTGTATGTTCAAATTTCCGCACCAGCTCGAACAAAGGTGCCACGCCTGGCTCCATCGATGGAAGTTCGACCCTTTCTATATCTCCGATGGAGTAGAGGTGATACCCATTCGGGATGGCGTCCTGGGGCGATGTAGGGACGTGATTTATCGCGTCCACCCTTTCCACATCTTCAATGGACGACAAATCGGGTGGGGAAGATACAACACCGCTTGTCACAATCGGTAAGGGAAGGATAAAGCGGTAGAAGAGCACGCAGTCTAGACAGGCCATCGCCCCAAAGACAACAATGTTGAGGTTGGCCCATATCCACGGGAAAGACCTGGTTACATTGAACAGCATCAATGCAATCAACACATTGAGCAGCACCAGCAGATCGATCTTCCACACACGCCCTGCCGCCGGCACTTCACGCCACAGGCGCTGCATATGTCGCAAGGCCAGTATGCCCTGCTGCATGTTCGCCTTGCTTTGCCCATGAACCCGCGCCTGGAAATGGTACGGAACTTCGAGCACTTTCCGCCAGGGACAGCGAAGCAGGATTTCCAGCAGAATTTTGTAACCGATCGGGCGCAGTGTTACATTCGCCAGTAGCGAACGGCGCAGGAGAAAAAAGCCGCCCAGGGGATCAGAGATGCGCAGCAATTGCTCGGGAAAGAGCAGCCTGGCGGTCCACTTCATGCCTCTAGAAACAAATCGCCGCCCAACACCCGCCAGTCCCTGGTAGCTCCCCCCTTTGATATAGCGACTGGCTATTACCAGCTCCACATCCTGCGCCACGGCCAGGTCATAAAACACGCGCAACTGCGGCGGCGGGTGCTGCAGGTCGGCATCGATGACCGCGATATATTCTGCCCTGGCTAAATTCATGCCATGCACAACCGCGGTCGCCAGCCCACCAGCACGTGCCACTCCAGCTACACGATGCTCCAGCTGGATCTGAAACCCGGACGAACCCATCGTTCTCGCCGCATCCTTGATGACTTCTGGCGTATCATCATCACTATCATCCACGAAGATGACTTCCACACGCAAGCCACCTAAGGCATTCTGCAACAATTCTAATAGAGGCCGGACATTAGCATGTTCATTTTTGGTTGGAACGATGACACTCAGATCTTTCGTAGGGACCCGATTAATCGTGTCCTGGTAAGGTATCGTTCCTGAGACAGCCTGCTTGCCATTCTCTTGTTCGGGCGCGACAAATCGGACCCGAACAAGCTTCTGCGTCGGTTCTTCAACTTCCGGTTCGGGCGCGACAAATGGGGCCCGAACAAGCTGCTGCGTCGGTTCTTCAACTTCCGGTTCGGGCACGATAAATCGGGCCCCTACAAATTCCGAACTGCTTTCAATCGTCATATTGCTCCCACTAAATGCGAATATGGGTTGCTTCCAGGGGGCGACCTTTGCGGTCGCCCCTTCCCTACACGAACTCGATGCCCAACTGTACAGGGTAGGGGTGGCGGCTCTGCCCCCCACCCTGGAAGTAGTACGTGGAACCCCCCCAGGCTATGGATTCGAGGATGTCTACACAGGCATCCTAATCTAACAGGGTAGCAAAAAAGGGCTATTGTTCTCAAGGAGCGAAGGTATCCTGGAAGGGTACATTTGTATCGTTTCCTCATCTATTCGGGCAGTTTGTGCTCGCTTGATTCGCGCTTTGAGGCGTTTGCTTGCTCATGTATAACAATCCTCTCAATGCGTGGCGCTGTATCGTGGAGCATAGTCGCTATTGCATCCTGGTAAACTCTGATGAATTCCATAAGCTCTACTGCCTCATCCAGCGTCAGGTCAAAACTAATCCCCGCGGGGTGCGTGAGGATTAACCCGGTCCTCTCCATAGATACTCTATACTTCCCGATGATTGCATCCATTTCAGTTTCCTCCCTGGATTAGGTAGAGGTTCCTTGCACCCCCTTGGCTGTCCAGTAGAGCCCTACATACCATTTCCCCGCATTAGAGGTGCGAAAGGCATACACATCTATTTTAGGGAAGCGTCGAGGAAAAGATAATCGACTAACGTATCATGAAGGGTATCTTTTGTTTCGTCTGTACGTTTGCGGGCACGATAAATCTGGCCGCTACGATGGCATTCGATGCTCTTGTATGGCCATTCTAGACTGTTCTCTCTATGTTCGTAGGGACGCGATAAATCGCGTCCACCGGCTGCCCCATATGGTAGAATTGCCAGGATAAAGTGTTTAATGTCTTTCGATAGGGGGTAATTATGTTTTGTTCAACTCCCAGGCACCAGCTTCTGGAGATCGCCGCCAGGCTCGGGCTTGTCCTCGGTGTCCTCCTTGTTGGGTGCTCTGGGACACTCAGGACTTCCCCTGGTGCGCCCACGGGTCCTTCACGAGCAAGCGCACCTTGTGCTCAGCCACAACCTGCACTCGGCAAACTCAGCCTTGCAGGCCTCGCCTACGGCCCTGCTCATACGGGTCAAGATCCAACCCGTGGGGTCTCTCCATCAAGTGAAGAAATCCAGGCAGATATGCCCACCCTGGCATCTCTAACCGGCTATATACGCACCTACAGTTCCACCGGCCCCGCTGAAGCGATCGTACAGGCCGCTTCGGCGGCTCATGTCTGCGTGGCTTTGGGCGTTCAGTTGAGTAGTGATCCAGTTGCCAATGCGAAGGAGATGGCAGCTGGCGAACGACTTACCTCCAATAGCGCGGTACATGCCCTCATCGTAGGCAACGAGGTATTACAGAGCGGAGATTTATCAGAGGCACAACTGCGCTCTGATATTGAGCAAGTTCGTGCCAAACTTGGTCGTGCAGTCCCAGTCACGGTGGCGGATACCGATACCCAGTGGTTACAGCATCGCGATCTGGCCAATGATGTCGATTTCATTACCGTGCACATCTATCCTTTCTGGCAAGGGGTATCCATCGATTCTGCCATACAATTCCTCGATCAAACGTATACACGCATCCAAAAAACTTTTCCCAATAAACTGATTGTGATCGGCGAGTCTGGATGGCCCTCTGCTGGCCCGCCCTATAAAGCAGCAGTTCCGAGTGCCGCCAATCAGGCTCGCTACTTGAGAGAGTTCGTCAATTGGGCGCAAGCAAAGGGTGTGCATTATTTCTATTTCGCTGCTTTTGACGAGGACTGGAAAGTTCATGAGCAGGGAGTCGGTACGAACTGGGGGCTTTACCAGCAAAATGGGATGGCAAAGCCCGCCTTAAGCGATATGCTCCCAGGCCCTGCCCCCGCTACATTGAATCAGCGCAGTTATCGCGATGTGTATGTTAACGGGTCGGCATCGGGCTTTGTTGTGGGCATGGATACCTCCGGGCAGCAACGTCAATGGCTCACTACCACTGATGGTTCGCTGGTCCTCACCTATCCTGCCAACCAGCAGTGGGGCGCAATGTTTATCACCGTTGGTCCAACTGTCCCCCTGGGTCGCCGTCCCTCGCTCGACTTGAGCGCATATCGCTCGCTGGTAGTTGATCTGCGCGCGGCAGTTGACGGGCAATGTGTGCGCATAGGCATCAAAGATAATAGCCAGCCTGACAATGGCAGCGAGACCACCGTGCAGCGCTGCCTGGCGGCGCAGTGGTCTACCATTACGCTCCCGCTCAATACATTCACCAGCGCCGATCTCACGCACCTGTATGTCGTGTTCGAGGTGCTCTTCACAGGCTCATCGAGTGCCACTGTGTACGTGCGCAATATTCGTTACTCTGCTTCCTAAAAATGGAGTAAACCATGTTTACAACACTGTCGTACCTGCTTCACAGCAGACCGTTTC
>WNGR01009512.1_pt1 | contig 11904 bp, 7 predicted proteins | sample 5407581 | NCBI WGS metagenome assembly WNGR01 (sample SAMN13153383, study PRJNA577476) | soil metagenome | isolation source: 80 cm soil or saprolite under Garry oak tree replicate 2 | place: USA:California | collected 2016-06-15
CGATGCCGTATGGATATTCTCGCCCCAAGGAGTCCGTAAAGCCAGTGCCGCCTGGCGGGTTGGTGGACCCACACCCAGAGCAGGTAATCTGCAACAGTGACGTGTGTACGCTGCCCTGGATATCCCAAAGGTACGCGCCGACGCAGCATGATGATCAGGGGACGAAGGAGACCAATCCTAGTTTCGATGTGCTGTTGCGGGGGACAGTGCATGATCCGACGACGCGACGGATGGGCGGCGTGGCGGGACAGGCGGGCGTGTTTTCGGACGCGCACGATGTGGTGAAGTTTGCGCAGGCGCTGTTGGATAGGCTCGCCGGTCGGCCGAGCGATTTTCCGCTGAAGCAGTCGACACTGAAACTGATGACCAAGCCCGAGCAGCCATCGACGGCAATGGGCGACGCCACGGTGTTCACCGAAGATGGGCAGCCGACCAAGGGTGTGGCGACGCGCGGATTTGGGTGGGACCTCAACTCGGCATACTCGCGGCCACGGGGCGCCGTGTTTCCGATTGGCAGCTTTGGGCATACCGGGTTTACCGGGACGAGTCTGTGGATGGATCCATCGAGCGATACCTATGTGGTGCTGCTGGCGAATGGGGTCCATCCGCGCGGAGCGCCGCCGCTTTCGCCGCTGCGGGCAGAGGTGGCCACCGATGTGGCGAAGGCGCTGGGGATTGGCGGCGCTGCCAAACCGGGTGCCCCAGGTTCGACAGCCTCACCGTCGACCCTGGGGTTAGCGGATTCGAAGGTCCTGACCGTTTTGCCCAACTGAAGGAACTGGCCGCAAAGCATAACGGGAAGCTGCGGATCGGCCTGCTGACCAACCAGACCGGCGTAGATGCGAACGGCCGGCGGACGATCGATGTGCTGCGCGGGGCGGGCGGGGGGATCGAGTTGGTGAAGCTGTTCTCCCCGGAGCATGGAATCTTTGGGGCGAAGGATTCGACGAACATCGGGCAGGAGGCCGATGCGGCGAGCGGGTTGAAGGTGACAAGTCTGTATGGGCCGAAGGATGCCGACAAGCGGCCGAAGCCGGAAGACTTGAAGAACCTGGACGCAGTGTTGATCGACCTGCAGGATGCCGGGGTTCGGTTCTATACGTATGAGACGGTAGTCGGGTATTTTCTGGAGGGTTCGGCGTGCGAGGCGGCGCAGGGGCACGCGCTCGCGGTGATGGTGCTGGACCGGCCGGCGCTGGTTGGCGGCGAGGCGGTCGACGGGCCGGTGTCGGACATGGCAGCGAGCTACATCAACTACATGCCGGAGCCGGCGCGGAATGGGATGACCCTGGGAGAGTTGGCACAGTACATGCGCGCGGAGCATCCGGGGACTTGCGGCGTCGCCGCGCCCCTGGCGGTGGTCCCGATGGAGCATTGGAAGCGCGGCGAGTTTTTTGATGATACCGGGGTGAAGTGGGTGAACCCTTCGCCAAATCTGCGGAGTGTGGAGGAGGCAGTGCTGTATCCGGGCGTGGGCATGCTGGACGCGACGAACGTGTCGGTGGGACGCGGGACAGCGATGCCGTTTGAGGTATTTGGCGCGGGGGTGACGGCTGCTGCAAAGAGTGCGCCCGAGGTTCCAGCATGGTTCGATGGCAAGTCAATTGCGGAGTATCTGACAGCGCGGAAGATTCCAGGGGTGACGTTCGCGGCAACAAAATTTGCAGTGACGGAGGATGCGAACAAGTATCCGTACCACGGCCAGACGATCGAGGGCGTGCGCATGACCGTGACCGACCGGAAGTCGCTGGATTCGCCGGAGCTGGGAATCGAGATTCTCAGCGCGCTCCACCATCTATACCCGACCCAATTCAAGCTCGATAAGGCTGCACGGCTGGTAGCCAACTCCGAGACGATGGCCGCGCTGGAGCGCGGAGACGATCCGCGGACTATTGCGGCGGGATGGTCGGCAGGGCTGGCGGCTTTCAAAGAAAAGCGGGAGAAATATCTGTTGTATTAGGTGAGCGCAATTATTATCTCTTTATCTACTTTACAAATTAAGTCTCCCGGAATGAAGACTTTACAGAAAAGTATATACCATAGGACCAACCTAAGTCCTTTGATTAAGGTACTTTAGGACTTAAGTACGGGGTATGGTTCTCGATACGCCAGTGACCAGGACTAGGTAGAGTAGTCGGCGTTGATGTGAACGTATTCGACGGTGAGGTCGCAGGTGAGGAAGCGGCAGGTTCCGTCGCCCTGGCCGAGGTCGATGGTGATGGTGTATTCGGGAGCCATCATGGCGGCGTGGGCGGCGGCTTCGTCGAAGGCCGGTGCGCGCATGCCATATTCGAACACCGGCTCAGCACCCACCCAGATGCGGATGCGCTCAGGCTCGATGTTCGCGCCGCTGTAGCCGGCGGCGGCGAGCAGGCGGCCCCAGTTCGGGTCGCCCGAGGACCACGCGGTTTTGCAGAGTGGGCTGTTCGCAATAGCGCGGGCAACCAGGTCGGCGTCCGCCGCGGAAGCTGCGCCGCGAATGTCGAGCGTGACGACGTGGGTCACGCCTTCGCCGTCTGCGATGATCTGGTGCGCGAGCGAATGGCAGACATCGCTGAGGGCGGAGTCGAAGGCAGGGACCAGTTCCCTGTTTAACTTCACGCCGCTGGCTCCGCTGGCAACGAGCAGGACGGTGTCGTTGGTGGAAGTATCGCCATCGATGGAGATGGAGTTGAGGCTGGTTTCGACAGCGGCGCTCAGTGCGGCGCCAAGTTCGGCGGCCTCGGCGGCTACGTCGGTGAAGAGGTAGACGAGCATCGTAGCGTGGGGCGGCCCGACGGGCGCTCCGAGCTGCGGATAGATCATTCCGGCGCCCTTGGCACAGCCCCAGATGCGGACCTCGGCATTGTCGACAGGAACGACCGCATGCGCAGTCTTCAGCTTCGTGTCGGTGGTCATGATGGCACGAGCGAAGGATTCCGCGTGCTCAGGCGTGCTGCCGATCACGGCCTTGAGGGCGGGCATGGCGGCGACGACTTTTTCCGCGGGGAATGGGACGCCGATGATGCCGGTGGATGAGGGGACGACTTCGTCGAAGATGCAGCCGAAGGATTCAGCCGCGGCGACGCAGGTTGCGACACATCCGTCGATTCCAGGCGCACCAGTCGCGCAGTTGGCGTTGCCGGCGTTGACGAGGACCGCGCCAACGCGTCCTCCGGTAGCCAGCAGATGGCGCCGGCCGACGACGACTGGCGCCGCGACCACGCGGTTCGAGGTATACATAGCCGCACCAACCGCGCCACGCGCTGGCACCGCAACGGCCAGGTCCAGGTTGCCGCTCGCCTTGATTCCCGCGCGTACCGCACCCCATTGAAAGCCTTGCGGCATCGGTCCCATCGTCGAACCTGCATCATCCGTCATGCCTTTACTTTACCAAGCCGAGGGCGGAGGAAATGTTGGAGCGATCCGCCTCGTGACAAAATGGTTGGGAGACATTATGCCAAACGAGATTGTTCCTGAATCCTTGCCCACCGTTGAAGACCCCTCCGAATCATCCACTGAATCGTTTGGCGATTTGCTGAAGCAGTTCGAGCAGTCCCATTCCCACAAGACCGAAGACTGCACGACGCAACTGGAAGGCACGGTCGTCTCGCTCGACGCGGAATTTGTATATCTGGATATCGGTTACAAGTCAGAGGGCATTCTGCCGCGCACCGCATTCGAGAACAACGCTGACGGAGTCGCGCTCGGAGACAAATTTCGGGTATCGGTGAAGGGCCGCAATGCCGAGCGCTACTACGAGCTTTCGCGCCACAAGGTGATTCAGCCTGTTGACTGGGCCTCGCTGGAAGAGGCGTTCGCGCAAAAGACAGCAGTGGTCGGGATGGTAACGGCGGTGGTGAAGGGCGGCCTTACTGTCGATGTTGGCGTGCGCGCATTTATGCCGGCTTCACGCAGCGGCGTGCGGGATGCGGCGGAGATGGAGAAGCTGGTGGGCACAGAGATCACCTGCCGCATCACCAAGCTGGATGTGACCGACGAAGACGTGGTAGTCGACCGGCGCGCGATCGTTGAAGAGGAGGCGCGTTCGGCTGCGGCGAGTCGCTATGGGACGTTGAAAGAAGGCGACATTGTCAGCGGGACGGTGCGAAGTCTTGCCGCGTATGGAGCGTTCATCGATCTTGGCGGGATCGATGGCCTGCTGCATATCAGCGATATTGCGTGGAGCCGCGTGGAGAAGCCTGAGGACGTGCTGACCGTAGGCCAGGAACTGCGGCTGAAGGTGGTGAAGGTTGACGCGGAGAGCAAGCGGATTTCGCTGGGGCTGAAGCAGCTTGAGGCGGAGCCCTGGGAGACAGCGGCGGAGAGATATGAGGTCGGCCAGCGAATTACCGGCGCGGTGACGCGGCTGATGGACTTCGGCGCGTTCGTTGAGTTGGAACCGGGAATCGAAGGCCTGGTTCATGTTTCGGAGATGTCGTGGGTGAAGAAGGTTCACAAGCCGAGCGACATTCTGAAGGCGGGAGATGTGGTGGAGACGGTGATTCTGTCTGTCAGTCCCGCTGAGCGGCGTATTTCGCTTGGGTTGAAGCAGGCGCTCGGAGACCCGTGGATAGAGGCGCCGCGGAAGTTTCCTGTGGGCTCGGCGATTGAGGGACCGGTTACGCGGCTGATGAAGTTCGGCGCGTTCGTGCAGTTGGCGGAGGGCGTTGAAGGGCTGATTCACGTCAGCGAGATCACTGCGGAGCGGCATGTGAATCATCCGCAGGATCTGCTGCGAGTGGGGCAGATGGTGAAGGCGCAGGTGCTTGGCGTCGATGCGGAGAAGCGGCAGATCCGGCTTAGTATGAAGCAACTGGCGCCCACGAGTCTCGGCGAATTCCTGGAGGAGCATGGCGAGGGCGATGTGGTCTCGGGCCGTGTCGTCGAACAGGGACCGGAGTTCACGACTGTCGAACTTGGCGAGGGGATTCGAGCGACTTGCCGGGCGGTGGCGAAGTCGAATGAGGCGGAGAAGAGTGGCGGAGGAGGGCTGGATCTTTCGGCGCTGACGTCGATGCTGAATGCTCGCTGGAAGGGTGGAGCGACGACGGCTGGCAGTCAGCCGGAGCCGCTTGGCGTGGGGCAGATCCGCAGCTTCCGGCTTGCCAGGATCGATCGCGAGGGGAACAAGATCGAAGTCGAATTGGTTTGATTGTCAGATTCACTTCGCGGGCGTCGTGGCGTCGGCAAGTGACATGACGTGCGGTTGCCTGTCTCCCGTAGTTTGAACCAGGCGGGCGCGCGGATCGCGTTCGGCGAGGCGAGTGAGCAGGTAGTCGATCTCGGCGCGGGCCGCAGCGGTGAGCGAGCCGGCGGGCGCGCGCTGGATGTCGTGAGCGATCGCGCCGCGTTTTTGCAAAACATACTTACGGACGGCGAGGCCGATGCCCTGCTGTTGCTCGTAGCGCATGAGCGGGAGGTGCGCGTCGAAGAGATCGTGGGCAACGTCGCGTTTCCCTTCCCCGGAGAGTTTGACGACATCGACGAGCATGTCGGGGAAGGCGTAACCAGTCATCGCGCCGTCCGCGCCGCGCTCCATTTCGAAGTCGAGGAAGAGGCCGCCATTGCCGCAGAGGATGGAGAGTGGGCGGAGCGATCCGTCACGCTGGAAGGCGCGGAGCGTGGAAATTTTTTCGAGGCCGGGCCAATCTTCGTGCTTCAACATCACGCAGGACGGGTTGTCGGTGACGATCTGGCGAATGACCTTCGGCGTCATCTGGACGGTGAGGACGAGCGGGTAATCCTGCAGGACCCAGGGAATGTCTGCGCCGATGGCGGCAACCGCCTGGCTGAAGTAGCTGACGATCTGGTCGTCGGTGCGGAGAGCGGGTGGCGGGGCGATCATGACGCCCGCTGCTCCGGCATCCATGACTCTGCGGGCGAGTGAGCGCATGGCGGCGAAACCGGGCGCCGAGACGCCGACTACGACCGGAACGGTAGCGCGGCGGACGACTTGCTTCGATATGGCGAGGGCTTCGGTTGCGTCGAGTTTGGGCGCTTCGCCCATCATGCCGAGAATCGTCAGGCCGGAGACACCGCAGGACAGATAGAAGTCGGTCATGCGATCGACGGACGCGGTGTCGACGCCGCCATCGGGAGTGAAGGGCGTGACGGCGATGACGTAGACGCCTTTTGCGGTGTGATCGAGGTTCATGGTCAGTTTCCGATCCGGTTCAGGATAGCAAGTTGAGGGTACCCCTTCCCCCTATCATTTTTGCAAGATCTTCATTCTAAAGGGGACATCGCCGCAAAATCTTCATATCAAAGGAGATAGATGTAAAATATCCAGAATCATATAGTTAGGACCTAAAAGCGGTTGCGGCAAGCTTCGCAGCAGCCAAAAATGCGGTCCGATCCTCCAATCTTTGATCGTTTTTCACCCTGAGCTTTGGCGGCTCCAGGTCCGGTCCTGCATCCCGGTTCGGGATTGCGCGGACACGACGCTGGGCGTTGTTTGGCTCTTCTTTAATTATATGCGGGGTGTCAAGGGGTGGCCGCAAACGGACTGCAAACGGACGCCGCATTCGTAGGACATACAACGTTTTTGAGGACTAATGATCCGTGGGCGATACGGGTCTTGCGTGTTGAGTGCATTACGTCTCGGCTCAACCGTAGAGAATGCCCGATGTCCACTTCTTGACTTCAATGTGAGGGTGGTTCACGAAGGCACCGTCGATTGCCTTTCGGCTTGCATCAGTCCAAGCGTTTGCCGTCGTACTAAAGACGACCATGGTCGCGCCTGTCTTGAGCGCCAAATCCCGGTAACGTTCGGCTGTTTGTACCTCTGTAAGGTCGCCTTTGAGATCTCCATTGCTCTTAGCTTCGCCAATGCAAAGCTTGCCATTAGCGATGCAGCAAATGTCCATCTCCAGAAAGGCCTTGTGGCCCTCCTGCGGAAAGATACGCAGCTCGTGACAAAACAGAAAACTCTCCTTGGACGAAAGGCGCAGCTTGTTGAGTGTGAGAAGCGGCACATGCCCGTTATTCTTCATCATCAGGTAAACCATTTCATCTAGCTTGTAATACCAAAGAGGTTCGTTCGGCATCTTCCAGTGCTGGTGCTTGTAAACCTGATTCAGGCCGCATCTGCGGCAAGTGAAGGTCTGATCGACATCTGCAATCGAGTGCCATGCTGCGTCCGAGCAGTTCTCGCACTGGAAAATATAGCCACGATAGAGAATGCTCTTTCCTGAATATTCGTCGATGATGTCGTAGCTCAGGGCGTCGTTTTGCATGATTTTCAGAACAGACGCGAAATCCATGTATCGCCGCTGATCGCTTTTCAAGTAGACGCCCTCGTGAACAACATTCTTCACGGAATCTGACTTGTCTAGGAATTTCATGAGGAGGGCGCGATGTTTCTCTGACCATAGGGCGTAGCCGGCCATGTCGAGTCCGCCGAATTTCTCAACGGTCGTCGTTTCGTACCGGCCCTTGTCGGACGTTTTGACTCGATAGTCGCAGTCTTTCAGAACGATGCGGAAGATCTCATCTGCGTCCGGCACATGGATATTCGGACGGAGCATGTTCGTATCCATGTAGTTGCCCATTACGAGGGCGCCGGGGCACATGTAAGACACCTCTTCACGTCCGGTGCGAACGTCTCCCATGTTCGATCCCGTGACTATCCTCTGGCCAAGCGCGGGATGGCGTGGAACAAGGTTTTCCAAGAACGTGATGTCAACGATCCATCTATGGTCCAGTGGGCTGGCGGGACTCAGCTTGCGCGGCAAAGGCGACTCGAATGCGCCCGGCAGATTCTTGTTGAACAGAAGGTGAGTCGTAACGTCACCCAAATTTCCTTCTGCGTAGAGTCGTGATGGATACTCAAGCCACCATGCGACGGTTTGAGGGACGATATCGTCGACGGTTATTTGCGTTCGGTACATGTGCTTGCGGATCTTCTCCTTCAACTCCTCAAGAACGACCTTATCCACGGAGTAGCTGACGAAGGACAGGCGCTCGTTGTGCTCCATTCTTCCGTTCTCTTCAGCCTCGCGAATCGCCGTCATAAGCCGGAGCGAGTACGGATCATCTTCAGTCGTGAACCACGACGGAAGCCAGAGTGCGCGTCCGTGCTGCCAGTAGAGCGCGTGATAGAGACAGAAATCTTGCACCGTATCGCCAACCACAATGATTGTGGGCAATTCAAACCTTCGTGAACGAATCGCCATCACGGATGTAAGAATCGACGCTGTAATTCCTAATGGGCACGGCATCTCAAGGTTCGCGCGCGGACTGATGCCCCATTTGATGATTTCCGATTGCCTATGATGACTCATCAGCACCGGCATGGGCACAACTTCAATCTGGTTCATCTCCATGAAGTAAGCGCTGTCCCCGCTTCCGATAGTTGCTGCAAGCCATAGAGGGGGTGGTGCAACGGTGTCATCAACATCGCGCACGATCTGAACGACGTTCTTAGGTCTTTTGCCGGCCCTCAGAACGTCGGCGACTGCGGTAAATGGATGCCTGGGTCTGTCGCCCCTCGTGATTGCAAGTACTTTGAGCTGGCGATCAGGCATGCCGTGATGCGGCTGCTTTTCGAAGTGGAAAGGCGCGATGCGCATGAGCAGCTCTTCACGCAAGCTCTCCGAGACATGCCATTCGTCGAAGCTGCCCTCAAGAAGTCCTTTCTCGACGCCATCCCGTACCTGTTCCTCCTCCATTTCAACCTGTTGCGCGTAGCCGGTGACGTGCTCAGACAATATCTTGGCGAAGTTCTCCGGATCACGAATGCGCTCATCCTCACCCGTGCGCTGATATCGGTAGATGATGTCAGGGTCGTGAGAGGACAGAACAGCCCAGAAGGTTTCGTCGATGGTGTTGCCGTCAGTTGGGACGATGATGCAATGCGTTCCGCCCCACAGCTTTGTGAAGTATTCGATAATGCCAATGCAAGAGACCTGCCAATGAGGATCGGCAATGTTCGTGAGGACAGCGACGCGATGGGGACGGACACGGGTTACGAAGCTCTGAAAACGCTGTTCTGTAGTGCTCATATGGGTTTCCCAAACATATATGAATGCGAGCATTCGCGCCTACGATAAAACCCCTACGGTTTCATAGCAGATCGGCTGGAAGTGGCCACCCACGCGCTTTACCGGTTGCCGAGCGGCACGGTCAGGATCCCGGCGCAAATCTTCGATTTTGCATAATTCCCACTGCGCTCGCCGAGCCGGATTAGTACCGATATGTCGGCTTGTAGTGATTGATTGACATAGGTCGGGCCTTCAGCCCTTGGGTGGATTGTGGATTGGGTTCATGGGGCTTCGCCCCCATGCTGGTATGGGGCGCGCCGTCGGCGCTTGGGGGTGGTGACCATTGCGTGCCGTAGTGGTGTGGAGGGGTCGTTCGTCGCGGGGAGGGAGGGCCCGGGGCTAAAGCCGCTTAGTTTTTTTGGTCCAATTACCGCTTGAGACCCAAGGCTAAAGCCTTGGGCTACCAGCGCGCTGCTACTCCGAAAGACGACTACGGAGATTCTGACTCTTGGAGTCAGAATGACGCGGTGGGAGTGGGAAGCAGATTCCTCCGCTTCGCTGCGGAATGACAAACAAGGTGGCTGCGTGGAGTGACAATCAGTGGAATGACAAACAGTGGAGTGACAATCAGAAACGATCTACAGTAAAGCAATCGATCCTGGCCAGATCTCGGCCACGAGGAGGGTTTGGATGGCGAAGACGGAGCAGGCGGGCGAGGTTCGCGTGGCGGAGCGGAGCCGCTGTGCGTGGGTTGGAACGAATAATCCGTTGATGATGGAGTATCACGATCGCGAGTGGGGTGTGCCGGTGCACGAGGACCGCAAGCACTTCGAGTTCCTGGTGCTGGAGGCGGCGCAGGCGGGGCTGAGCTGGTCGATCGTGCTGGGGAAGCGGGAGGGATACCGGCGGGCGTTCAGCGGGTTCGATCCGGCAAAAGTGGCGCGCTATACGGAGAAGCGAGTGGAGAAGCTGACGCTGGAGGCGGGGATCATTCGTAACCGGCTGAAGATTCGGGCGGCGGTGCGGAACGCGCGGGCGTTTCTGGCGCTCCAGGAGGAGTTCGGCAGCTTTGACGCGTATGCATGGCGGTTCGTCGACGGGCGGCCGCGGGTGAACCGGTGGAAGGCGATGGGGGAGATTCCGGCGACTTCGCCGGAGTCGGACGCGTTCAGCAAGGACCTGAAGCAGCGGGGGTTCACGTTTGTCGGCTCGACGGTGATTTATGCGCATATGCAGGCGGTGGGGATGGTGAACGATCACCTGATGGGTTGCTTCCGGTATCGCGAGGTCGGGCGGTTGGGATAAGCCGATAGGAGCGATGGCCGGCGGCCGATTCCGATCGACACCGGCACTGTTTCCGATGGTGGGTGGACTCGGTGCCGCATTGGGCCGGCCGCGGATGTGAATGCAATTTGACATTGACGCTTCCGTAATTTATATACCTACTAGTACGTATTTTATTGGAGATACTCTTGAGATATTCAACCGGAAGTGTTCTGCTCCTTTCCCTGCATGCGCTTATTTGCATGCCTCACGCGGCAACGGCCGCTGTGGTCACTCAAGCGCCTGGCATCAGCCTACAAGCTGCCACCTGGCGATCCACCGGCGTTCAGCATGCCTATGGTCTTCCCGATATGAAGAAGAACGAAAAGGGAACATTGACGGTGAACTCGAACGGTTTGACCTTTGCAGCTAAGGCGAGCAGTTCTACCGTTCCAAGCCGCTTGATCGTAGCGGTAAGTTCAGGCAATCAACGCGTCGAGCTGTGGGGCATGAAGGGACGCCTTCTACGCATGGCGATCCCGGACGGCGGAGGCATTGCGGCGGCGGGCTTTATGCATCATCGCGTGGGCATGCTGACGGTCGAGTTCAACGACAACAGAGGCGGCTACCATGGCGCGGTCTTCTACCTGCCCGCCAATGAAGCGGAACGCGCCCTGCAGAGCTTTGCCCAGTTGCCTACAGTCGCGCGCGATGCGGCAGCGGACGTGTGCCGGGCTCCGGTGGAGCCGAGCAGCGTGCTGGTTTCGGCTCCTGCGTGGGACCAGGCTGAGGTGCCGGCCGCGTATCGTGCGCTCGTCTATGAGCATGTTGTGGATCGACTGCAGCGTGTGCAAGGCGTCAGCCACGTCTACCGCGACGGAGAGGTAAACGCCGCATCCGCCTGCCCGCAATATACCGTCCACATTTCCATCACCGGCTTCAGCCAGGGAAGCCAGGTGAAACGCGCTGTGATGGGGCCGGTCGGGATGTTCGTCGGAACCACGCAGATGAGGTTCGATACGACCTTTACGGATGCATCTGGAAGATGGGACACCCACGATCAGGTCAAGGCGACGGTGCGCGGCGAATCGGAGAGCACCAACGTCGCGGACAGTGTCGCAAAGACGATTGCGAAGCACTATGCTTCCGCGAAGAAAGAATACGAGAAAGCCAGTGTTGAAGGAAGGAACGAAACTGCTCACCGCTAATCCGCCTGTCGTTGTCAATCGCCGGAGGTCGTATAACATCGTCCAGCAACTGTTGCCGCTCGGGCGGGCGCCTTCCCAGGTGTCCGCACGGCGGCGGGTCTTGGCTAAGATAGAGACGAGAGAGATGACGCCTCCTAAAGTAAGCAAGCACGAACTGAGAACCAGGGAAACGCGAGAGCTTCTGCTTCACGCTGCCGAGACGATCTTTGTGCGCGACGGGTACGAAGGCGCCGAGCTGGGCGAGGTTGCTGCTCTCGCCGGTCGAACGAAAGGCGCGATCTACGCACACTTCAAGAGCAAGGAAGACATTTTCCTTGCTCTCGTGGAACATAAAGCGCAGCGCTACCGAGTGCAGATGGATGAGCTTCTGGCGAAGTCGGCAAGTGTTGAAGGGAACCTGGCCGCATTCCGGCAGTTCATCCTCGGGCTGGCAAAAGACGAGGCGTGGTCGCTTCTTCTTCTGGAGTTCA
>WNGR01007096.1_pt1 | contig 11903 bp, 6 predicted proteins | sample 5407581 | NCBI WGS metagenome assembly WNGR01 (sample SAMN13153383, study PRJNA577476) | soil metagenome | isolation source: 80 cm soil or saprolite under Garry oak tree replicate 2 | place: USA:California | collected 2016-06-15
CAGTTGAGCACAGGAACCTATCGCATTGCGGCACAGGCTTTCGGCTTTGCCGCCTCGATCCAGGATGTGACGTATTCGGGGGTGCCGATTCGATTGGTTTTCAAGCTGGCGACGGAGGCGGTGCAAACGCAGGTGATCGTGAATGCCAACCAACTCGACCCTGCAGAACCGGCGCACGTCGACATCACTCCAGAGCAGATCGAGAGCATTCCCAGCCAGAGTGTGAGTTCTCCGTTGAGTTCCCTGGTCACGTTGACCACGCCAGGTGTCTCTGCCGACTCTAATGGGTCGTTTCATCCGTTGGGTGACCACGCCGAGGCTTCGTTTGTAATCGATGGCCAACCGATCACCGACCAGCAGAGCCGAACCTTCTCGACACAGATATCTCTGAATGCGCTGCAATCGATGGAGGTTCGCGAGGGATCGCCGCAGGCGGATGTGGGTGACAAGACAAGCATGGTCATCGTTGCCCAGACACACTCCGGACTGGATCAAAGACACCCCTCGGGGACGCTGTCGTTCTCTCGCAGTTCTTTTGCGACTACGCAGGCGAGCGGAAATGTGGGGTTTGGAACGGCAAAGTTCGGAAGTTTCACGGCTGTGGATGGAATGAACAGTGGACGTTTTCTTGATGCACCCGAGTTGGTGGCCCTCCACGCCAACGGCAACGCCCAGAATTTGATTGAACGGCTCGATTACAAAGTCACGCCAAAGATTTCACTTCAGTTGAACACCAGCCTGAGCCGCTCCTGGTTCCAGACTCCCAACACTCTCGACCAACAAGCATTGGACCAGAATCAGCGGCAGACGGTCGGCAGCTTCAATGTCGCGCCGTCCATGCTGCATACCTTCGGCAGCTCCGCCTTCAATCAAACCAATCTCTGGGTGCGACAGGACAAGATTCGTTACTGGCCCTCGGCAGACGCCTTCGCGGATACGCCCGCAACCCTCGCGCAAGCGCGCCGTCTGACGAATGCAGGATTACGCGATGAGTTCACCTACTCGCATGGCCGGCATACCACAGTGGCTGGAGCGGAGTGGAAGCATACCTTTCTCTCCGAGCAGTTCACCACGGGGTTGACCGATCCGGCATACAACAGCCCGTGCCTGGGGCCGGATGGTGCGCCGTCTCCCGATACCACCTACAAGGATCCTTCGCAGTGTGCATCTGCCGGCCTTGCTGTAAATCCGGCCTTTCTTCCTGGATTGGTGAAGATTGACCTCACCCGAGCCGGTGCGCTCTTCGACTTCCGGGGCTATACAGATATCAAGCAGGAAGCGGTCTTTGCACAGGACCGTATCCGTCTGGGAAACTTCACGCTCAACCCTGGCCTGCGCTTCGACAACTATAACGGCCTGACGAACAGCAATGCCTTTCAACCACGCGTTGGAGGAGCTTACACTGTCCAGCCGCTGCATACCGTGTTGCATCTCGCCTATTCGCGGGTTTTCCTGACGCCTTATAACGAGAACCTGATCGTCGCCAGTTCGAGCGGTCCCGGATCGACTGCGGGAGCATTAGGCGCAGTAGAATCCGCGGTTCTGAAGACAGGCAGGCGCAACCAGTTCAATGTCGGATTCGAGACGCAGGTGTCGAAGCTGCTCTCTTTCAGTGGAGAGTATCTGTGGAAGTTCACCTACGGGGCCTACGATTTCGATGTGCTGCTCAACAGCCCACTGACATTCCCCACGCAGTTCAGAAAGTCCAAGATTGACGGAGCATTGTTCCGCGCGACCATCGCGTCGACGCATGGTTTCGCTGGCTATCTGACCGTGAGCCATTTCCGCTCCCGGCTCTTCGGTCCGGAGACGGGAGGCGTGAGCTTCAGCCCTCCGTACAGCAAAGTTGCGCGCCCCGACCACGATGAGGGACTGGCGATGAATTTGTATACGCGGTATCAAATCGGCCATCGTGGGCCGTGGGCTGGAGTTTCGTACCGCTATGACGGCGGTCTGGTTGCGGTCGCTGTGCCGAACTATGTAACCGCCCTGCGCCTCACCGGAGACGAACAAGGGCAGATGGGGCTTCATTGCGCCGCGAGCTTTGCCAGCAGATTGCAGCCGATACGCTCCTGTGCCACAAGCCTCGGTGCCACACGTATTCGTATTCCACCTGCAGGCACTGAGAACGACGACAGGAATCCGCCTCGCATTGCAGTGAGAAACGGTATCGATCTCTCCGTCGGTCAGGACGGCCTCTTCCGTCATGAACAACAGAGTCTCGGTATCCGGTTCGACGTAGTGAACCTAGCCAACGTTGATGGCCTTTACAATTTTCTGTCTACATTCGCGGGAACGCACTTTGTGACTCCGCGGAGCGTTACCGGCCAGATTCATTACACGTTCTGAACGTGTGTCCGACCGCCCGAAGTGCAGTTAATCCAACAGTACGTGTTCATGGGACGTATCCCTCAGTTCAGCCAAAGCGCACTTGCGGGCTTCGCGTTACCAACCACGAATTTTTCTCCTGGCATATGTGCCAGTGCCGAGTAAGGCCGACCTAGCGTGGGGCGAAAAACGGCCCGGCTGGGGCCTATATACTTAAAGTCGCGCATGACCGAAAAGATTCTCGCTTTCCTGGTACAGTTCGTTACCCATGTCATCGATAGCGGCGGTTATGCCGGCATTGTTGCGCTGATGGGGATTGAGTCGGCTTGCATTCCGCTGCCGTCGGAAATCATCATGCCGTTCGCGGGCTATCTCGTCTACAAGGGCACCTTCAACCTGCTGTGGGTGGCGACCGCGGGCGCGATTGGCTGCAACCTGGGGTCAGTGATTGCGTACTGGATCGGCGCCAAGGGCGGCCGGCCGCTGGTGGAGCGCTACGGCAAATGGGTGCTGATGAACCGGCACGACCTGGATCGCATGACGTATTTCTTTACGAAATATGGAGCGATCACGGTGCTGCTGGGGCGCTTGCTTCCAGTGGTGCGTACATTCATCGCGTTTCCGGCGGGGATTGCCCGCATGCCGCAACTCAGGTTTCACGTTTATACTTTCGTGGGTTCATGGCCATGGTGCCTTGCCCTGGCCTACGCGGGCCAGAAGCTGGGCGAGAGCTGGAACGATCCTAATTCGCCATTTCATGAGCTGTTTCACCGTTTTCATACCGTGGTCGAGGTGCTTTTGCTGGCCGGGATCGTCTGGTTTGTGTGGTCGCATCTGAAGCGCGGCAGGCAAGCGGACGCTGTCTAGAGCCTGCAAAGGCGCGCTGCGCGGGCGTACACTGTTGCATTCTCGCGAAAAATTGAAACTGGCCGGGTATCCCGCTGCCACCAAAGGAAGGATTAGGAGAAACGATGTCACCTGAACAGCAAGGCGGCCGGAAGACCGCCGCAGCTTCGATAGCGCCCGCGACGGGCAAGTTGGGAGTGATGGTGGTCGGCCTGGGCGCCGTAGCCACAACCATGATTGCCGGCGTAGAGGCCGTGCGGCGCGGGTTGGCGAAGCCGATCGGGTCGCTCACGCAGATGGGCACTATCCGGTTGGGAAAGCGCACGGATAACTCGTCTCCGCTGATCAAGGATTTTGTGCCGATCGCCGACTTGAACGATGTCGTGTTCACGGGCTGGGACATCTTCGAAGACAACGTCTATGAGTCTGCCGCGCATGCCAAGGTGCTGGACAATGAGACGCTGCAGAAGCTGAAGCCCTATCTCGAAGCCATCAAGCCGATGCCCGCGGTATTTGACCAGTACTACGTGAAGCGCCTGAACGGCACGTATGTCAAGAAGGGCAAGAACAAGCGCGACCTTGCCGACCAGGTGATCGAGGACATTCGCAACTTCAAAAAAACGGTGGACCGCGTGGTGATGATCTGGTGCGGGTCTACAGAGATTTTTTTGGAGCCCACGGCGGTGCATCAATCCATCGCGGCGTTTGAGAAGGGGCTGGAGAACGATGACATCGGCATCGCGCCTTCGCAGATTTATGCGTATGCCGCGTTGAGCGAAGGGGTTCCGTTTGCCAATGGCGCGCCGAATCTTACGGTTGATTGTCCGGCGATGATCGACCTGTCGAAGAAGAACGCGGCGCCGATCTGCGGCAAGGATTTCAAGACCGGGCAGACATTCATGAAGACGGTTCTGGCGCCGGCTTTCAAGGCGCGCCTGCTGGGCGTCTCGGGCTGGTATTCGACGAACATTCTGGGCAATCGCGATGGGGAAGTGCTGGACGATCCGCAGTCGTTCAAAACCAAGGAAGAGTCGAAGCTTGGTTCGCTGGAGTACATCTTCCAGCCGGAGCTGTACCCCGATCTCTACAAGAAGATCTACCACAAGATTCGTATCAACTATTACCCTCCGCGCGGCGACGACAAAGAGGCGTGGGATAACATCGACATCTTCGGCTGGCTGGGCTACCCGATGCAGCTCAAGGTGAACTTCCTTTGCCGCGACTCGATACTTGCGGCGCCGATTGCGCTTGACCTGGTGCTGTTTCTCGACCTGGCCAAGCGCGCGCCGGAGTTGCGCTCCAAGGGCATTCAGGAGTGGCTGAGCTTTTATCTCAAGTCGCCGCAGACCGCCGAGGGCCTCTATCCCGAACACGATCTGTTCATTCAATCGATGAAGCTCAAAAACACACTGCGCCACATCATGGGCGAGAGTCTGATTACGCATCTGGGTTTGGAATACTACGACTAGCCACCACCTGCGGTGGGGCTGACTGCTCCCGTTGGTCGCAAAAGCAATGGCAAAAACAATAACCAAAAGCCCCATCCATTAAGGGTGGGGCTTTTGGTTGCTCGTAAGAGCCGGAAGAGGGCAATTGCGATGCATAGCCGGGACCGGTGGCAGGGGCTAAAGTCCACCCGATTATGCGGGATTTATGGCACGGGTGAAGCCGTGCCCTGTTACAGTGCGACATGCACGATGAGTTTTTTCGCAAGCTGCGAAGCCGTGCGCTGTTACTGGGCAAAAAACTGTGAGCTTGGCGTTTTTTAGGCCTCATGTAGCGAGGCCTAAAAATGGGAAACGGGATTAGCTCAGCGTTTGGGGGAGATTGGCGGTTTGATCGAGTTCGTCGCTGAAGAGTTTTAATGATCGGCCGCCGAGAATGACGCTGTCGCCGGCGAGAGTTCTGCAGAAGGGGTCTTCGATGTTCTCTGTATCGAGGAACTGCCTCCAGGGGTTGCCGCTTGGGGATGCGGGGAGAGTGAATTCGACTCCCTCGTCCGCAGCATTGACGATGAGCAGGAAGCTGTCATCGACCACCCAATCGCCGTTTTCGTCGGTGACCTGGAGGGTTTTGCCGTTCAGGAGCAGGGCGATGGCGCGGCTCCATTGCGCGCTCCAGGCTTCGTCGGACACTTCGTTACCGTCGGGGTTGAACCAGGCGATGTCCCTTACGACTCGAACTAGCGTGCCATCGCCCTTCTTGCGAATTTCGCGATCCTGAAAGAACTTGCGCCGGTGGAGATTGGGATGGGCAAGTCTCAGGTGGATAAGGGTACAGGCGAAGTCTCGCAGGCGTCTGCGTGAGTCGTCGAGGTTCCAATCGAACCACGTGAGTTCATTGTCCTGGCAGTAGCAGTTGTTGTTGCCGCGTTGGGAGCGGCCCACTTCATCTCCGCCATTGATCATGGGTACACCTTGCGAGAGCATCAGCGTGGCGAGAAAGTTTCGCATCTGGCGCTCTCGCATCTCATTGATGGCGGGGTCATCGGTCGGTCCTTCAACGCCCATGTTCCACGAGTCGTTGTTGTCGGAGCCATCTTTGTTGTCGTCGCCGTTGGCTTCGTTGTGTTTCTGGTTGTAACTGACGAGGTCGCATAGGGTGAAGCCGTCGTGCGCGGTGACGAAGTTGATGCTGGCATATGGCTTGCGGCCGTCGAACTGATAGAGGTCGCTGGAGCCGGTGAGGCGATAGGCGAAGTCGGAGAGCTGGCCACCGTCTCCTTTCCAGAAGCGGCGCACGGTGTCGCGGTATTTGCCGTTCCACTCTGCCCAGAGGACGGGGAAGTTGCCGACCTGGTAGCCTCCGTCGCCTACATCCCAAGGCTCGGCGATGAGCTTGACTTCGGCGAGGATGGGGTCCTGGTGGATGGTATCGAAGAACGAGGACAGGCGGCTGACGTCGTGCAGTTCGCGGGCGAGGGTGGCGGCGAGATCGAAGCGGAAGCCGTCAACGTGCATCTCGGTGACCCAGTAGCGCAGCGAATCCATGACCATCTTGAGCACCTGCGGATTGCGCAGGTTGAGGGTGTTGCCGGTGCCGGTGTAGTCCATGTAGTACTGCGGATCGCCATCGACGAGGCGGTAGTAGGTGGTGTTGCAGACGCCCTTCCAACTGAGAACGGGCCCGAGGTGGTTGCCTTCGCAGGTGTGGTTGTAGACGACGTCGAGAATGACTTCGATGCCGGCTTTGTGAAAGGACTTGACCATCTCTTTGAACTCAGGCACTTGTCCGCCGTGATCGCCGCAGGAACAGTAGCGGGACATGGGGGCGAAGTAGCCGAGGGTGTTGTAGCCCCAGTAATCGACCAGGCCTGTTTCGACGAGATGGCCTTCGTCGATGAAGTGGTGGATGGGGAGGAGTTCGACGGCGGTGATGCCGAGCTTCTTGAAGTAGTTGATGCTGGACGGGTGCGCCAATCCCGCATAAGTACCACGCAGCTCTTCGGGCACCATGGGATTGCGTTTGCTGAAGCCTTTGACGTGGACTTCGTAGATGACCGAGTCGGGGAGGGGAATCTCGGGCATGGAGTCGCCCTCCCAATCGAACGTGGTGTCGATGACCACGGACTTGGGAATTCCGGCGGCGCTGTCCTGTGTGTCCATCACCAACGGGTCGCCTGATTCGAGGTCGTAGGGGAAGATGGGGGCCTTCCAATCGACATTGCCGGAGATGGCCTTGGCGTAGGGATCGACGAGCAGCTTGTTGAAGTTGAAGCGATGTCCGTTGGCGGGGTCCCAGGAGCCATCGACGCGATAGCCGTAAAGCTGCCCGGGCTTGATGCCGTTGATGAATCCGTGCCACACGAACGCAGTGCGTTCGCGCAGGGTGATGCAGTCCATCTGATTGCCCTCCGCGTCGAAGAAACAGATGTCGACGCGGGTGGCACCCTCTGAGAAGAGGGCGAAGTTGGTTCCTTTTTCATATGCAGTGGCGCCCAGAGGGTAGGGCTTTCCTGGCAGCAACGTTCGGCTCATAAGGGCTACGATGCAGATTTTGAAGGGAATCCGAGGGCTGCTTCTCGCCATGCGGGACGATGTTGCACCGCGATGGCGAGAGTTTATGCGGCCGCGGCCTGGGCGAGTCGTCGGATCGTCAGTACGGTGATGTCGTCTTCCTGGCCGAACTCCTTGGCGGAATCGGCGATGTAGAAGGCTGACTGATTGCTCAGGTTGTGAACGCGATCGAAGCCGAACAATTCGCCGGAGGCCTGGCGCGCCTCAACCACTCCGTCGGACATGAGCAGGATGCGGTCGCCTGGATGGAGGTAGAGCCTGACTTCTTCGTAGGTAATGTCGGTCAGCACGCCCAGAGGCAAGCCGCCGGGCAACTGAACTTCCTGGCTGTTGAGATAGGGGGGAAGGTGGCCCGCATTGGCGATGACCAACTCGCCGTTGGGACCAAACCAGGCGGCCTGGCAGGTGGTAAAGCTTTCGCTGCCCACGAGGACGCGATTGAGCGATTCCAGAATTTTGGAGGGACTTTTTTCGGGCGTGCGACGCAGCGCGCCCATGAGCATGGAGACATTCATCGCCGCTTTGAGGCCTTTGCCGGCCACATCGCCGATGACCACCAGGAGGCCGCCATCGGGAGTGGGCTCGAGGTGATAGAAGTCTCCGCCCACTTCATGGGCGGGATTGTAGATGAAGTCGACTTCAAAGCCGGGAGCGTTGAGCCTTTCGTGCGGAATCATGAGTTCCTGGACGCTGCGGGCGGCGGCCAATTCGCTGGAGGCGCGTTCCTGATTGCGGTGGATGCGCATGAAGCGGACGAAGATGATGAGCACGATGGCGAGCAGGCCGGCGAAGTCGGCGATGGAGGCGAAGTGAATTGGAACCAGTCCTGCCTGCACGGTGAGCGGCGAGCGATAGGCGTGACCGGCCCAATCCTGCATGCCGGAGGTCAGCAGGGGTTCTAGCATGCCGATGAAGTTGAGCACCAGCGGGATGAGGAGCAGACCTGCTTCGAAGTTCCTTTTCACGGTTGCGGCAAGGAGCGTGATAACGCAGAAAAGTACCCAGGCAATCATCCAGAAAATGCAGCCGGTGCCCACGAGGAGAAGAACGAAGAAATGGCTGCGGCCGATGAGTAACAGAGTGGGGCCAATGCAGGCGAGGATGGGGGCGGTGTAGCGAAGCCCCTTGATGTACCAGCGCTTGCGCAGCGCAAGGAAGGAGACCAGGAATTCGAAGTAGAGATATGCCGAGATGACGATTAACTGAGCGAACAGCGCGCCGAAGAGCAGCTGGTCCATGTAGGCATAGCTGCCGGCGAGATCGATGAATCCGAGAGGCGCTTGTGCCAGTTCATGCAGGGCCAGCCAACGATACTCGTCATGGCCTCTCTGGTTGAAGTAGAGCGCCAGCAGAAAGATGGCGAGCACCACCAGCAGGATGGAGTAGATCAGCCGGGGAAACCGCTCGAAGAGTGTCTGTCCCCACCATATCTGCAGTGATCGATTCAGGTCTTCGGGACTGCCGATGCGCAGGGTGCGGGTGGCAAAGAAGGCGGTATAGGCGTTGTAGCCGAAGGGAATATAGATGGTCCGGACGACCAGCGCAAGGTCTGTCTGATTAGAAGGCAGGTCAAGCCTGTAGATGCGCGAGATGGATTGGTAGTGCTCGGGCACGTCTCCGTGGGGCCCATCGGGCTGGATCTCATTTCCGTTGGCGAACACATCGACGCCGGGCTGCTGGGTTCCGATGGGTACCTGAGTGCTCTGCGAAACCGGCATCTCGATCAGCAGGGCAATCGGAGGGTGATTGGGCTGGAGTTTGACGTGGATTCTGAACCAGGCAAACGGCCGGTGATGGCTATGGGAAAGGGCTGGTGGGCTCTCAGGGCGCGTGGACGGGTCGGCGTTTGGCTTGTCGTTAGGATTGTCTTCGTCGGGAACGTCAGGGATCGTTTCCCTGGCGTCGCGGAGGTCCCAGGTGGAGTCGTCGAAGTCAGGAGAAGCTGCCTCGGGATTCGAAGTGACGCCGACGCGCCAGTTTTTGTCGAGAACCAGGGGAGATCCGAGGCTGGTGGCATCGAACGTGATCTCGGGAATGCTGGGGCGATTGGGCGGCGCAGGGCGGGCATGGCCGCGCGGAGTCAGCAGCTGATTGAGCGGGTCGGCATTCTTCGGATGCGCCGGCTGTGCGACGAGCCCAACCGTCCCGCACACCGCCAGCGCGGCCACGACAAGAAATCCTGAGCGCACAAGACCCTCCCCGATACGTGCTCTTCACTTTAATTCAGCCGCTTACAAGCTCCAAGTGCGCTCGAACGAGTGTTGGCCTGAAGAATCCGGCAGGTAACGTCCTGGCGGGGTCGGAGACTCTGCCAGGGGGCCGAAATAATCTTCCTGCCGGCTGCCTAACGAGCGGATACTAGCGTCTAACGAATTGGAGCGAAGCGGCATCGGCCGCGTGTGTCACTGGAGGTGAGCGGATGACGAGCGAGCTTAAAGACAAGAAAGTTGCAAGGCTGGCCGCGGGTGTGGCCACAACTGTAGCCGGCCTGGCGCTGGCGCTGGCGACGGCAGCCTGGGCGCAGTCTACTCCGCAACCGTCAGATCCCCAGGCGACCCCCGCGCCGCAGGCCACGCCCCCGGCACAGACGCAGCCAGCCCCCAGCACTCCTCCGCCCGCAACGACGCCCTCAACGCAGTCTCAGCCAGCCCCCGGCAGCATGCCGGTGGCGGGCGACAGCCCCGCGGATAAGCCTACTCCCGGGACCACGCCGGTGGATGGCGACAAGCCACCGACCAAGCCGGTTCCTGGAACCGAGCCGGTCAAGGGCGATGTTCCCGCAGCGGCAGTGAACCCAGAGAAGGTGGTTGAGCCGGGCAGCCAGCACATCAAGGTCAAGCCCGGCAGCATAGAAGACGTGAACGCGGTAGGAAATCGCGATATCGGCGGCCGCGGCATGGGGAACTGGTATTCGACCGATACCGAGATCAAGATGGGCAAGTCGTACGCGTCGGAGATCGAGAAGAGCACCAAGTTCATTACCGACCCGATGGTGACGGAGTATGTGAACCGCATCGGGCAGAACCTGGTGAAGAACTCCGACTGCAAGGTGCCGTTTACGATCAGGGTGATCGACTCGGACGAAATTAATGCCATGGCGTTGCCGGGCGGATTCTTTTATGTGAATTCGGGGCTGATTCTGAACGCGGATGAGGAGGCCGAGCTGGCCGGCGTGATGGCCCACGAGATCGCCCATGTCTGCGCCCACCATGCGGTGCGTGAGCAGACCCGCATGAACTACGCGCAGTTGAGCACCATTCCGCTGATCATGATGACGGGCTATAGCTGGACGGGCTACGGCATCTACGAGGCGGCGCAGTTCGCGGTGCCGATCACGTTTCTGAAATTCTCGCGCGACTTCGAGGGGCAGGCGGATTACCTGGGCGTGCAGTACATGTATCGCGCGGGTTACGATCCGCAGGCCTTTATCAGCTTCTTTGAGAAGGTCCAGGCCCTGGAGAAGCGCAAACCCGGCGCGGTAGCCAAGGTATTTGCCGACCATCCGCAGACGCCCGATCGCATTTTGCACTCGCAGGAGGAGATTGCGCGCATCCTGCCGGCGAAAGACCAGTACACAGTCACTACTTCAGAGTTTGACGATGTAAAGACACGGCTGGCGCGGATCGAGAACAAGCGCCGCTTGACGGACTCGAAAGACAACAAGAAGCCGTCGCTGCGCCGGGCGAGTACGGGGTCGAATGATCCTAACGCCCAGACTGGCGATAGCAGTTCTGACGATAAGCCAACCTTGCACCGCCGCGAAGATCAGCAATTCCATTGAAGCGAATGGGGTGAATCGAGGAATTCAGCGCCGGGCGGACCTCCACCGCCCGGCTAATTTTTGCTTGTTTCACAACGCGAAGCCCTTTACAGTAAAGGTGGATAGCCCAATACATCCAAGGTTGTGCAGGCGCGGCATGGTTTTCGTCGCGTGCGTGTACCGGATGAGCGAAGACGGCTCCCCTAGAATGAGTGTCAAATTATGAAGAAGATTGCAATTCTTGCAGCTGCCTTTGTTTTCATATTGTTGCTTACAAAGATCGCAAACCAGGTTCCGCCGGCGCCTCCTCCGGGCACGGCGTTTTCGCTGAAGGCGCAGCAAGTTATCCAATGCTCAGCAGATGAAATCACGCTGCTGGATCCGCATCAAAAATCGACGCACCTGGTAAAGGACGACAGCTGGCCCGATTGCTCGGCGTTCCACAAAGAGCAGGTTTTGGATTTTTACCTGTCGCGTGGCGATAAGACGCGCTTTCTGAGCATCGAGCAGACGGTTTGGTGGCGTAAGGCACTTTAGGGCCTGTTCACACTACTGAGGCGGTGGCGCCGGGAGCCAATTTTTTCGAGTTCAAGGAGTGAGGAGTGACGCATACCGGGTGTCTGCTAGCGACGATCGACGAGGAAATCGGGAAAATTGGCCCCGGCCCGAAGGGTTGGGGCGAAAACCGGGCCATACTTCATTCTCGCCCTTGACGGTGGACCCGCCACAGCCTGCGGGCTCGGCTTCGTCCGGCCCGATTTTCGCTCGCAACGCCATCCACCTCAGTAGTGTGAACAGGCCCTTCTACAAGATAATTTTTCCCTGAGCCCAAAACAGATGATTCTGGCATTCGTGGGGGGCGGACCGCCATGCGTGGCGAGGCTGCGTTTGCTCCTGACCGGGGGCGCGGGGGAACCATTTGCCGCAACAACCCAATCGCTTGGGCAGCCGGG